>Ga0307982_1001158_pt1 | contig 21230 bp, 17 predicted proteins | sample OrgLakmetagen989_FD_201847 | JGI IMG/M metagenome (GOLD analysis project Ga0307982, IMG submission 201847) | Saline water microbial communities from Organic Lake, Antarctica - #989 | ecosystem: Environmental > Aquatic > Non-marine Saline and Alkaline > Saline | place: Antarctica: Organic Lake... | reverse complement strand
CCACCCTGCACCCTAAAAAGAAAATGCCGAAGCAAAAGAACACACGAGCTCGCGCGCCGTCTTCTTCTCATTCCAGTCATACACCTGGAGAAGTGGAAGCTGATGCATCGGCTTCTGATATTGATGTAACAGAAGATTCCCCACACGGTGGTGATGGTGGTTCTATCGGCCAGCTGTTCTGGCTGCCTCTACAGCGCTTGAAATTGTTCGCAAAAGCATTTACTTCCTCTTCGGCGAGTACAACACCGGCCGCCGTGGTGGTTGTTTCGGCAGAATCCAGCAGCCGAGCAAACTGTGGCAGTAGCGGAAGACTCCGTCGTGGCACCTCCCGACCAACAGACAAAAGCCGCCGACGCAAGCAAGGCCGCGACGACTGCTGGCGCGTGGTTTGTTGCGCCGCCAAATGCAGTGTGCGCGGAGTCAGCAATGCTTTGCGTGTGGTGCTGCGAAGCGCTGCGATGGCCACGGGCGCCGACCTGGTTGCCAGCCGCACGATGCCGGCCCCGGAGCTCACGTGCCCTTCGTGTGCCGCCGACGTGTGCAGCCGCTGCGGCCGCCCCGCCCACCGCTACTCTACCAGCAGAGCAGCCACCGCAGCAGCAAGCAACACAAGCAACAACAGTAGCGGCGACAAAAGTGGTGACAGCAGCATCAGTAATGCTCGCAGCGGTACGCAGAGTAGACAGGACAGATTGCTCACGTACTTGGCTCGCAGCGGTTGCGAAGAAGCCGTGGACGAGACCCTGGCGGCCTACCGCAAAGAAAAGCACTTGCAGCCTTGCCCGGCGTGCTGCCGCCAAGTGGAAAAAATCGACGCGTGCCCTCACATGTCTTGCCCCTGTGGGCACCAGTGGTGCTGGGTGTGCCGCGGCAACTTCCCGTGCGCCAACTTGCACTTCGGGAAATCGGGCCAGGGCTCGTCGGAAGAAATCGGAGACGTTACAGGGGTAAGAGAGATGGTACACTCCTGTATACTGGGCATCTCCAGAATTTACATCCTTTTTCTTCATCTTTTTTTCTTCTATCTGGTGCCTTGCGCTCATGCAAATGCTACGTGTCACTGACGATCATTCTAAGCTTCTTGCTTCATGCAACGCTCCTTGTTCTTCTATTGCACACCTTGTTCAGGTGCAGCGCCTGGCGGTTGCAGCTCGAATGGTGTCCCTCTGCACTTGCCCACCTTTCGCGGCCGCGCTCTCAGCCCTCGCCGCAATTGCCTGGACTCTAGCTTGCGGTGGGGGCACCCTCGTTTTGTTGCTGGCATTCTGCGTGAAATCGTGCGGAGCGTGCGCTCGCTGGAGAGCGAATCGTTTGAGGAGAGAAAGTCAAGCTCGTAATAGCGGCAGTAGTGGCAGCAGTCGTGGTAGCAGTGGTGCTGGCAATGGTGGTTCTGTTCGCTTCACTGTGAGAAGTCCTGGGACTGTGCCTACTTCAAAGGGCAGCACGCAGATGACCTCTTCTGCTACTTCTGCTGCTGCTCCTAGTGGCACGCTATCTCAGCCTAATACTACTGCTGACAGTCGATCATCATGTTGTGCTGCTTGTTCCGTCAGTGAGCTCTTCTCATACAATCGCATGGCAGCGTTTGCGGCTGGCGCGGATAAGCTGGTGCGTAAACTGCCGACTCATAAAGCCGCCAAAGCGGTGAACGCTGCTGCGACAGCCGTTTTCGTGCTCGTCATGTTCGCCCTCGCTGCAGCTGCTGCCCTGGGGGCCTTGGTGATGGTCCACGTCGCGGCTGTTGTCTTGTTGCCGTGCACGCTGGCCTACTTGACTGCTGCAGTGGTCAGTGCTACCAAAGCAGCAGCGCAAGATCGCCTCGCAGATGCGTTGCTCCACAATCGACTACCAGCAAATTCTGATCCTTCCGCTGCTAGCGAGATTGGCCCAACTTCAACGAACAGTGACAACACCGGAGAAAGTCTCCCAGCCAGTATCGACCTTCGGCAAAACCTCGCAACTGCATCTACCTCGTCATCCACAACCGTCACTCGATATACATTCCCCACGCCCCGCAGCCCAAGTTTTGCATCAGCTGGAAACGCTTCTTCGTCGTCCTCTTTACGGGTGCTGTCGCTGGATTTGGAAGTCTTCGACATGTCGCACGGTCTTCAGGACGCACTTTGGCCGAAAGTCCCGTCTGCGTTGGACCAGGCGTATTTGACCTGGAACAGCGACGTGGCCAAGGCAACCAGTGCTTACTTGATACACCAATCAGCCGCAGCCACCAAGGTGGAAACAATACCAACGCCATCACCATCATTACCGTCTTTACAGGTGAGCGAGGCAGGATTAGAACTTGGCAGTTCTGGCGTGATCAGCGGCGACGGCAACGGTGGCAGCAACAGTGACAGCACTAGCACTAGGAACATCAGCAATGCAGAATTACGTGCTCCAGAGACTGGATTCTCTACAAAGAAGGAAGCAGCCCAGCAGGAAAGCAAGTTAGTGCAATGGGCCATTCAGCACGCAGCGCTGGTTAAACCCACGGCGCCGCGGCACCCAGACCTCCGGTTGCCTCAACGGCTCGTGCGCTGGGGCCGCGCAGGCTGCGCCACTGCTTGCGTCGCGTGCTTTTTCACCCCCGGGTTTGCCCTGGCTCTCGTGGCCTCGCCCTTTGCGCCGTGCTTGCTGCTGCCGCTCTTCGCGCAGCCTCGCGGTCCTCTGCCCCGACATTGGGCACCAATGTTTGCCCCCTTGGCGGGTCTCTTGTCCTTGGTGTTGGCTGCGTGGGGTTTACCCTACGTCTTGGAAGCAATCGCTACGGTGAGCAGCAGCAGCCAAGACCGCAGCGCCATACTTGCCTTCGCGCTTTGGCTGCGCCCAGACAGTAGCCCACTTGGGTGGTTGCCTGCGGGCGTTGCGGCGGTCTGTGGATGGGCCTCGGCCTTTTTGCTGCTGCGGCGCCCCGCGCTCAGCAATTGCGCCTGCTGTGCGCCTGCGTGGATCGGGGCTTATTCGCTGCCGCTCGCACTGCTGGTGGGCCGCACGAAAGCCCGTGCGCTTCTGGCCTTCTCACCGGTGCCTGACCTTGCCTTGCAGCTGCCCATGATTCTGGTGCTACTGGCCATGGGTGTCATTGAATAATGCGGCCTCAAGAATTTTCAAATAGCGTTAGCGCCGGCGTTGATTTGAGTATGAGTAGTGAGCATTTAAACGCAAAATAGTGGAGTTCGAACGAAAGCGATTTGTTCTATTCGCCCTCATCCCCACGCTACTATAATTCGATTACTTTTGAGTTGGGACCCGTATCCACTTCAATATAACTATGGATCTAGCCTGGTTGGTTGTGGTTGTTGGTTGTTTGGGGCAAAAAGCACCGTTTAGCTGTGATTTATAGAAGTATATTTCATGAGAAGCTTCCACTTTAGAGGGGGGGTGGAAGTATTATGCTTCCTGCCCTCTACACACAATCCTCTTTACGATTCGGACTTGCGCGCAACGCACGCGCGTACACTTCTGCCCGCAGCATTGGCTTCTGTGTCATTTGGGTTTGTATTAGTTCGAGTTCGATGAACACGTAGAAATATAGGTGGATGCCCTTGATTTCTGCTTCTGCTGGCACTGCGCTAGATGCCGCTGTTTTCTTTACCGAGCTGCGAGCTGATGCGCACATGAAGAGGCACGAGCACCTGGTTTAATAGTGGATTCTTGTGAACCGCACTTCACTTTAATATTGGCGCGTGGCAAGCCACTGACTTCTCCAACGATGCCCATAAGCCCGCGTCAATTGACAGCACGTGACTTAAACCTTTCAGAAATGACCTTTCAAGATTTGCAATCTCATCGTTCTTAAGTTGCGTTGAGCCAGTTGGCGCACAAATGCCATGGGCAAAACAAGCCTCCAGCTGGGCCCTCACTGATTCCACTTCTTTCTCATATGAGAGCTCACGGATAAGCTGGGTCGCTGCGTGAGAGATTTTCTTCAAAGCGAGGTCATTGGAGCCGTTGAGTACGTAGGCAACTCTCTGATCCACGTCAGAAAGATCGCTGCGGACTGGAACGTAGTGCTCCCAAGGGACAAGCTTATGGTAGTACCATTGGCGCAGTGGGGATTGTACCTTAAGCGTCACTGAGTTGCTTCGGAGTTTCCACCAGCAAGCGCTCCACGCGTTTGTGTTGCCGTCGACGTCAAATATTCCTCTTCTTGTGATTTGTTGCTCCAAATCCAATTCAGGTTTGGTGATGCCAAGCCTCAACGCAGCGTTGCGAACTTCTGCACCAGGTAAATTCACTTTTGTAACTGCGGCATCCCACTGTAAATTTGACGTGCGATTTTCGTTACGCTCCTTTGATCTTAACGCAAGAGCAATGCGGGTGTTCCTACGAAGATCATTCAAATCTGGACTCGATGGCACAAAACCTGTTGTTGAGCCTCTGAATATTACGCTGTGTTCTTTCTTGTGCCAAGGACTCTTCCGCGATGCTGAATCAACTTTAGAGTTCAAGCTTGCGTAGCCTCGGGTACCGACAAAGTCGGCATCAGGAATTAAAGTGGTATGCTTCTGGTCGACATGAGCTGATGACGACAGAATCGGCGTGCGCAGGAACGTAAAATATCGGCCCATTTCAGGAGGAGACGTCGAGCCGTCGTGCAACTCGATAAGAGCTGATCCTCTAGTTCCATTACGTGGTGCAGCGTCTTTGAGGAATTGTTCGAAATGACGAGCACGGTTTGCTCGAGTTTTGTCTATCTGATCATCCCATCCACAGTGCTCCATGAGAGTCTGTGGGGCTAGGCTGGCACCTCCTTTTCCGTCAAAGTTCACACAAGCTAAACTATTACCAGCATGCCCAATAGCACTCCGGAGCAAACACAGCTCTGAGCAGCCCATGCCGTTGATCATTTTCAGGGTAGAAGATTCGGATGAAAGGCGGCGCTCGCCACAGCCTTCTTTCGTGGCAACGTCGATACTGAAAAGAATGCCCTTGAAATTCCACACAATAGCGCCTCCTAGTGCAATTGCCATGATAATAATGCTCACTAATTTACTGAACATTTCACTTATCTTGAGGGTTCCGAATTCTGTAGATAGCTTTCACTCGAATATCTGGGTGAGCAGAGAAGTATTAGACTGCGTTCTTAACCACTAGCCAGGCAACCAAATCTGCGTTCTAGCCTCTGTGATTTCTCGGTTTAGATCGGTATACTTTGACGACTTGAAGAGTCGAAATCATTTGTGATCAATTTCTCAGCATACTAAGGTCAACGGCAGCCATCATTCGTTGTCACTATCTAGCTAGAGAAGTCTTTGACCGAGATTACGTTCGCATCGCTCACGATCTATTGCCAAGTTGAGAGACATGCGGAATCTTTCAGCTTGATACTGTAACTTCCACAATAGCAGCTTGCTACAGTAGGAGCGTGAATGTTGTTCTGTTTTAGCGCATTGCGCTTTGCTACAGTATTGGCAAAGTTGGCAAGGCTATTGGCGCACACATTTTTTTTCATTTTGTTGGCATTTTTACCAGCATTCTATACTATGGTACTACATTAGCGCAAGACGCCAAGCATGGCAAGATGGCAAGTGGCAAGTGGCAAGCAAGCACAACAAGCATAGAAAAAGGCACTGCGTAAAAATGTATCATGAGTAGAAGCGCAGCCAAGCGAGCTTAACAAAAAGAAGTCAGTTTGACGCTATCATTTTCAACAGTTCCTCTACAGAAATAAATGTCGCGACAGCCAACGGCATATTCAACCAATCTGGAAAGCCGGTACTTCCTCAGCTTTTCTGTGGACTTGGAGTGCATTTGTGTTGTTCGCAAGCTCATCTTCCCTCAGGACGGCCTTGGCGGTGCGTCGCCTCCGCGGGACTGTGACATTCGCTTCACAGCCCATGTGTACAGCCACGGTGCACCCATGCATCATGTGCCCGTTTCTACGAGTGCAAGCCCGCAACGAGTGCTGCCCGGCGGTGCACCGGACGCAGGCAGCAGCCGCGACGGCACTCCTGGCTTGAGTTTAGTTTGGGACGAAGTTATCTCGTTTCCTGTCAAGGTGTGAAATGAAGTACCTATTTATAGAAATCGTTGTACTATTTCAATCTCCTATACTCCTAGGTCTGGCGTTGAAACGCTAGATTTACTTTGTAATACCATTGAAATCCACACCCCATTCTCTGATCATAGGTAAGCGATCTTGGGCGCAATGCACGACTGGTGCTCACTGCCTGGACGCCTTCCGGTGAGGCCTACGGCGGCACTTCCGTGCCCCTCTTTGACAGCAAAGGCGCGCTCTGCACGGGCCTCCAAAAGCTGCGTTTCTTCGTGGGGCGCAGCAGTGGGGATGGCAGCGGAGGCGGCGGCGACGGGGGCCTCCGGTCGTCTACGCCCGGAGAGGTGGGCACCTCCGAGCAAATCCGCAAAGACTACGGGTTCGCGCTAGCAAAAGCGCGCGAAGCCTTCGAAACGGGCTCCAGTGCGCGCGTGTCCTGGCTCGACTCGGCTCTGCTCCAGCGAGCCGACGCAGCGGCGACCAACCCTGTAGCGGCGCAGAGCTTGCGCAGCAGCAGCTACAACGAAGATGCCTCAGCGGGAACTCGGGCCGCCTTGGCCGCAGCGGTCGCCGCAACGGGTGGAGATGCCAAGGCAGGAGGGCCACTGTGGTGGAACGCAGACGACTTGGCGGTGGCCTCCGAGTGCTGGCTGGAAGTGGAGCTCCCGTCCTTTGCCTACCCCATTGTCCACGAAGAGCGGCGCTACCAGGTGACATACCTGCCGCACAAATACGCCTCCTACTTACTGCACGCATATACACCATCTCCGTTTTACTGAGCTGCGTGCTTTTTGAACATCTATTGTAGAGTTACTTATTGCTTGAAAATTCATTTTTGAAATAATTGTTGGTGTGAACATTCAGGTCCGGCAAGAAGCATTGCCAGCCCGTGCGCTGCCAGCTGCAGCCCAATTGCTTTACGCGCGCGCCCTCTCCGGTGACCCCTCCGTTGACGCTCCCATTGGTGCAGGCTTGTCTGCCGTCGCGAGCACTTCGAAAACGTGGGCAAAAATACTGGCAGCAGGAGGAGCAGAAGAAGGAGGACTTGCTGCGACGGTTGGATCGGCACAGGCGCCACCGTCAACGCCGCCTTCCAAGAACGCTGCAGCAGCGGCCAACGGCAGCAGCAAGAATAGCGGCGGTGGTGAAGGAGGAAGAAGCGTAACGCGTGGAGGCCTCGCGCAGCCAGCACTGGACTTGTCGAGCAGCAGCCGTGCAGGAGCAGGAGCTGGAGGGGGAGCCCCGAGCACACCGGGTGGGACCGGCAAGGACAGCAGCAACCGCGGCAGCACCTACAGTGGCAGCAGCAGCAGCGGTGGGGGTGCTAGCAGTGAAGCGTGGGTCGGCGTAGTGCCAGCGACCGTGGACTACGAAAATGACGCGCTGGTGCGTTCGCGCGAATATAGTATTTTTGGATCATCTGGCGCCTCTACAATCTGATCCTTTCCCTTATTCTTTTATCTCTTACTAATAGAAATACATTCTCTTGTTAGTTCCTTCCTTGCTGCCTGCCTTCTCTTCTTGTGCTCCCATTCCTTTTGGTCTTTAGAATGAACGTTTGACCATTCCTTTTCTGCTTCTCCTTCTTCCTCTTGCGAACAATAACACAGGTCACCAACCCGTCGGAGGACATGCGGCGCAAGCTGATGATGGACCAGCTCCGCGGGAACATGGACCCGGACCTCAAGCCCGACACCGCCCAGCGCAAAGAAATCGACGCCATTTTGGCCCACCCGTCGGACATTTTGAGCCACGAACAAAAAGACCTGCTCTGGCTGTTTGGGTAAGTATTCATATGCATTTGCGTGTTTTCTGTCTCTTCTGGTTGGACCACTTCAATGGCCTTTTTTTTTTTAAATGATTCTTACGATTTTGCAATTACTTAGGCTTGATGTCGACAGATTCATTTCATTTTCCCCTTTCTTTGCACCTGCTCATGGTCGTTCTTCCTACTTGCTTGCTTCTCTTTACATAGGTACACCCTGGTAGGCGTGCCCAATGCGGTCGTGAAGTTCGTTTTAGCAGTCTCGTGGGAAAACGAATCCGAGGTCACCACTGCCAAGACTCTCTTGAGCCGTTGGCAACAGCCGGACATTGCCTACGCCCTCAAACTCCTTTCGGACGACCGGGAGTTTCAGCACCCTGCTGGTATGTCATGCGCATGGTAGCTTTGTTTTTATGAATCAAATCGTCGTGAAAAATGCCTGTGCTGCGACCTGTTTAGCTTTACTCTTGGCATCTTTTCCCTCCACCCCTTGTGCCGCTCCTACCCCGATAGTGCGCAGTTTTGCGGTGCGTCGGCTGGAAGCCGCTAGCGACTCGGAGCTTGAGTTGTACCTCTTGCAGCTCGTGGCGGCTCTCCGGTGCGTTGAAAGAATACTTGAATTTGGAAAATGGCAGACCTCTTCTTTTCACAGCTGCTCCTCTACCTTTGCTTTCCTTGTTACTTGTCCACTTGCTCGCCCACTCCTCTCTCGTTCGCGTCGAATCCCTTCGTTCTCGTTGAAATGCAGGTACGAGCCCGAACAAGAAGGCAGCGCCGATGCCGGCAAAGAGGGTAGCAGCAGCAGCAGCAGCAGCAGTGCTGCCACCTCAAAGCCTGTAAACACAACTGCAAGTGCAGGAGCTGGAGCAAGCAACAGCAACAACAGCGGCAGCGATTCGTCGGAAGGGGTCGAAGGAGGCCTGGGACCCTTGGCCAATTTCTTGATCCAGCGCGCGTGCGCCTGCGAAGCGCCTTACTCCTTCGCCAACTTCTGCTACTGGTTCTTGAGAGTGGAGTCGGAAGCGGACGAAAAGCACGGCCCCATGTTCCGCCGGGTGTTTACCGCCTACACCAGTGCGCTGCCGCCGCACATTGCCAGCGTGCTGGCCGACCAGCACGCGTACGTGGAAAAAGTGTCAGAGTGCCAGACCTTGGCGTTTCAAACCAAGGGGAACCGCGACGTGAAGCAGAAGGAAATGAGCAAGTTGCTCAAGGTTTTGGGGCTAGAATTGAAGGGCAAACGCGCCCCCAGTCCGATCAACCCGCACATTGTCCTCAAGGGCGTCGATTCCAACGTGAAAATGTACCAGTCGGCGCTGTATCCCGCGGCTGTTACCTTTAGGTAAGATTTGGTCTATAGACAACCTACGCGTATCCATTTTAATCTCGTGGTTCATTTCCTGAACATTTTGCTCTGGTATGTACACGACTTAATGCATTCTGTGTGTGTGTTTGTGTGCTTCCCGTCAAATCAGTGTGGAGCCCCCCGCGGAGCTTTCCGACCGGTTCAGCCGTCTCATCATGGCCGCCAAGGCCGACTATGCTTCCGCAGGGGGCGACCAACACGACGACCAATCTGGCGGAGGCAATGGAGGCGCCAAGAAGCGGCTGGCTGCTCAGCAAAAAGTGGAAGCCCTCGAGGCGCAGCTGGCCACCTTCGGGAAGCTGAAAATGATGATCAAAAACGGCGACGACGTGCGGCAAGATCAGCTGGTAAGATCCGTAGTAGGTTGAGAATGGTGCATACTTCGAGAATAAGGAAAGATGAGTTGAATGAATGAATGAAAGTGAATGGGGTGAGACTAGGATCAAAATATGCAAATAATAATAAAATGAAGGACAGAGCCGCCAATAATTTATTTTGGTTTACATGTGTTGATATCCTCGATTTTTTTTCCTCGCCGCAACCACCACCATCTCAAACACAGGTGCTGCAAATGTTTCGGGTCATGGACCATTGCCTCAAGCGGGTCGGGTTGGACTTGAAGCTCACCATTTACGGTTGCCTGGCCACCAGCCCGAAATCAGGGATTATGGAGTTCGTGTGCGCCGAAGACGGCAGCCCGTCGTCGGTGGGTTGTGACTTCCTTCTTCAACAGTTTCTTATTATGTAGCAAAGCGTTATGGCACGTGCACTTTCTAACTCAGTCTCGTGTCCTGGGCTCATGATATGTTTCTTTTGAAGCGGTGCATTATCTAACTTGCTCCTGCATGCACTGTCTTCCGTGATCTAGTCGTCCTTCCTTCAGATCTCCCTCTCTTTTCCTCGTAATCAATCAGGCCATTGAGCTGCTCGACACCTCCATCGTGGACTACTTGAAGAAGCACTGCCCGGGAGACGACAGCGAAGTCGCTGGCGTGAGCCAAGAGGGCCTGGAAGCCTTTGCCTCATCCATGGCGGGCTATGCGGTCCTCACATACATCTTAGCGGTTGGGGACCGGCACTTGGGCAATTTGCTAGTGCTGCCCAACGGCCGCATGTGCCACATTGACTTTGGCTTCGTGTTTGGCGACGACCCCAAAAAGAAGTTCGTGAACCCGCCCCCGTTCCGCATCACCAAAGGGATGGTGGACGCCATGGGGGGGCAAAAGGGGGACACCTTTCAACAGGTGTTCTGCCGCCGCGCCTTTGGGGCCTACAAGGAACTGCGGCACAACGCGGTGCTGGTGATGAGCTTGCTGCGGCTCATGAAAGACAGCGGGATCGAAGCTTTGGAAGAGAACCGCGAAGCGAAACTGCAGACCGTGGAAGACCGCTTCCGCTTGGATTTGAACGACGAAGACGCCGAGGCGTTCATGGCGGGGGTGATTCAAGAGTCCATGACCCACGTGGGCATTCAAGTGCTCGAGGGATTCCATAACATTGCGCGCATCTTGCGCTAATCTTCCCTTTTCTCCTTCGCCTCGAACAGAGGGAGTAAGTGAATTCGAGTTGAATCCATTTCGATTTTGCCGTTCATATTCATATGTAGTTCGCTGGGGCGCTCTTTACCTCGCATTTACTTACTCTCTCGCATTCCGAATTTTACGACCAGCGTCGTCCATGGCGCAGGCTCCGAAGGCTAAATTCAGGCAGCTTCCAGCCAGAATTCCAGAGTAGAGTTGTTTATACGAAATATAGAAGAGAAGAGAAGCTAATCACTAATCAATCCCACATTTTGTTGGAAAAGCCACCCCGTAGGGGCGTTAGGCAACAAAATAGCGAAACAGCGAACGCAACACCGGAGGTTTCTATTTGAAGCCCAAGCTAAAGCATATGTGCAAGAAACAGCGAAGCTTAAACGCTGAAGCAGTACACCAAAGCTACTCATCCACCTACAAGTTTGTGCTTCTACAAGAATGCTCCTTCGCCGTACTAGTGGGAACGTACTAACGCGGCCTAGAGCGGTGGCCTTTTCATCAGGTCCGGTAGCTAGGCTTTTCTGAGTCAATGATAATTGTTCAGATCTCTAGCTAGATTTGAATTGCGCGCACTACTTCTATATGCACATCTATTCGGAATCGCTCCATTGATCTGAGAATCTTAACAGTGTCGTTCATCCTAGCACGTTTTTGTTCTGTGCGGTGGTGCTCTCAGCCCGGAGTATTCCACCGGTCGAAGAACAACGCGTCGCCGAAGCCGCTATCGTAGGCCTCCCGAACGCGGGGAAGTCATCACTGCTCAACGCCCTCGTCGGTCAGCGGCTCGCAGCTGTGTCGCCCAAGCGCAACACCACGCGGCGGAATTTGCTCGCTACGGCTGCGGACTATTTCGCCGGCGTGCAGGTGCACTTCTACGACACCCCAGGATTTGTCAGCCACGATGCACGCGATGGCGCTGATGCTGGCCGCGTGGAGAGATCCGTTATGGTGTCAGCTCGCAAGGTGGTGGGTGCTGTAGACAATACGGCTACGGTAGTGGTGGTTGACGCAGCCAAAAACCTCAATTCAGAGTACGTTGTGCAGTATCACTTGTCTTGCTTTGTGGATTCAAGTTTTGCACTATTCACTACCTGTTCTCAGAAATGAGCCAATTTAAATACCTTAGCCTAAAGTATTACATATGATCTGCTTTATAGTGATTATCGCAGTTGCTTTTGTTTGCAGGCCTTGTTCCTTTTCAATGATCATATTGATATTTAGTCTCCCTTGCGGCACAGGTACAGAGCTGCTCTGTTGAGACTCATGAAAGACGTTGCTCGAGAAGCAGTGAGCCGCGAGAGAGCTCAAATCGATTCGGAAAATAGCACCGGAGCAGTTATAAAGAAGACTAGGAAAGGTGCAAACTCTAACAGAGATGTAGAATCACCACTGGCCTTAAAAGAGCAGCTGCTGGCGCGCGTCGCACCGTCGTTTTGCTTGGTCCTGAACAAGTGCGACTTAGTGCAGCCCAAGTTGAACTTGTTGCCTGCTGCAGAAGAGTTTGATCAACTCCTCCAAAGTGCCATTCGAAGCGCTGTAGCTGAAGCTGCCTCATCGGAGAAAGTAGCAATTGGACAGGAAACAGATTCGTCGGAACAGAGCACCACGTTATCATCGCGTGGAAAGTTCGAAACAGAGCCTGGAGCAGGAGAAGAAAGGTTGCCCATCGACTTCTTTTTCGTGTCAGCCACTGCAGGCATGGCGGAAGCTGGCGTGGGGTTTCGGAGCACCAGTGCGGCCGCGGCCGCTCACACCCAAGCCATGGCCAAGCAAAACAACAGTGGGGTGTCCGAGCTGCGGCGGTTTTTGCACGCTGCCGCCGTGCATCGGCCCTGGGACACCACCGGGCACCACTACTTCGATGCAGAGGACGGCAGCGATGGCAGCGGCTCACCGTCATCATCGAAAGAGGATTCAGCGTCTTTCGATGCCTATGCCAAGAGTATCATGGCAGCGATCGACTCAGGCGCCACGGAATGGGAAGCACCGTCAGAGGAAGACGCTGCCACTGATGCGGCACTCAAAGAGCACCAGTTGAGACGGAAGCCATTGAAGGGAGGCGGAGGCTACGACATTGTGTCCACCGAACTAGATGACCGGGAGTTCGCCCAAGAAGTCATTAGAGAAAAGTGCTTTCAGTACTTGCACAAAGAGGTAAGAAGTACAAAGACAGAAAGAGGAGGCTGTTCTGTATTGCTTGCACCGTTGCCCCAATTCTCATTCTGACTTATCAGGTTCTAACTTTTGTTTCTTTGTTCCATCTGATTATCATTGTCGCTGGCGAAATTGTTGTTGGGTTGGCCAGTTACCGTACAAAATATCCATCGTGAATCGCCTCTGGGAGTTTCGCCCGGGCGCACCACCTCGCCCCAATATAAGAGGAAAGACGTCTAGTTTTCCTGCCGCTGCCTCTGCTGCTCCCACACCTGCTGCTTTGCCTTCTCTCGTGGTGCGGACTGACTTGGTCGTGAAGTCGCGCAGCCACAAGAAAATGGCCATTGGGCCCGGTGGCATCACCTTAAGGCTCATTTCCGAGTCAGCCCAAGCGGACATGAGTCAGCACTTCGGTATACCTGTGCAACTGACGCTGTGGGTCAAGGAAGCAAGTGGGAATCAACATGACTAGGCAAGCGACTTTCGTTCCGAGCTCGCAATTACAAGGTGGTGGCTCTGAGTGGCCATTTCCTGTTTGACATTTCTCTTTCAAGAGCAAGGCCATCGGAAATGAGTGCCATGCGAAGTGCCATTATTTACCATGGCACTCATATTTGCAGCTGCGCAATCCCATGCGGCGTACTTAGTAAACCCAATGCACCTCGTCTAGGAGCCTGGATGTCTGAATCCTTTATCCGCCGATGGCCGATATCCAATACCAAGGTCTTGGGGTGAATGATCCGGAGATGAATTACCTGTAACCTATAACTCGACTTCCAGTGCGAATGAGAATGCCAATGATATTCTGTCCGCCCGTGTCCGCCTGAATACGAATACGGAATATACGACGCTCACCGCACTTCATGATTCACGCGATGATGACGTCAAGCAACACGAACACGTCAACAGTTCTGCGCTCTAATCGTAGCGTTTCTACTCTAGTAACTATCTCTGTGTGCCTGCTGCCTTGCTAGCCTTTCCTCTGCCCAGCGAGGAAGAGAGCCTAGTGAAACATAGTGCGTAATCCTGCATCAAATTAATTTTGCTCAGCCAAATACCTTTGGTCTTAGCACTAAAGTAGATTTCATCGCTCGAGACGATGCCTCATCTTTTAGTCCACGATGGACACAGCTCATCAGTAGGTGCCGCGCAACTACTCACCAAAGAAGTCAAATGCGACAGTCATAAATTGCCTGATGATGATGGGTGAGCCAATGTGTAATTTTAGCTCAGTTCATTGTTCGATAGAATACCTTCAGTGCACCTAAAATAATGAGAGTATACGCATGCGTGTCACTTGATACATCAGGGTAACCTTCCTCAAGAACCTCATCAGCGGTTCAACCTCAGCTGCTAGCATATCTCGCGAAAAGGATGCGGATGTCACCCTCGTCTTTCTCGTGCATTGCGCTCCAGACGGCTCGTGTTCAAAGTGCGTGCGGAAATTGATGCGTGGCTTGAAGATGGAAACCGAAGAGCCGTGCACCCTCAACATGATCAAGAGCCACCTCAGCGGCGTGAACGTACGGCTGCTGCTTCTCTCGGGGGCGACTTGCGCCAACAGCGCTACCATGGCGGGGCCCAGCATCTTTGCTGGCGGACAGAGGCTGCGAGTAGCTCTGCAGCGTGCCGGTGCACCGACCTTGGCTGAGAAAAACAACGTGCGCCAACTGCACGCAGAGCTGTGCGACCTCCAAGCCGCTATGCTAGAAGCTAAGGCTGCATGGTTTTCTGCCTTGTCAACTCCAGCTGCAAACACCAAAAGAGAAGAAAATTGTGCCGCTACCGATGAGCCGTCAACAGACTCCAACTCACCTTCTGTCAATGAGTCTGCTACGGAGAAGGAGAGGGCCTCAATTGTCAACGATAAGTCCTCAGCCGTGAGCTTCTGGAAGCGCCTACCGAGCATTTCGATGTGCCCGTTTGCCCTCCTCGTGAATTTTGCAATTGGAGGTGTCGCCATTGCCACTGTTGTTGGTTTATTTCAAGCGCGCACTAGACGTGTGCGATAATTCGTTATAACACCGAAGCCCTTGTATTTTTTGCACAAAAATTCAGTCCGTGAGTCTAGTTCTAAAATTCAGATGCTTAAGTGACTACTTCACTTCGCATTGCGCATAGAGCATTCATGGGGAAGTTCTAGCATAGTACAGGAATGGGACCCTACCTATTACGTAGTAACAGCTAACAATTTAAACCCCGAAGAAACGTTTAATGTTTTTGTTTTTGGTGTTGCCTTCGAAAACTTTGAGCATCGGAGCTTCGAAATTTGAGGGGCCCATTTCAACAGAAAGACAGGAGGTTCAAGCATGTGCACGTGCATACTTCGACAAACGACAAACGGCTCTACTATTCGCCACTGGCCACCATAAAATACTCGCTGGGGCCTATTGGGATTTCTAATTTACTTGCTCGTCGGCGCCCAAGTGTAGCCTTGAGCCTCATCCACTAGCAGCTCAAACTGTGCTGCATTTTGTTCCAGCTGAGTCGCCTCCTCAGCAGTATTGCTGCTTGTTGCCGTTGGGGCTTGGTGAGTGTGCTCGTGCGCTTTCAGGACTTCGCCTAGCGCTGCATCCACCATCGGCTTCAGTAAAGACTCCGTGAGGGCGAGGTTCTCCAAATTCAGTGCCGGCTGCGCAGCGACCTGAAAGAGTGGAATGCAATGGCCAAAATAATGCAATTGAATTAAAATATTGAGTGACTTGTTGCTTGCCTAACTATTGAAATTCACATGAGTTCCTTTAGCCCTGGTTAGCTGTGCTCCTTCTCCTTCCCTTCATCTTCTTATCACCTCGAGAAGGTGCAATTTCAGATGGTCGTCCACAACAAAGTCCGCCGCCATGAGTTCGAAGAACCCTTCGCGCCGCTGCAGCAAGGGCGCGGCTGCGGCACCGCAAGCCGCCAAGCAAGCCTTGATCTGTGCATGCATTGCCCCATTGGACTGCGTGGCCCATCCTTCAGGGACGCGTTCGCTTCTCATGTTAACACCGACATGCTCGCCACTCGTTGCAGCAGAATCAGCCCCACCACTAGCACCAGGCGCAGCAGTGGTGCGAAGGTGCTCTTCGAGTTGGGCGAATGACCAGAGGGTGTCGGGCCCACATGTAGCATGCTCTGGGTGCTTCTTTTGGGTGGCAGCATTCGCGAAATGCGCTGCCCGTAAGTTCAAGTCTGTCAATCCACGGGCGTACCTGTGAACACACGACAGCGACCACCGCATGAAATTAATGAGCTATAAGAAAGAATGAGTATGCGAAACAGGAAAGACGCTTCATTATCCTTGCCTAGTTCTCATCACTTACGGTTGCAGAGCGCGTCGCGTAAACCCACGGTTGTAAACCATGCACTTGAAGGTACTGGGGCCACAGCGTGCCACCAGAAAGAACACCCGCAAGTCAAACTTGAACCCTCCTTCAAGCAAGAGCAACGGGTTTGACACGTAGCGTTGCACTAGCATGGCACGAGGTGCCCCCTCGGTAGCTGCTGGCTGAACCTTCTCTGCTTGAACACCAGAAATTTGCCCTTTCTCCTCAGCAGCTGCGGCATTCTCAAGCTGAGCTACGTAGGCAGTGTTGGCTGTCGTATTTGAGTGGGTGCAAGCTTCTTCATCGCTGGGAGGACTCGCGGCGAGTTTACGCGCTGCCGAGACAGCGGACCCCCGCACGGGAGTTCCCAATGGAGACGACTCTGCTGCCGCTTCTGTGGTTGTGGTTGTTGCTGTTGGGTCCTCTTCTTCTTCTTCTTCGTTGATCGTGCCGATGACTTTGCTTGCGCCTGCTGTCGTGTCAAGAGCGGAAAGTGTTTCTGGCATGCGTTTTGCATCCCTGTTCTTCAAGGATGTCTCGGTGGTTTCCTCGCCGTCTTTGGCTGCTCCTGATTGGGTGGTGGTCCAGGCTGCTACCAATGCGTCAACTCCGCGCACCAACTGCACACTTTCACGACCACTGTTGAGGCATTTGTTGGCGCCACTGCGCGCGGTGCTGCCGTCGGTAGACTTGATGATCCAAATGGGCTCGTCTGATGATGTGGCCTCTGTGTCACTGCTTGCCTCTTCAGACACTGCTGCTGATAGAGCGGTGGAGAGTTCTTGATTTCGCGCTAGAAGTTGCTCCAGTTCAGCTGAGGTGCTAATGTGGTACGATTCGGGAAACCAAGGAGGCGGGAAGGCAGATCCGAAGTGACTTTTCAGGGTTGAAACAAGGCCCAATTTGGAAGTGAGCACGCTGTGGTTGTTGGGAATGTGGTTCACCAGCTGTACAGAACGAGGAGGTGCTTCAGCGTCAGAAGCAGCAGCAGCAGCAGCAGCAGCAGGATCAGCAGAGCTGTTGTTTTCTTGCTGCGCCTTTTCAGCGTGGGCGTCAAAATCAATGGACGAAGGTGCGTGCACCCACTGCAAAGTTGCGCTCGCTTGCTGCTGCGCTTTCAGACCTTTGCTGCCGTGCACGGCTTGTCGCGACAGACCTTTGCTGGGTCCGAGTGCTTTGGCTTGCCACCCGCGGCGCTTCAGCGCACTCGTCACGCACGCGTAGCCGTTGCCTTTCTCCGCAAAAAAGGTGGGCGTTTCTTCCTTCGTAGTAGTGGCTCTGCTGCTGCTGCTGCTGCTGTTGTTGTTACTGCCAGCCACTTCAGTGGATGCGCCCTGTCGTACCATCGAATCAGCTTCTACGGGTGCTGATTTGTCAACATTTGGACCTGCTGTGTCAGCTGCGTTGTTGGCATCACCATCGTCGTCGTCGCCGCCTTCGTCGCCACCTTCCTGGTCGGAGTCCCCGCCAAACACCGACTTGCGACCGGGCACTTCTATGCCGACGCCCTTGTCGCGCGCCTGCAGGCACGCGTAGATACACACAGGCCCACGAAAGGTGAGCATGCAGGCACACGCAAAGAATAAACATAGCATGTTAAATGAAAATGCGTCTCATACTTTTGAAGAAATTCCAGCACTAACAAAAAATTGAGGGGGTCTTAAAAATCGGGGGCGACGACAGCAAAATGGTAGGGCGAAGTACTTTCTCAGCTCGTACCTGCCAATGCTCTGGGTGGGCGGGCTTGAGTTCGCCTCGCAGCCAAGGCTCGAGCGACCGGAAAAACAACTTGGTGATTTCGTAGTTCGGGCTCGTGTACCTGTCCCCAAAATTGGAGAAAGAGCAGGATAACTTGTGTGATTCTGCAGTGGTGGAAACAGTCAATCTGTTTGACATTTCTCTTTCAAGAGCAAGGCCATCGGAAATGAGTGCCATGCGAAGTGCCATTATTTACCATGGCACTCATATTTGCAGCTGCGCAATCCCATGCGGCGTACTTAGTAAACCCAATGCACCTCGTCTAGGAGCCTGGATGTCTGAATCCTTTATCCGCCGATGGCCGATATCCAATACCAAGGTCTTGGGGTGAATGATCCGGAGATGAATTACCTGTAACCTATAACTCGACTTCCAGTGCGAATGAGAATGCCAATGATATTCTGTCCGCCCGTGTCCGCCTGAATACGAATACGGAATATACGACGCTCACCGCACTTCATGATTCACGCGATGATGACGTCAAGCAACACGAACACGTCAACAGTTCTGCGCTCTAATCGTAGCGTTTCTACTCTAGTAACTATCTCTGTGTGCCTGCTGCCTTGCTAGCCTTTCCTCTGCCCAGCGAGGAAGAGAGCCTAGTGAAACATAGTGCGTAATCCTGCATCAAATTAATTTTGCTCAGCCAAATACCTTTGGTCTTAGCACTAAAGTAGATTTCATCGCTCGAGACGATGCCTCATCTTTTAGTCCACGATGGACACAGCTCATCAGTAGGTGCCGCGCAACTACTCACCAAAGAAGTCAAATGCGACAGTCATAAATTGCCTGATGATGATGGGTGAGCCAATGTGTAATTTTAGCTCAGTTCATTGTTCGATAGAATACCTTCAGTGCACCTAAAATAATGAGAGTATACGCATGCGTGTCACTTGATACATCAGGGTAACCTTCCTCAAGAACCTCATCAGCGGTTCAACCTCAGCTGCTAGCATATCTCGCGAAAAGGATGCGGATGTCACCCTCGTCTTTCTCGTGCATTGCGCTCCAGACGGCTCGTGTTCAAAGTGCGTGCGGAAATTGATGCGTGGCTTGAAGATGGAAACCGAAGAGCCGTGCACCCTCAACATGATCAAGAGCCACCTCAGCGGCGTGAACGTACGGCTGCTGCTTCTCTCGGGGGCGACTTGCGCCAACAGCGCTACCATGGCGGGGCCCAGCATCTTTGCTGGCGGACAGAGGCTGCGAGTAGCTCTGCAGCGTGCCGGTGCACCGACCTTGGCTGAGAAAAACAACGTGCGCCAACTGCACGCAGAGCTGTGCGACCTCCAAGCCGCTATGCTAGAAGCTAAGGCTGCATGGTTTTCTGCCTTGTCAACTCCAGCTGCAAACACCAAAAGAGAAGAAAATTGTGCCGCTACCGATGAGCCGTCAACAGACTCCAACTCACCTTCTGTCAATGAGTCTGCTACGGAGAAGGAGAGGGCCTCAATTGTCAACGATAAGTCCTCAGCCGTGAGCTTCTGGAAGCGCCTACCGAGCATTTCGATGTGCCCGTTTGCCCTCCTCGTGAATTTTGCAATTGGAGGTGTCGCCATTGCCACTGTTGTTGGTTTATTTCAAGCGCGCACTAGACGTGTGCGATAATTCGTTATAACACCGAAGCCCTTGTATTTTTTGCACAAAAATTCAGTCCGTGAGTCTAGTTCTAAAATTCAGATGCTTAAGTGACTACTTCACTTCGCATTGCGCATAGAGCATTCATGGGGAAGTTCTAGCATAGTACAGGAATGGGACCCTACCTATTACGTAGTAACAGCTAACAATTTAAACCCCGAAGAAACGTTTAATGTTTTTGTTTTTGGTGTTGCCTTCGAAAACTTTGAGCATCGGAGCTTCGAAATTTGAGGGGCCCATTTCAACAGAAAGACAGGAGGTTCAAGCATGTGCACGTGCATACTTCGACAAACGACAAACGGCTCTACTATTCGCCACTGGCCACCATAAAATACTCGCTGGGGCCTATTGGGATTTCTAATTTACTTGCTCGTCGGCGCCCAAGTGTAGCCTTGAGCCTCATCCACTAGCAGCTCAAACTGTGCTGCATTTTGTTCCAGCTGAGTCGCCTCCTCAGCAGTATTGCTGCTTGTTGCCGTTGGGGCTTGGTGAGTGTGCTCGTGCGCTTTCAGGACTTCGCCTAGCGCTGCATCCACCATCGGCTTCAGTAAAGACTCCGTGAGGGCGAGGTTCTCCAAATTCAGTGCCGGCTGCGCAGCGACCTGAAAGAGTGGAATGCAATGGCCAAAATAATGCAATTGAATTAAAATATTGAGTGACTTGTTGCTTGCCTAACTATTGAAATTCACATGAGTTCCTTTAGCCCTGGTTAGCTGTGCTCCTTCTCCTTCCCTTCATCTTCTTATCACCTCGAGAAGGTGCAATTTCAGATGGTCGTCCACAACAAAGTCCGCCGCCATGAGTTCGAAGAACCCTTCGCGCCGCTGCAGCAAGGGCGCGGCTGCGGCACCGCAAGCCGCCAAGCAAGCCTTGATCTGTGCATGCATTGCCCCATTGGACTGCGTGGCCCATCCTTCAGGGACGCGTTCGCTTCTCATGTTAACACCGACATGCTCGCCACTCGTTGCAGCAGAATCAGCCCCACCACTAGCACCAGGCGCAGCAGTGGTGCGAAGGTGCTCTTCGAGTTGGGCGAATGACCAGAGGGTGTCGGGCCCACATGTAGCATGCTCTGGGTGCTTCTTTTGGGTGGCAGCATTCGCGAAATGCGCTGCCCGTAAGTTCAAGTCTGTCAATCCACGGGCGTACCTGTGAACACACGACAGCGACCACCGCATGAAATTAATGAGCTATAAGAAAGAATGAGTATGCGAAACAGGAAAGACGCTTCATTATCCTTGCCTAGTTCTCATCACTTACGGTTGCAGAGCGCGTCGCGTAAACCCACGGTTGTAAACCATGCACTTGAAGGTACTGGGGCCACAGCGTGCCACCAGAAAGAACACCCGCAAGTCAAACTTGAACCCTCCTTCAAGCAAGAGCAACGGGTTTGACACGTAGCGTTGCACTAGCATGGCACGAGGTGCCCCCTCGGTAGCTGCTGGCTGAACCTTCTCTGCTTGAACACCAGAAATTTGCCCTTTCTCCTCAGCAGCTGCGGCATTCTCAAGCTGAGCTACGTAGGCAGTGTTGGCTGTCGTATTTGAGTGGGTGCAAGCTTCTTCATCGCTGGGAGGACTCGCGGCGAGTTTACGCGCTGCCGAGACAGCGGACCCCCGCACGGGAGTTCCCAATGGAGACGACTCTGCTGCCGCTTCTGTGGTTGTGGTTGTTGCTGTTGGGTCCTCTTCTTCTTCTTCTTCGTTGATCGTGC
>Ga0307982_1001157_pt1 | contig 21236 bp, 12 predicted proteins | sample OrgLakmetagen989_FD_201847 | JGI IMG/M metagenome (GOLD analysis project Ga0307982, IMG submission 201847) | Saline water microbial communities from Organic Lake, Antarctica - #989 | ecosystem: Environmental > Aquatic > Non-marine Saline and Alkaline > Saline | place: Antarctica: Organic Lake... | reverse complement strand
TGGCAGCTTGCCCCCAGCCGACGACAGTATGCTTGAGCCCGCTGGCAAGCAGGGCCCTTCAGCTCGTGATTGCTCGAGTGCTCAGCGGCGCTTTGGCTTGTCGAGCTCAAAGTACGAAAGGGCGTGACGGCAGCTCCCTCAGCCAGGCTGCTCAAGCCATGTATGGCGGAGAAGACGATGCATCTTCAGCAGCATTGCTGGAAATGCTTGGCATGCATGCGAAGCCATGTGCCCACTCAGCCCTGGCTGCTGCAAGCGGAGCACTGAGGACACTGGCTTGCTTAGTTGCAGATGCGTTGGCAGTGTCCAGGACACACGGTCAGCAGTGGGCTCATGGAGACACGATGCCTAGCACTGCAGTCGTTGTGCGGTCGCGCAAACTGCTGCTTGCGCTTGTGTTGCTGGCAGTGGAGGCGCCGCTGCGCACGAAGTGCATGGCGCTGCAGATGCTGCACACTGTGCTTCCCTTCCACTCGCCAGCAGCAGCTGCTGCGGCCTACAGCGTTGTGTATGGTAGCATGCAGCTGGAAGAGTGGACTTCCGCGGCAGATAGTGATCAGCCAAATCTCGTTCTGCCAGCTTTCCTGCTGAGGGTGGTCGCCACTGGCTCTCCCGCTGGTTTGGATTTTAAGGCTGGGGGGAGAACCTCAATGGATGTGTCGTTGCAACTGGGAGAAGCTTCTACGGCGGGCCAGTGCGCTGCAATTGCAACAGCGCTGCTGCACACTCTGGCAGCTTGCGACGCCTGGGCCCCATCGGTGCACAAGCTGCTTTCACAGGTGTGCCAGACCCCAGTTGCCGACTCACTGGAGGCTGCAGCCGCATTGTGGGTACTGGGGGGTGGCTGGGCTACCCCACACAATGGGTCGCAGTTCTGTGTGAGCCAGCCCTCTGGCGACGGCAGCAGCGGAGATCCCGGGGCCTCTTCGTCCTCGGGCAGTAGCGGCGATGCCAGTGCAGCGGTTGGAGACCTCCTGGCTGGGCTCACAGGAGGGGATACATCACTCAGCTCTCACCTTCGACGCTCCGCTGGGCGCATTGTGTGGATGTCGCCTACCTCGAGTCACTCCTTGGTGGTGCTGGGCCAACAAGCAGCTGCAAGCTACGTGCAGGCCACGGGCACAAAGCCCCACCATGCTGCCCCAGTGCTCACAACAGGCGTTGGACCGCTGCATTGCCCGCAATCTGGCACCCTCTTGTGGCTACCAACGCACAGACTGCACGCCATCGCGCGCAGTGGTGCTGCAAAAACGCTTGCGCGCGTGTTCCCAGGCTCAAGTGAGCCGCTGTTCAGCAGCCTCTTGCCGTGGCTCCGATCTGGAGTTCAGCTGCATGAGGACACGTCCACGACTGGCGAGCACATTTCCCACAGCCCCATGTGCATGCTGTTATCTCTCAGGGCCCTTGCTGCTGGGGCTGCTGCCCTAAAGGACGCCCCCGCTCAAATCCTCAGTCAAGGCATGCTGAACGACCTGTCTGCCCTTGCAGTAGCGCCACCTCAAGTCCTGCGAGGTATTCCTGCATTTTTGCCCCATGCTGAAGATACCCTGCAGCGTATCGTGATGGGGATCTGGGAGCGGGTGGCTGAGCAGGAGGCTGCTCCCACTTGCGGGCCGGCTCGTGTTGCCCTTGCGGCTGAAAGTGTCGCCCTGGGCAGCACTGGTGGCGCGCATGTACCGCTGCCTGCATCCATTGGGGCAGCTGTTCATGCCCTGGGTGGTCTGGGCTTGCGCAGTGGGGCAGCTTCATTGGATACGGCATTGCTGCGCGGCCTGCCTGATGCAATGCGGTCGCTAGCGGACTCGTCTGCAATGCTGGACATTTCACGCATCTGCAGCGGCGCTAATGCCCCAGCAGAAGGGGGCTCTGCTGCCAGCGCAGCTCCCATGGTTGTGGGTGAGGGTCTGCTGTGGGTGCTTGCGCAGAATGCACTGCTGTCTGCGACAGGGCGCCCTCTCACGGAGTGCGTGGCTGCCCTGGCCGTGAACGGTGCGAGCGTGCCCCGTGCGTGGATGTGGCTGCACCGCCACCGATCTGTGAGCACTGAAGTGAAGCAGGCCCTTGCAGCCCTGCACTTCACTTCTTCCGGGATGGCTCCGCAGGGAGACGTGCCCGGGCCTGGGCGCGGCCGCTCCATCGCAGCTCGGCCAGCAGGAGTTTCGTCCATGAGCCCAGCTATTGATGGGGATGACGAACCGATGGCTGCAGCAGTGGAAGGCATTTTCCTGGACAGGCCGCTGATTGTGGGGCGGGAGTTCGTTGCCGCTCGCCATCGGGGCGGCCGCAGCAGCAACTCCCGCGCTGAACAGGGCGAAGGGGACACTGAAGAGACATACATTGCAATGCCTGCGCAGCGTACTGTGCCGTTGGGCCTGGCGGGGGTGTCTTCTGCTGCCGACAGTGCCTCTGCTGCACTGAGTGGCTGCACTCTCCTTCCACTGGGGCTGTTTGATGTCCTCAGCACACACGGTAGACCCAGTAGTGGCATGGCTTCGGCAGCCCTGAGCGTGTTTGATGGAGCAACTGTGGCTGGCTCCACCATCCGCTCACTGGTGCCTACATCAGCACTTGTGGTGGTGGTACCGCCCGCAGGCACCGGCACTGGCCCCGCTCACCACCGCAGCGGAAATGACGAAACGCCTGGGGCTGTAGCGGCCCTTGCAGCGGCAGCACTCACGAGTACAGCTGGAGTGGTGGGTACACTGGCGTCCCCTGGCGATGCAGCTACCGCTGCCCAGCTGTGGGAGGCGGCTGCCACATCTGTTGGTGGTGCCGCTGCCGTAGCTGCTGCCAGCGATCTCGGCTTTGGCACTGCCCGAGATGGGCGCTCATCTTGGCAGGACATGGTGGCTGTCAGTCTCCCAGGCAAGCACTGTCAGCTGGGCTGTGCCACTTTGGTACCTCGCAGCTGGGTATTTGTGGTGGTGGGAGCAGCTGGCTTTGACCTGAGCGTGCCACTGCTGCCCCGCCCAGCCGCTGAGGCGCTGCATCTGGCAGCGTCAGCAACCCTTGGTGCCCATGCACCCGCTGCCCGAGCACTCAAACCCCTCATGGCACAGGTGCGTCTCAGTCTGTCTGCTAGCACGGGGAGTGCAGGCTCGGTGACTGGGGGTAGTGGGTGGTTTCCTGCTGTGGGCACCCTCTGCCACGATGCAGCCGCAGCCGTGGCTCGCAGCTTGCTCACCAGTGTGTTGGCTTCGCTGCCTGCAGACGTGCCCCTGCCTCTCGCTGACATGGGTGGCGCTTCGCGCTTGCTGCGTCTGCTGCGTCTGGAGGCAGCCTTGGACGAGGGGGCTGGAGTGGTGGTGCCGGGAGGCGGGACAGAGGGGGGCGATGGGGAATCGAGCGGGACAAGGCTGGATTCCAACCCAGGTGACGCCAGCGGCTCGGCTGGTGGAAGCGGGGCAGTGACTGTCCTGCGTGGCGCCGTAACGCGGCTTTTGGCACACGAGCCGCCTGCCGGTGGCGAGCTGCTTGGGGCACTCAAGAGCGAGTTGCGCACAAATTTAAGCATCATGCAGCAGGAAGACGCGACGGGTGTTTCCACAGGACAGCTTGAGTCTGCGCATCCGGCCCACGAAGACTCCACGGGCGCTGTTGCCCTCCCAGGGTGTGCTGCGATGTGGGTGACCTTCCACCATAACACGTGCACAAACCCATCTGACCCTGAAGCTCATCTGGCCTTCTACGCTGACCCGGCGCACACTGTGCTGCTGGCCCGTTTCAAGGGGGGGCATTACTCGTTTGTGCCGTTTTTGGCTCACACCCCCCACGGTGTGCTATACTACCGACACTGCGTGGGCACCTCCGCCTCAGGCGCGGGGCGCAAGCGTGTGGGCGATTGGCACTGGGGCTTCCGCGCCATGGTGCGTGGCGTGAATGGCGTCTCGTGGTTCAGCGGGGCCGACGTGCCTCGTGCCCCCTCATTCCTGTGGGGATGCTGGGTGCTTGACCTGCTGGCGGACAAGGCACTGCCGTGGAACCAGCTGGACCGCGGGGCAGTGCATAACGACCTTATTGTAAACACGCTGTTGGACTATCTGGCCACTCCTCAGGCCCCCTTCAAGCCTCATGTGGTAGGACTGCTCACCCGGCTGTTCTCTGTGCCCATGCACTTCGACCTGTCCAGGCCGCCTCCGGTGCAGCGAGTGACACGAGACTTGCTGAATGTGGTCACACGTGTGCACTCTGAGGCGGACAAGAAGCATGCTGCCTTCCAGCCCCTGTCAGTGCTGCAGGCTAACGAGCTGGTGAGCACAGCGCTGGCAGCGGAGATGATGCTGACAGACAGGTGGTCTCTGTTCACGCCTGTGGCCTCCTTGACCCCAACGCCGCTGATTCAGGCTGGTGTGACGTCATCAGACCGTGCCACACTGACGAGCGGCACCACAAAGCTCAGCGGCGACTTCAGTGACTGGTTTCCCCCTGTGGGCTTGTCCGCCGAAACCATTGAGAGCCACGACACGCAGGTGTTTGCTCTGGAAGGCTTGCCCCTGCTCACAGCCATGGCATACCTACGTGAGCTGCTTAAGGCGTTTGCTACGGCGGCACGTACGCCAGACATTTGGCTGGTGCGAGCCGCGGAGTTTGCACATGACGGGGGGCAGGTGCGCGGGGGGGGGCGTCGAGTGCCAAACAAGCCCCCCCTAAACTTGTCAGGTATAGACTTGGTGGCCATCCAGCGCACCATGACGCTCATCACTGCAGCACAGTTGAGTGCCGATGCAGGGCTTTCACTGCTGCCGACGCCCCCTACACAGGGGTCCACCGAGCCTGGGCTGCCCCAGTGCCTGCAGCATATTGGGCAGGGCATGCCGGGCGTCATGTCCCCGTCTCACCCGCAGTTTGCGACGCTGGCGTGCGACATTGACCAGGATCTGATCGAGTGGCTCCGAAGCACGGCCTCCAAGCAAGAGGTACGGGTGTCGGAGCTGAGCGTGTGGGCTCTGGAGATATCTGCACAGGATCTGAAGACCTTCCCGTCCCTGTCCCTGCTCAACACTGCCTCGTTGCGTCTGCGGTCGGCGCTGTTGATCTTGCTGAACACTCTTGTGAACCGGTGCTTGAAGCTGATTGACACATCTGGGTCTTCGGGCCCATGGTCCACGGGGGCACTGCTGCGCCAAGTTGCACACTTGGTGTTCCCTGAGACCAAGGAACTCGTGTTGAACACTGCCATCAACCGTACACGCACATATGAGGAGAGCAGTGTGGCCATCTCACTGGACAATGACTCTGCTGCAGCCTCCAAGCAGGAAGGGCGAACAGACATCATGAACAGCACGTGCTTGTTCGTGCAGATGTTCCGGGAGCTGCGACACCACCGGGCTGTGCGCTTCCGATCATCTCTGGACAGTAAGGACCGGCTGTTCAAGGTTGACTTCGCTGGCGAGCCAGGCATTGACTGGGGCGGCATCTACCGAGACTCCATTACTCGGGCAGTGAACGACCTTTTTGTGTCGCCCAACCCCGAGATCAACCTGTTTGTGCGTCTCACAGGCGGAGATGGGTCCGATGCTGACGATTTGTGGATTCCCAACGTGGAGCTGCTGCAGCGCGGAGCAGGTGACGGCCCAGAGGCGGCCGAGGGTACTGGTGCCGATGTGGACGGTACGCCCTCCGCACGCGCCTTGGCCATGTGGCGCTTCGCTGGTGTGCTGATGGGGATATCCTGGCGCACCCGTGCTTGGCTGGACTTCACTCTGGCTCCTATTGTGTGGAAGGGGCTGACTGGCGAAGAATTCACGCGTGAGGATTTGAGGGCGGTGGACCCCCCACTGGCCGCCAAGCTGGAGAAAATGTTTGCTGCATTGGACGCTGTGCGCTCCACAGAAGCAGGTGGTGCAGCGGCGGATGCCCGGGCAGTGTGGGAGGCAGCTTGTGGGGGGGTGCGCTTTGTCCACACGAGCCTGTGGCGGCGGGAGTCGGGCGCCGAGGAACTCATTCCCTCAGGCAGCAGCACTGCGGTGACACCGGAGAATGTGGAGCAGTTTGCACGGCTGTGCATGGAGCGGGCACTTGCGCCTTTCCGGAAGCCGCTGGCTGCCATTCGCTCAGGCCTGCTGTGCATTGTGCCGGGGCGGGCGGTGCAGCTGTGCAGGTGGCAGGACCTGACCACACTGGTGGGCGGACCCCCGGACATCGACCAGGCCATGCTGATGAAGCACACGCGGTACTCTGCGCCGTTTGACGAGAACCACGAGGTCGTGAAGCGTTTCTGGCGCGTGTTTGAGGGCATGAGCGCGAGGGAACGCAGCCAACTGGTGCGTTACGCGTGGGGGCGCAGCAAGCTGCCCCGCGGCGAAGCGGGCTGGATCACCCGAGAAAACAAAGTGGTGCACTTCCTGCTGTACCCGTTTTACGCTGATGCAAATAACAACGTCATGCGTGGCGACGAGAGCTTGGTGGAGTCGCACTCGTGCTTCTTCCAACTCAAGATCCCCATGTATCGAAGTGACGAAACAATGAGGCGGCGATTACTGGAAAGCATTGAGCACGGTTTGAGTGCAGGCGCGTTTATGTTGGCGTAATGCCATACCTTTTTGTGGCAACGGATGCTCGCAATGAACTTGACATTCAGTTTCGTTGGTGTCAAGATTTTTCTTTGCCCCTGCCTCAGTGTAGCTCTGCCTTTCTGGTGGCGCAGTAGTGCACCAACATGGAACTTGCCAAGTTTGTAGTTGAGACTCGTGCAAGGCCAGTGGCACTAGATTCTGCATGAGGGGGCTTTCTTTTCGATGCAGGGGGGCTGTGCGTCCGGCGACTTGTCTGTGTCACAAGCCTCGTGTCAATTCTCAAGCGCAATACATATGTCCGTGCTAGATACTTCGGCATCACCAGTCTTTGCATTGATATATAAACAACAAAATGGAAGCTTTTGCTGCCCGAAAGGCCCAGCTCAAGGGCGGTGTGTCTACAGCAGATGCCCGCCGGCGCCGCGCTCAAAATAGCATCAAGATCAGCAAAAACAAGCGCATGGAAGGCCTCATGAAGCGCCGTGGTGGAGTCTCATCTGCATCGACAGCACAATCCAATGCAGATGTCATCAAAGAAGCCGGTGCTTTGCCCAAGGATCTGCGTGTGGAGAACCTGCAGCTGTATTTCAATGGTAAGAGCATGGCGCGCGTAGCTGCGGATTTTGAGTCGCATGCGTCTGACACACCGGCATACTTGCACCATGCGCTGTAAGCACGCTGATTCCATTACAGCTGTCACTAGCCAAGATGCAAACTTGCAATTTGAGGGTGTTCACTACATCCGTCGCCTGCTGAGCAAGGAGGATGACCCACCAACGGAAGCTGTGCTTTCCACCGGTGTGCTGCCCTACCTCGTGTCCTTCCTGGATTCCGAGAACTCCCGCATGCAGTTTGAGTCATGCTGGGCTATCACAAACATTGCATCAACCGTGCACACAAAGAAGGTTGTGGACGCTGGTGCCGTCCCCAAGCTTGGTACGTGCATTGTGTCAGCGGAGGCAAAGCCCAAATTCCGCGAGGAGTGCTGACCATCTCTCAAGGAAGCAACAATTCACATACCCCGTATTTGCAGTCGGACTTCTGACAAGTGGAGATGTGGATGTCCGAGAGCAGTCCATTTGGTGCCTTGGGTAAGTGCCATTAGCCAGCTGGAAAGCGTCGCTCACTTTCGGCGCCAAGACTTTTCTGCGCTTTCTCTTGCAAGCTCTCACTTCGAATCCTCGCAGAAACGTGGCAGGAGATGGTGCAAGCCACCGTGATGTGGTCTTGGCAGTGCCCAATGCAGTTCAAAATATTATTCTGAATGTCCAGAACCCTGGCTCTGTGTCTCTGCTGCGCAACGCAACTTGGGCACTGAGCAACCTGTGCCGTGGCAAGCCACGCACGCCTCTCCAGGTGGCCAAGGCCATCGCCCCCGTGCTCATTACCCTGGTGTGCACCAAGAATGTGGACAAGGATGCACTGCAGGACGCCCTGTGGGGCCTCTCATACATCTCCGACTGCGGAGACCAGCACATCGGCTGCGTGGTCAGCACCAACGGCATCGCTGCTATGGTGGGACACATGTCCAGCACCGACACACACATCATCATCCCTGCACTGCGCACCGCAGGCAACATTGTCACAGGCACCGACGAACAGACCCAGGCTGTCATTGACGGCGGATTCATTCCTCAGCTGGCTCGCCTCGTGAACCATGATCGCCGCAATGTGCGCCGCGAGGCGTGCTGGGCTGCCTCCAACATTGCCGCTGGCACTCCTAACCAGATCAATACCCTTGTGTCCTTCCCAGGTGTGGTGGCAGGCCTTGTGAAGCAGCTGGATGGTGGGGAGTGGCATGTGCGCAAGGAAGCCGCTTGGGCCCTGAGCAACGTTGCCACCGCAGGCGTGGCACACCACATTGACATCCTTGTGGCTGCAGGCATGCTGGGTCCCCTGGCTTCCATCCTTGTGGTGGATGATGCCCGCGTGGTGCAGGTGTCGCTGGAGGCTGTTGAGGCCATCTTGAAGCAGGGCAAGCAATACACAGACGCTGGCCGTGCCGAGGACTTCGTTGGCAGCTTCGAGGAGGCTGGTGGTGTGGATGCTCTGGATGACTTGCAGCGCCACGCCAACGAGCAGATCCACACCCGGGCCACCCACCTGATTGAAACATATGTTGGCGTGGAAGAGGATGAGGAGGAGGAGGCTGAGAACACACAGCCCGCCATCAGCAGTGCAGGCACGTTCCAGTTTGGGGCCCCGTCCAAGGCCTTCAACGCCCCCAACAACGCAATCGTGCCTGGTAGCATGATGGCCTCAGCGCCCCCCGCTGTGGGCCCCGTCACAGCTGCCCCCACCGGCGGCCTGCTGGGCGGCCAGTTCAACTTCAGCAATGTCACATTTGCGTAAGCCCGTACGTCCCAGACAGTGCGCTCTGCATAATGTTAGGTTGAGCTGCACTGGATTGTAGTGTGAGGACGGGGTGGCTGGGCATCTGCTCATTTGAGTGAGCAGATGCCTGCAGGCGAGGATTTGTAGGAGACAGCTGGTGGCTTGACCAATGGCTATGGGGTACCAATAGGGCACCTCTTGACGCATGCAGTGCTGTGAGTTTTGTATTTTTGTGGGTGTTGCAATCACAGTTTTGCGTCACACCCTTCACAACATGCACGTGCTGCATCCCCCCAGCCTTGCACCAGAGCGCCTCACGCAGCTGCAAACCAGCTGTGGACGCTGCTTGCTGGGATGAAGCGTGCCAAACTGTAACTTGTCCATATGCAGCTTGCAGCCCTGGGCGTGACACATCGAGGCCAGCACTCACGACACGTCACCAGTGGCAGCTACATGAACGTTTGCGGCATCTGTTGCATCGCTACTGGGCTGCACTGGGATGTGTTGCACAATCTGCAGAGAGTGTGTCACCAGTTGCATCTGTGAATACACAGACGCTGCAGCCGCTGCCACCCCGTTCTCAAAATTCACCTGCAGGGGGGGCTCAGCTGCGAAGTGCCATGCTTCCGAGCGCTGAGCAGTCCACTTGAAGCGCAGATCTAGGACCTCGCAGCGCGCAGTAATGGAAGAATCGCTGGGATCGCTCCCCTCTGCCACTGCCACCGCAGCGCTGGGTCGGCAGTGGGCGGGGCGGGCTGCAGAGGCCTGCGAGACGTGCTTGAGCAGCAGTGGCACAGTGTTGTGTGGTGTGGACACCCAGATGTCCGCAGCCCTGCCTTTTGGCAGGCGGGTGGGGTCTGGCCCCAGATCCAGTGGCTGGGAGGCAGGGCTCCCCTCATCACATGCTCGTCGCAGCAGGTCTGACAAGGTACATTGCAAGTCAGTCTCGCTGCTGTGCATGTCCATCAGAGCTACACGGGGCCCTTGCTGGCTGTTGTTTGCATGTTGCACAAACTGTGGGCTGTTCTGGAACCACCTCGGAACAGCGCTGGCGCAAGCGGGCCCCTGGGACTGCCCCAATGCAAACTGCGGCAACATCAGCGTATTAAATGTCAGCAACACCCGGAAAGGGGGGCCACTTGCAGCTGTATGTGGCGTGTTTGGTGTGGCGCCCAGGGCAAGGGGGGTCGTGCGTGCTGCGTGGGCAAGCTGTATGAGCCCCCCTTGATGGAGGGAGGAATACAGGACACCCGGAACAATGTTGAAGAACACCCAAAGACAGGTGACCCATGTGAATCGGACCAACACTTGGGGCTGCATAGATTGCGCCGGGCTGGTGCTGCTGGTGCTGCTGGCAGAAGCGGGCAAAATTGTGTTCCAGAACAGCAGGCTCAGCGGCAATAGCAGCGGAAGTAGGAAACGCTCTTCTGCGTGTGGTGCACAGGACAGGGTGCCCAGGAACACCACGATGCACACACCACATGCGTCGCGAAGGGCGGGTGGAAGAGGCTGGGGGGTGTCTGGCACGGTGGCAGGGGCGCCTGGCTTGGGTGCGGCAGGAGAGGACGACAGCTGGGCCACACGGCAGCCACGAGCGATGAATGCCAGGACATTCCAGTACAATACTGCAGCAAGCAGGGAGAATATTGCTGGCATGAACACCGCTGTGTGTTGGGAATACGGGTGTCGCCCGTGGGAGGCAGTGTTGTTGCCATCCATATTGTACAGTGCAGAGTTCAGCGGGCCAAGCACCCAGGATTCAGCCGCATGACTGGGCCATTTGCCCGTGAATAACCACGTGTCGACGGTGGCCAGAGCAGTGCACGTGGCGAGAAATGCCACTGCACCCCCCCCCACAAAACTGAATGTGCTCCCCCAGCTGGCCAGGCCTGAGGCTGGGCGACGGGTAGCGTGGGCGTGCGCAGCAGCAGTGAGCGGAAAGAAGCGCACACCAATGCCAATGGCAACGCCTGTTGCCAGGATTGCCGCCGTAAAACGCACGAAGACCCCCACAGCGGTGACGCAGCCAATCAGGCCACCCAGCTGCAAGGCTACCCGCCAAGTTTGGGGGTGAAATTTCGAAGCCTGGTGTGGTGCATGCGATGCTACTGCCAGCAGTGCCAGTGCTGCCCAAAGCTCAGCTGTGTTGCTGAATGGCCGCACATAGTATACGATGGCCAGCCAGCTGGATGACATGAAGGCCAGAGCGCCCCACCGCTGGATTGCTGGCAAATGCCGAAAAGCCCACATAAATGCAAAGTCAAAAATAAAACTGAGAACTAGCATCCAAGCACGCACAGCCATGAGCATGGCCATGCCATCTGGCGGCCCTGCGGGGGAAGCGAGGAGCTGCGGTGAGTGTGAGCAACGAATCAATCTGAGCCAACGTACCATGGCCCAGGTAACTGAAGAGCATGTCCAGCAGACGCAGGGGTAGATATGTCATGATTGTTCTGCATCAGAAGGGCTATGGCTGGCGAGACAGCAGGTTTACAAACAACGTACGGAGGCAACAAGCTACGAAATGGTCGAGAACTCTCTTCAAATTCCCACGGTATCGTACCGCAGCGCCCAAGCATTGCCGCAGAGATCTCGGTTGACTGAAAATGCTCGTCTGGATGAACATATCCGAAGCAGAAAACGCAAGCTATTCTCAGTGCTGCACAAATGGCATACAAGGTCTTGGCTTTCATATTGACAGCTTCAGATATTTCGCTCTGCTGCAAGAAGGCCAACAACCACTGAGATTTTGAGGCGTAATGAGCTCTGGGATCAATACCACTCAAAGTTCAAGATTGTGTGCTACGTCGTTTGCTGCTTTGCCACAGAAATGCCGGGATGCTTGCATGGAGACAGGGGGGGGCGAGCAACGCCTGTGGGCCTTCCACAGTTCGGGAGCAAGCTGGTGGACTCTGACGGCATGACGGACTGAATACAAGCTAGACATACTTCGGCCGCAAGATAAACATGTTTTCACTGTTTTGTCGTGTCGGGTTCTCTGTATCCCTGCTTGATCCTACTCACTGAGTCAGAGTCCTTCTGTTGAATGCGGAATTTGTACCATGGCTCAGGTTCGTATGCTCTATCGCACGCTGCTTAGAACATCACGGGCATTTGATGCTCACCCTGAATGGAAAGCATTGTTATTCTTGCCTGATTTGCACAATGCTGCCGGAGCTCTCGCCGAGGCGCCACCTTTGCACACCCCGGCTGCTCAAGCCGTCACACAGCTGCGAGCCACATTCACCCACGGCCTGCCATACCAGCCGGAGCATGGCTCACTGTACAGCTTCATTCGCAAGCAGTTCCGTGCTGGTGACGCGGCTGTCCACACTGCAGGAGGTGCTGATGCAGTGCAGGTAGCGTTGCAAGCTCAGTCTGACTTGCTGCGCGTGGCTGCAGTGGCTCAAGCAGTTGGCAACGCTGATGCATTTCAGCTGCCAACGGTGCTGCCTGAGCTGTCTGGCGAGCTGCGCCCCACCTTGAGCATTGATAACGGCACCCTGCTGCTGGAGCACGTGGCTGTAGGGGGGTCCACCTCCCCCGGGGCCGCCGTGGTGGCCGTGTATGACCTGGACCAACACCACCAAGAAAGCGACGGGGACAGCAACTTCGTGGTGCGTGGACTCGTGGTGAACCGGCCATTCCCTTTCCAGGTGAAGGAGGTGTTCCCAAATCTGGAGCTGGGCCCCCTGGGGGACCTGCACCTGTGGCAAGGGGGGACTCATGACGAGTCGCTGTACATTATGCACCGTGTGCCAGGCATCAAGAACGCCGTGGAGATCCACCGGGAGGGCCTATGGATCGGCGGTGACATGGATGCGCTGGCGGACAAGCTGTCTAATGGGGAGGCGATGCCTGAGGACTTTAAGATTCTGCTGGGCTGCTCAGTGTGGGAGGCAGAGAACGAGGCTGCAGCTTCCAGTGCCTTGTTGGGCACTTTCTCCCCCGCAACAGGGTCAGCTGCGCCCAGTGTGGCGCTCATGCCCCCTGTGCCCATCCAGGGGGAGTATGCAGATGCAGTTGAGGCGGCCATCCAAGCGGCCCACGAGGGGACAGAGGAGGAGGGGGTGCAAGGGGGTTACGAACACGAGAAATTCTGGCACCAGAATGCCGTGTGGGCGGCTTGTATGCACATGATGGGCGGCGAGTTTGCCAGGATAGGCGCCATGCACCCCGTCGTGTCCCAGGTGTTGGCGGGTGTGTTAGCTGACCCGGAGGAGTACGCCGTAGCAGGGGTGGGGACGGGGTCTGATGGGGGTGCAGAGAAACCTGCAGGGGCGAAACCGCCCCCCCTGGAGCCTGAGATCGTGTCCCATCCAGGACAGTGAGCGGCACACGCGGTTCGCATCAAATTCATTCATCCACCTGCCGTAGCAGTCACTGCTTGCTGCTGACTGTGGCGGAGGCGGCGGCGGCGGCGGTGGCGGAGGCGGTGGCTGCTTCCCCAGCACCTGCCACTGCCGTGGGCACATCTGTGTTGTGCTGCCGCTCCCAGCCCTGTCGCCCTTCCATGGGACACACTGCCACAGCTGCCTCCGCCGCCAGCTTCTCCTCTGCGGAGCGCTGGCGCCAAGTCTCCATCTCCGCATCATATAGGGCTGGGGGGTCTGGCTGCCCCCACAGCCCCCCCAGCTGTGCATGGCGCTGCTTGGCCTCCTCGTCTGTGAGGCGCTGAAACACCGCTGCGAACTTGCCCCGCCCCTCTCTGTCCACTTTGTGGGACTCCTCGGTGCTGCTGGCCATGACAGGGACACACGGGTCGGCCGAAAGCTCCTCAGCTGAGAGCAGACGAAACGCGTGATGGTTCTCGCCATGCACACGCATCCACACATGCAGGTCGTACACGTCAGTGATGGTGTACAGGCGCCCTCCTGGGGCTAGAGAGTAAGCGTAGTCAGCCAAGAGGGCCTCCGACACGATGCGGCGATCGTGCTTGGCACGCTTGAAGTGGGGGTCGGGGAAGCATGTGAAGATCTTGGTGAGCTGCCCCTTGGCGAAGTAGTGCGGGAAGTACCGCATGGCGTTGGAGCGCACGACGCTGGAGTACTGCAGGCTGCCGTCACGACGGCGGGAGTTCTCGATGCGCACGCGGACGTACTCTGAGACCTTCAGGCGGATCTCCATCCCCAGGGACAGTGTGTTGGCGGTGGTGGGCTCTGCGGCCAGACCAGTCAGCAGGCCGCCGAAGCCACAGCCCACATCTGCGATCTGCACAGGCGGGTCCACGGCGCCGCTGCCGTCGCCAGTGGCGTGTGCTGGGTATAAGCGAGCCCAGTCCATGTCGCTGGGATGAGCTGGAGCAATGTCGTCCATTTGGTTAGCGTTGTATGGGTTGCTATGGGCACGTTGTCGAAAGAATTTCTTCTTGGGGGCGTCTGTCTCGCCTGCTTCAGCAATGCCAGTTGACAAACGTGAGTTGTGAGCACGCTTGTTTGCAGGCACGACAGCTGCAGCAGCGTCGGCATCAGCACCTCCAGCTGCAGCTGCATCAGCGCCCGGACTGCGGGGCCGTTTGATACCGCTTGCGTCTGCCTGGGACATAGTGCCACAGCGATGCGGTACCTCGGATTCAAGCTCTGGCTTGGCAGCCTCGTTCTCAACAGCAATTTCCGCAGAAATTGTGCTGAGCAGAAGAAATGGAGCGGTTCTTCAGCAGGATGGACCATAAGTGGTCCTAAATCAAAGTGTAGTGTCAAATGGGCAAACAGCATGGCAGCACAAGCTCTTCAAGGTCTGCAGCACCATGAGAGCGGCTCCATGTGCACCCCCCTTCTTGGCGACATTTTTCTTGGGGTCCTTTCTCTGCAGCACACTCCGCTCAGGACCCGAATCAATCATCAAAAATGACGGTAGAGCAGCTTGCTTTTATGGATATTCATTGTACACGCTAAGTACGGAGTGCTTCGAACATGGCGTATCAACCTCTTGAAGGCAGCTACCAAGCCTCCCCAGGCAGTGCCGGAGCTTATGACAGACTTCTGCGCAACATTGAGGACGAGTTTGAGCAGCTAGGGCGGTATCAGAGCCGATTGAACAAGGCTAATGACCACGGAACACCAAAGCCAACGGAAGTGCATGAGGCGTATGTGGGCTACCAATGCATGCTGCTGCACTGCCCTTGAATTCCCGCACCTCGGCTTTGCCTGCAGAACGAGCGCCGCCAAGGACGGAGCAGCGTGCATTGCAAAGCTTCGCGATCTTGTTGGAATTGAGCTGAGGCGGGCAGCAAGCGATGCCTCTGGTCAACAAAAGGTATGTAGAACCAGGCTGGATCATGTACACGATTCTGCACGCAATCGATCGTGTTACACCTTGGCCTTACGTGCATTTCAATATTCGCAGAGAGAGCGCACAGAGAAACAACGGGACTTAACCAAACGTTTCAAAACAGCGTCCAAACAATTCACACAATCTGTGAAAGCCACGCAAAATTTGTCTCAACGCTCCTCCCAGAGGGCGGCGGGCGCCACAGCTCCTCACGCCGGCGGCGAACCCGGGCAGCAGCAGGGGCAAGAGCAGCAGCTGCTTGACTCCCACGCCATTGACCACCAACGGGCCATGTTCCGTGAGCGCGAGGAGGAGGCACGGCGGCTGGCTGGCGAGATGGCAACACTGCAAGACATCATGGGCGACTTGAATCAGCAGGTGGCGGTGCAAGGCGAGATGATTGACGACATTGAGACAAACGTGACCTCTGCAGAGGACCGTGCAGACAAGGGCGTGGAGCACCTGGAAAAAGCGTCCACCTACCAAAAGATCTTCACTTCACGGGCAATGTGGCTGGTGGCCATTCTTGTCTTGATAGGTGGAGGGGTTGCTGCCGTCATCGTGCTCACACACAAATAGCCAAGTGTACTCAAGTGTGGGCTTGCGTATTTGTGCGTTTGTGTATATTCAGCACATGCTGCTGCGCTTGCCTGGCTGGCCGTTCAGCCGCCTGTTAGCTCGAAGCACCGCCACCAGCGCCTGTGTCGGATTGCGCTTCACTGCTCCGAGCAATATGAGTAAGCTTGGCAGCGTGCTGTACTGCTTGACCTTCTGTTGGCCTCGCAGGGCATCCACACGCGTGCAAGCTTCAGAGGCTCGCCTTCACCTGGGCTCCTCTGCTGGCTGCTGCTTCACCCCCAACTTGGCCTCCAGGGCATCAAATTCATCCTTGCCGACCTTCTGCAACCCCGAGAACACCTGTTCAATGCGTTTCACCTCCGGCACGTAGTAAATCAGCATACTTTCGATTCCGTTGTACAGGGTTTCAGCACTGGAGGCGCAGCCCACGCAGGAGCCAGCCAGCTGCACCTTCACGATGCCATTTTCAAAGGCTACGAATTCAACGTCGCCGCCGTCCTCTTGCACAGTGGGGCGGATGCGGGTGTCCATGATTTCAGTGATGAGGTCCACCACCTCTGCATCCTCTGGGGCAAAACGCACAGCATCCCGGACGTCAGGAAGGATCTCTACGGGCTTCAAGCCTGCGTCAAATGCATCAGAGATGACGCTGAGTAGAGATGGCTTGAGTTCCTGCAAAAAATGACATTCACACGGGCACCCCAACCATGCCGGGACAACACTCACATCCCACACCCTGTCTTCGGCTTTGTTTACAGACACAAAGTTGGACCCGAGGAACACAGATGTCACTCCTGGGACTTTGAAAATGCGCCTGGCAAGAGGTGAGCCTGCTGCACCTGACTCATCAGAGTATTGCTGCGAGAGAATACTGTGGAGTTTCGGCACGAAACTCTGACGAGAGTTCTACGCACAATCCCAGTTCCCTGCTCACTGTCCAGGACTTGTGTGTCAAGTGGCAAGAATTTCAAGCTGTTTTCGTTGGGTGTGGTTTCAACATCAACGTGCAGCATGCGAACAGTGCCTGCGTTGGCTTGCTTGAGAAGAGGACATGCGTGTCGAGGCAGCGAGAGCGTACCTGGCACGCGCCGAGGCACAAGAGTCCTCGCAGTCATCCGAGATGCCATCATTAGAGCCATTCTGTCAGTATTTATATCCGGTGACGGACGATCAGTACGTCCTTCTTCACAAGACAATCAATTCCTACAGTCCACGCTGCTCTAATTGAGGGCTATATAACGCGAGCGATCTGTCAGGAGCTTTGCTGCGGATTGCAAAGGGGAATCAAGTTGTGAACATGACATGTGTTGATTTGAATGCCAAGCATCTTGTACCTGTCACCAGCGTGAACAGAGCAGGCTAGAGCTAGTTTGGGGGGGCGTACTGCGTATCGTGGGGTTGTGTGCAGAATTCGGCAAGTGTCTGTCAACAAAATGAAGCAAAATTGAGTAGAACATTAACGGATTGACCGCAAAGTGATGGGAGGGTTGTGCCTCCAAGGCCATAGTCCATTGAATTCCCATTGCGCTCCAACACGATGTTTGCTGCTGGGGTGTTAAATGCGCGCACACAGCTGAGGCATGCTCTATCAGTGAAACCTTTTGCATATCATCGTATGAATGTTGTGTTCCCGCGTATCAGCGGACCAGTGGGTGCGTATTGTGGGATGATTCGGCGCGTGCTCAATCACGTCACGCATTGTCTTGAATGCAGGAGGCTCCAATTGCCGGACAATGTTCATCAAAGTAGACAGCACGCCCAATCCTGATGCGCTCAAGTTCATTCCTGAAGCACCACTTGTTGATGATGAGAGCTTCACCGGTCAACACTACCGCACAGTGGCAGACGCCAGGAACTCAAAGCTCGTGCGGGAGCTTCTGCGAGTCCCAGGCATCTCGTCAGTTTTTGTTTCCCGCGAGTTCATCTCCGTTAACAAAGAAGAGCACACCCAATGGGACGCTGTTCGAGCAATGGTGTTGCACTTGATGCTGGAACACTTGGATGACGAGGAGGAGGGGGGGGGGATTCTGCAAGAGCTGCCCCCCGTGGACTCCGCCCACGTCGTTTCAGCCGAAGACAACGAAATCGTTGCTGCCATCAAGGAGCTGATGGAAACACGCATCCGCCCCGCAGTGCAGGAGGATGGTGGCGACATCTTCTTTGTGTCTTGGGACGAAGGCACAGGCACAGTCCGCGTGAGGATGGCTGGTTCCTGCGTGGGCTGCCCCTCAAGCACAGTCACCCTGAGGAACGGGGTGGAGAATATGCTGCAGCACTACGTGCCTGAAGTAGAGGCCATAGAGGCGGTGGATGAGGACGGTATCCCCACAGACAACACCGGCATTGGACCAGGGGATGACGAGCCCCTCAGCATAGCAGCGCAGCTGGCTAAGGCAGGCGTACCCGGCGCCGCTGGGCCCATCAGATGAACCAATTGCTAGTTCGCGTTCCCTCACCAGGTGAAGCTTTAGGATGAGGGGGGGTTGTGTTGGGTGCAGGGGGGGGGCTTCAGGCACCGCTCAACTGATGTTTGAATTGGACAAGAGCAAGCAGAGGTATGATGAGCAATGTAGTGGACTGAAAAGTGCACCGAGTACCCTGCTCCTTGAGCTCAGGGGTGTTTTGGTGCTGCCTTGGGCCCTCCATCCCCCATGTGGAATAAACACGCAGGCCCCCTCACACAGCCCCTACACGGGGAGCTGCCATGGCCGATTCTTGCAATGAGCGGCAAAACCAAGCTGAAATTGATGCAAATAGAGTGCTGCATCATTTGCTCACACTCGCGATAATACCTTGTCTCAGCATTCAGCTTTAGCTTTAGCTGGTTGGGGCAGTGTCCCTCACCAACTACCAAGCGGTTATTCGTCCAGGCTTGGGACAAGACTGCCATCACAACTACCATGTTCTCGTCTCAATACGAAATTCAAGAGCAACGAGTAGTCCTTCCAGCCCACAGACAGTTTTCGCAACTGTGCGATGCTTTTGTTGGCAGAAGCAGTGCTGGCACGTGGGAGGTCGCGAGCGACTCATCCAATAACCGAAGCGACTCTGCAGCAGCCGAAGCCTGTGCCGATGGGCACTTTCAAACAATCGTTGCCCAGTTGAAACGTGGAATGGGGCGTGGGAATTTGCCCATTTTGCTCGTCCACGTTCCGGGTGCCCAATTGCCGTCCGCTTTGCGCATCTGGCTTGCCAGCGTGCAGGGCCGAGTGGTTGAGGCCAGGGAGCCTGGAGCCGGGGGAGGAAGCACAGCGCCCGCAGTAACAACCCCTTCGCGCTCAATGGGAGCAAATGGTGCTGCTTCCCTGCCTGCTGCCTCCATGGCTGTTGGTGCAGGAGGCGCTGCAATGCCGCCAGGCCTCACAAGCCCAGCCGGCCGGGGGACACGCACCGGAGACGCTGCCGTGGCAGAGGCAGCAGGCGGCTCCGAAGATGCTTTTGTGTTCTACCACGATGTGGGCAGCAGTCGCCACTCCACCAGCGTGCGGCTTCTGCTTCTACGCATGCTGCGCCAAATTGGAGGGTCGTTCGGAGCCCCCTTCCCCACAGACCACTCCTCAAGCGTGCCACCAGAAGACTGGCTGGCGTGGCGGGTGAGCATTTTGCTGGAGACGGTGTCTGCACTGTGCGCACAATCTCGCGAAGGCCGAACGGCCGAGGAGGGGGGTCAGAGCGATAAGAGGGGGGGGTCTCCCAACGGCAACAACAAGACCGTGCCGTTCCAAGCCTGCATCATCGTGCTGACAGGCGTGCACGCCCTGCGCAGCACACTCTTTGAACACCTACAGTGGCTGCCCCTTGTTATGCCCCCTCACGTGCGGGTACTTTTGACGGCCCCGGTCAGTGTGCCCGATGCCCTGGCACTGTGCCCCCCCCCGAAGGTGCTCACTCAGGCAGGCTCAGGGGGGTCAGACCAAGGGGGTACCCAGAGCAATACAGGTGGGCTGCCTGAGGCCGGGCGTCGATCCTCGTTTCTGCAGCAGCAGCTGGGGGAGTCTGGGGTGCTGGGGGGTGGCACTGCTGGAGGGGGGGGGGGCAATAGACTGGATCACCTGGGGGAGTCTGACGGAAGCGGAGACTTTGGATTATCCGAGGCGGACGCACGAACTATGGCTGCAGGCGGCGGGCGGAATAGTGACTCCATTGCGTTTGCTGCATGTCGAGAGGCGCATTTGTCCATCGGCCTGCCAGCTTTGAGAGGGGGCTTCAGACTGGTCCTGGGGGGCTTCGAGAGGTTCAGAGCATGGGGCTCTGCGCTGGAAACACGGTTGCACCTGCAGCAGCACGAAGACAGGCTCGCTGACAGCGAGGCAGCTGCAGGGGGGGGGCAGGCAGGGGCCTTTCACCCCACCGCTGAGGATGACGGGAGGGGGCACAGCGCAGCCCAAAGCAGCAAGCAACGGCCCAGTGCTGGGAATCGGGGGCGCTCAGCATCGCCAGAGCTGGCTCCGGGTGGGCCCATGTCGGTGGTCGCTGCGACCAGGAAGCGCACCACAGCATCCCTCACATTCGCTCGGCTGGGAGTGGCTGAAAGCGCAGCTTCCACCCTCAAGTCCACCCAAGGCAGCAGTAAACAAGCAGCGGCGAGCCGCGAGCAGGGCGCCATCCCCAGCGCAGGAGACGATGGAGATGACGACACTGCCCCCAACGCCGCTGGGGCAGGGGTATCGGTGCAGTCGGGTGTGCTGCTTGAGGCGCTCAGGCGCCAGTGGCCTGTTTTGACTGTTCCGCTGGAGTTCCCATTTGTGGCTGCTGCCCCAGAAGTGGATGTGCCTGTGTTGCCTTGGTCGCACGCGACAGATGCAGCCACTGCTGCCGGGAAAGTGCGCCCAGCAGCCACTCGCAGCGCCATGACACGCCGTCACAGTATGCTGACCCCCTTGCACAGCGATGCCACCCATAGCGAGACTGCACTGGGGGGACAGGATGACCAGACAGGGGATTCTGGAGTCCGTGCCCCCGGTGATACTGCTCCCGCCTTGCAGGAAGTCCAAGAGGACTGCGAGGTGGTCGCTGTAGGTCGCTGCGACCACCTGCGGGTGAAGCTGCTGCTGCCACCTGGAAGCGAAACAGCATCTACCAGCAGCAGCACAGCAGCTGTGCGCATGCCTGCATGGAGCTGGCTAGCGCTTCTGGGGGCTTCGTCTGGAGAATGGGCCTCGGGCATTTGGCAGCGGCGCGTAAACCGGTATGTCGCTACAGTGGGCATGCCGCCTCTTGTCGCCCAGGGCGCTGCTGCTGGTGACTCCCCACTGTTGCAGTTGCTTCGTCCCGAGGCTGGAACACAGGGGAGCAAGAACATGCTGCAGCATTTGCGCCCCCCCCCTCTCATGTACACCCCCCTATATGTGGGTTTGCAGGACAAGGGGAGCTACATCACTGCACAGCTGACCCTGCTGATGGTGCGTCAGTATCGCCGCCTGCGGAGGCAGGTCCGGGCAGCTGCGCAGCTGATGGTGAGTCGTGCAGTGCAGGACGCTGCAGCTCTTCTTGGCAGTAGGGAAGCACCTGGTGAGGGGGGGGCAGCTTCGGGCCGTG
>Ga0307982_1001155_pt1 | contig 21239 bp, 10 predicted proteins | sample OrgLakmetagen989_FD_201847 | JGI IMG/M metagenome (GOLD analysis project Ga0307982, IMG submission 201847) | Saline water microbial communities from Organic Lake, Antarctica - #989 | ecosystem: Environmental > Aquatic > Non-marine Saline and Alkaline > Saline | place: Antarctica: Organic Lake... | reverse complement strand
GCACACCGCCTTGCGCTGGAGCCCGGACCGTGCGCGCGGCGTACGGGAAGGGAGTCCCGAACGCGAGGTATGGGTGCATACCAATTCATGTCCATAGCCACGACGCCCTCAGAGGCCTGAGAGTATGCACTACTTGCGACCAAAATGACAGGCGCTGAGTAACAAATCGGTCTTGTACACGAAGCCAGCTGCTTCACCCAAAAGCTTTTCAGCTCAAATAAATTTCAATTGCTGGTGGCAGGCAGCTGTGTTGCGGGCTGGACTAATTCCCTTCAAAGTCTTGTGCAAATGAAGGGGCTGCTCCCCACTTTTGGAGGCAGGGGCTGGCTAGATCGGTCACCGATGCTTTGAACTATATATGCCCGAGATCTGTCTCAAGACGCTTTCGCCTGGACAGCGCTTCTGACGAGAAGACATGCAAGCAAGTGTGCCTCCGTTGGAACAGCACTAATGGCAAGCACCTCACATCGTCTGCCCTGCACCAGGGCTCAAGCATGAGCACGTCGAAGCAGGTACCCAGACCTGTGCCTCCTTTAAAATTTGGGCTAGGGTTTTGTCCGCTGATAGGGTGTGTCATCCGCTGCTTGCTTTCTGGATGAGTCGCGCACCAGCTGTTTTGGCCACTGCGCTTGAACTGCAGGTGCAGACTGGTCAAAACTGCGAACATCAATGCACATGTCACGGACTGTGGGCATGCGCAATGACTTGCACTGAAAGCCAAAAAGGATTGACAGGACCCTGACACGTTCTTCCACAAATTGAAGCAAGTTTGGCCCTGATATTGTTGTGCCCCCTTGAAAACCGTTCAACGAGTGCAGGGGGGGGCTCTGCAATCGAACCAAGCAGTGCTAGCAGAGCAGTAGGTATGGTACCAGCCGGCAATCAATTAGCGTTTTCCTGCCCTTTGTACTGGTCAGGGACCACTAACTCCCGACTCAGCATCAATCACAAACAAGCCAGCGTTTCACAATGAAACGTTTATATCTCTGCTGTGTACTTGCTGCCGTATCAGTACTAGCAACACAATGTCCGGGCGGTTGTTCAGCGAACGGCATTTGTAACACTTCTACGACAATTTGTGATTGCTTTGATGGCTTCGCAGGTGTTGATTGTTTGCAAAGTGAGTAACCTGACCTCAAACGCTGTGGTGAAGCATAAAACGTGGCCCTCACAATCACCACGCAGGAGTATGCCCAAAAGCACCCCAATGGATTGGATTGTCATCTGGCATTGACGACGTTCACTCTGTTGCTACTGAGTGTGCAGGAGTTGGGATCTGCAACCGATACACGGGTGTGTGCTCCTGTCAACCTGGATTTGGAGGAGCAGCCTGTGAAAGAAGTATGGACGCAGCAACTGCATGACACCGCACAGAGCGCAAACTCATTTTATGCAGTGGAGTGTCCTGGTTCTGGGCTACCTTGCAGTGGAAACGGCAAATGCTTGTCAATGAGACAAGCTGCCGGTTTGCACGGCAGGACATATGACAACTGGGATGCACAACGTGTCTTCGGCTGCGTTTGTGATGATGGTTTCGAAGGTCACGACTGTTCGCAGCTGTATGTTAACTGCTTTCGCTGTATTTACGAAGTTCAAGAAGCTTCCCCTATTTTGCAGGGCATGTTCTGAAGGGGCTGATCCACTGTGGCCTGGTCAGCCGCTTTTGAGCGAAGTTCAGTCATTCTCATGTCCAGGTTCCACAACCAGCTTCAATTTGGTACATAACGGACGAATCAGTGCTGCAGTTTCTGCTGGAGCTTCAAGTAATGATGTGCAGGACGCACTGAATGCGCTGCCTTCGCTGATAGGGATGACAGCTTCAACTGGGGCCTCACCGGCATGCTCTGCCCTGAGCGTGACCTTTGCAGAGCTTGCAGGTCCTCATGATTCTATGCATATCATCATGGAAGATGGTGCTGGCCAGAAAACTGTGGCAGTGGCAGCGAGAAGCACGCCAGGCACAGTGCAGGCTGTTCAGACCATAGTGTTACGCTGCTCACTTGATGCAGCAGCAGTCACCAAAACCTTCCGCTTCAACGTTTCATCAACTAATTTATGGGCATATACCCCTTATATCAACCCGTCTTCATCTCCTGCAGATCTCAAAGCAGCCATTGACGCAGTTTCGTAAGTGTGCAAGTTCAACTCATTTCCCCCCATACAGCCTCTTCCTCTCAGGGTCGAAAATGGTGTTTCCGTTTCCACTATAGTCGGGGGCGCAGCTATCTGCACAACAAGCGGTCAAGGTGCGTTCTAACTCCTCTGGCAGCACGCCATTGTCGAGCTCAGCTTTGCTTGCACAGAAACAACTCTATCATTCTCGGGCTGGGGTGTACGCAAAATAGAACCACAGGGGCAAAGAAATGAGCAAAGCTTTACCTGCTCTCTTACAAATGATATTCATGGTGACCCTGTCGAATGGCGGTTGTTATTTGGAACATCGTATTCACAGAATTTAACAAACTTTGCATCCGCAGCTGAAGTCAAGCGGGCGATAGAGTTCCTTCCTGATGTTGGTAACGTGACAGTTTCATTCACAGTGCTTGGTGTATCCGTACTGACGGCGTGTTCAACATCTGGGACACTCGTCAAGCTTGTCTTCGATACTTACGCAGGGCCCCTGCAAGCCATTCAAGTCGAACTGCCAAAGCATTCAGTCTTGTCAAGTGCAACAATTGACAGTCTGGGGGTGGCAGTGGCTCACGATGTGTCTACTGAGCAAAACTATGCTGCGATAGGGCCACAGATCTCTCTGTCTTGCACATGTGCCGGGGCTTGCGATGGGTCGTTCAACTTGAAACTGGGCCGCAGACTATCGCAAAAGTTCTCGCACAGTAGCCCAATCCGTATTGCAGACGAGGTCGTATCTGGCTTTTCTGCTGTTGGACCTGGTTCATCGCTGGAAGCCAATTTGAACAAAATCTTCCAGGCTGTAGTTGTTCAGAGTGTGTCTTCAGTTGGCTCCTTATGTGCAGACTCCAGCACCAAGACGATCACTGTGTCACTAGCAGCTGGAGTGAATCCTGATTTCTTGATCTCCACATACCGAGTGCAGGGACTACATATGTCAATTTCAGTGCAAAAGGTGTTTCTTGGGCACGCCCGGGTTGGTTCTTGTAGCGACCGTGGCACCTGTGACGGTTTGACTGGAAAGTGTGGGTGCGGAATTGGATTCCAAAGCTCAAATTTAGCAATGAAACCGGGTGCAAGTGGTGATTGTGGTTACTATGCGGGAGCAGCAGCCTGCCCCAGTTCAACGGATGGAACCACGTGCTCTGGCCAAGGCACTTGCTCCGGGGCTCCGCTTTTCACGTGCCAGTGCCAGTCAGGCTACACTGGCCCCGCCTGCTCACAGCGGCTTTGTCCCAAGGGCATCGCTTGGTTTGACCAGGCAATTGGCACAGCTGATCAACGCCATCTTGTTGAGTGTTCAGGGAGGGGGTCCTGCAGTCGCCTTACTGGGCTTTGTGCTTGCGACAACGGCTTCGAGGGTAGTGCATGTGCATTCACGAGCTGTCCGATATTTGAAGATCAAGTCTGTGGCGGACGGGGCAGATGTGCTTCTGTCAGACAGTTCGCTGCTGCAGCTTCAGTTAATCAAGAAAGCGTTCCCGTTGTGTCACGATCCACAGCGTACGAAGTTCAAAGTGTTGCATGCAGTCTCGACGGAACGCTTGGCCAAAACACATTCAATCTTGCCTGGGGAAATCTTTCAACGGCAGACATATTGCACTCTGCTACGGCGAGCGGTGTTGAAGCTGCCCTTGAAGCTCTTAGCTCGGTGGACGATGTGACTGTCAGGACAACTTCAGACAGACTGGGAACTACTTTGGCAGTTCCAGACACTGCCTGTTCTGCCTCCGAAAATTACATGATCATCACCTTTTCTGGAAGTCTGGCGGGAAATGTCCCGGAGCTGTCAGTCAGCGATGCAATTCGCATGCGCAGCATGCAGTTAAGGACTGGCACTGCTTCTGAAGTCCAGCAAATTGTTTGTGTAGGCAGCACAGCAGCATCATTCACTTTGACTGTTGGAAACGAAGTCACAGGTGTCATACCATCAAGTGGAGCTGCAGCTGGGGGCGAAACGGTGTCACGCCGTGTCCAGCGCGAGCTGGAAGCACTTGCGTCTGTTGGCACTGTTGAAGTTGAGCTGCTCTCCGGCAACTTGGCATCTGGGCTCGAGCCTGCTGCTGATTTCTGTGCCAGCAGTCCTGGGAATACTTTGCTGGTCACGTTTGTCTCAAGCGTCAATTACGGCAAACAGCCGCAGGTAGCCGCCGCTGCTGTTGCTGGGGCTCCCGTTCTGACTGTCTCGACACTTCAAACTGGCGCGCAGCCAACCTATGGAGTCGAGTCTCCCCTGTCCCCAGGCGTTTGGGACGCAAACAAGATACAAGGGTGCATTTGTGATACCTATAGCATGGGCAATGGCTCAAGATCCCACGGCTACGACTCAATGCGATTCAGCGGGCCAGCATGCCAGCTCAGCCGCTGTCCATTTGGCGTGCATCCGAAGTACCCGTACATCCCAGGCATCGGCAATGCAGCGGTACTTCAAACAGAAAAGCAAGGCTTCTTTTGTGAAGGCCAGCTCACCAGCAGCTTTTTCTTTGTGTTCCGTGGGGCGCGCAGCGAGGTGTCCATCCCAGGCAGCTCCACCGCAACACAACTGAAGGCGGCCCTGGAGGGCATGAGCACCATTGGGCAGGTGGATGTAACTTGCGCTGGAAGCACCATGTGCACTCCCAGTGGCACCACCTGCAGCATTGCCTTCTTGACGGAGCTGGGGGACGTGCCCAGTTTGCGGGTGATGCCCGACGCACCCAGCGCCAGCTCCTTGCCCGCTGACACGTACTTCTGGGAGGAGCTCAAAGGCACTGGGGAGCCACAGGAGTGTGCCGGTCGAGGGCGCTGCAAAGCGGACCACGAGGTTGGCATGTGCTCTTGCGAGCCAGAGAATGTGTCTTCAGGGGGGCCAGGTAAAATTGGCGCCAGGGGCGACTGTGGATACCAGCGCAGACATAGGCGGCCCAGATACTGAGTCATGCTGACTTGATGAGCCTGCGTACTTTGCGGGCAAGGCCATCCAGTGTGCGCTCCAAGTCACGGGTGCGCTTGAAAGCCACACTGGGCGCACCGAAGCGACAGAAGCCATCCTCCTGTGCCGCCTCAGTAAACGAATACGCCTTTGCAGGCAGCGGCACTGCGCCCAGCACGTCGCTGGTGGCTCTTGTCTGAGTCTTGTTGCGGTGTCGGCCGCTTCCACCTGCAGGCTTGTCGTCCGCACCAGCATCGCCATTGCTCGGTTCAGCTGCTGGTTTACCAGTCATGTACGCAAGTACAGAAGTGCCATACCTCTTGTGCCACAGGTGCAGCTGCTTGCTCAGCAGCTGCGGCTGTCGCAGTGTGGGGTACTCCACACCGTTCCCTGGGGCTGGAGCCAAGGATGGCAGCAGCCACGCCAGGGGAACATCGTGCATACCAAACATCAGCTGCCAATTCGTACGCCAGCCAAAATCATATTCATTGCCGTTGGCCATGGTACCATTCACTGCATTGGATGCTGCCGAGCCCTGCTTCATCCTGATGAACCACTCCACCGTGGTGAGGTTGGACAAAACAAGGTACATGTGCCAAGCCAACAGGCCGCCCACTGCAAAACCTGCTGCCATGGGCAGCACAAAGCTAAGAGTCGACAGCCGCAGGGCCTGCCGCCTTGACACCCATGGGAACAGAACGCCTTCGAATTGGTCCGCCGTGCTCAGCAGCTCCGGCAGCTCCGGCGAATCCCACTGAGACGGCTCCACAACAAGATACGCACTTTTTTTGCGGTACACATTGTGAAAGAATGCATGCCAGGACAGCAGCACTGCGTAAATGCAAATCGCCCACAGCCAGGTCAAGAAGAGGAAGAAGTACTTGTAATTGAAGTGCCCAATGGAGTTGAACATCCAAGGACACATGTGGTCGAACCGCAGGACACACTCTCCAGTGACACTGTCGTGGTGTGCCCGTGCAGGCTTGACAAAGTCGCACCTTGCACAAGCCGGGAGGGGCGAGGCTGCTGTTGGAGCAGCAGCCCCACCGCCGTTGCCAGCTGCGCCGGACAAAAGCCACTGAGGAGTACCAGGAGGTGTGCACACACACGCAGCATAGTTAAAGAGAACATTTGCTAGAATGAACAGACCCACAGCGGCCAAGCTCCACCACTTCAGCGAGAAGGTCTCTGCAACGGTTGGGCCGACAGAGGTAAAGCAGGCAAATGCACACAAGCCAAACAGAGATAACGCCAGCAAAATGAGGAATGGCCCCAGGACGACACTGCCAAACTTGAACAAACTTGCAGCGGCATGTTTGGGTGTGACTGCACCACCAGAATGCGACAACAAAGCGCTTGCCATGTGCACTGACTTTTCCGAGAAACTGAGCTGGACGAAGCTGTTTGCTTGACACTGTTCAGAAGAAGTTCAAGCACACCTGAGCCATAGAGGGCCCAGAACAAGTCTGATGTATGTTTCAATGGTCAAGTCGCCTGTCAGATTTGCCTCCGCTGCTTCAGTGACTCTTCAGATACGCTGGTTTTTGGGGGCGCAGAGAATGAGCACGTGCATGCCCGAATCTCACCAAGATCTACCGGCATGCTTCGCATGCACCCATTTCAGTGTACTCAGCAATTTCTTCCTTAAGCAAGAGCCAACAAAAATTCTGGAGACATACTTCTACACTTTCACTGTGCGTTTGGACCAGCCCTAGAGCACTTCTGTGTGCACGGAACTTTCTCCCGATTCTGCGCGCTGGCCAATTTTGTCAGACGACCTCGAGCAAATGATCTACTGATCCAGGGACCTTAAGCATAGAAGAATCACAATGGACACAGCGAATTGTCACATCATGCATAACCATGAGCTGTTGGCATGGCAGGTGAGCATGAAGCCTGTATTTGTCATAGCTGCTTGCGTCAACTGCACGTCTTCACAGGTCCAAGCAGTCAAAAAGTTTATCGATACAAAGACAACCTCTCTACTGGGTAACTTGGATGCAGCTGCTGCTTCATTGCTCGGTAGCAGTGCATGGCTCTCAAAGCCTCTGATGAGCCCTAGCGCTGGACGGAAAATTGCAGGAAATCTCATGGACACGCAAAACAACGTAGCGTGGTTAACAAATCACCTTCACCGTCTCTTACTATCACATGCAGCTATTTTAGATGCAAGTTCTTCCACTCCAAGTGTGTCCTCTGTGCTTCTACCCATGGGTGAGCATCAACCTGGTCAGCTGCATCACATGCCTGGGCTTCAGCTTGCCTCTGTAACCGCTCTGCCGAACCCACCAGTTGGTGGGGCCCTGCAGACGCTGGTGCGCACAGCCCAGGGTGACGTCACTTTACAATCTATGCGCCAGTGGCAGGGGCTGGTTGACCACGCCTTGGGCGCCAGCGCACTGGGCCCCGGTGCAGCCAGCGACGCCTCCGTGGTGGGCTTCAGTCGTGCCCTCGCCGCAGGCTACGTGCCGGGCCTGGGCTTTCCGCGCATCCTTCGGGGGGTGCAGCACCGTGTGCTTCACGCTGCGTGCTCGCAAAGCCTCATATGGGCCGTCAATGCCCGGGGACACGTGCTGGCATCGCTGCGGGCCCCAGTGCTGCCCCAGCCTGAGAAACAGCTGGCCGCGCCAAGCACCCCCACCATTGGGCCTGTGCGAGCAGCTGAACTCGGTGAGGACCGTGCAGTGAAAGTTGCAGCCACTAGCACTCACTGCGTCGCGCTAGGCAAAGATGGGGGGGTGTATGCCGCAGCCTGCAACAGCCTGTTTCGGGAGGGCATGCAGAGCAGCTTGCCGATTTGGCAGCCACGCTTCCACCAGCTGCAAGCAGCCGACCTCATCAACACTGCGCCTGTAGTGGCGAGAGACATTGCTGCTTGCACTCTGTCCAGTCCTCCAGACGCCCCTACTGCAGGCGGTCCCTTGGGCGTAGTGTGTGCCCTTCCCAGCGCCTTCTCGCCGCATGCCGGCTGGGGAGTATATATTGCAGGGTACACCCCCCCCAGCGCCAGGAGCAGCCAGGGCCTCAAGCCCCCTGATACAGGCACCAGCGGCCGTCCTGGTGCCCCCTCCCCTCTGGTTCCAGCCCGCTCCAGGGCCCGCACTAGCGCCATGTCTGCGCTGCAACTGCCCCCCTCCGGAGCCCGCACCCCCCCCCACACTTCCAGTGCACCTCATACATCACCCCTGCGCGAAATGGCAGAGGCAAGGATCCCAGATGTGGAAAGCCCTGATGCCGTGGAGGGAGCCGACAGCCCCCTGCGTGCCGACCGCGTGTACGGACCGTGGGTGATGCAGCTGGCGGCAATTGTGCCAGGGGGGGACACTGCTGCTGGCAACGCAAGTGATCAAGCGCATGCTCGCGACTCTGCCACATGGTTCACCCGCATGTGGATGTGCCCTTCGAGTGGGGCGCTTGTGTTGTGTGACAACTCCCATGCACTGTGGCGTGTCTCCCCCGTTCACGTGCGGGGTACAGCACAAGACAGTATGAAGCTGTCCAACAACAGCCCATCGCGCGGATTGAGTGAGCCCCCACGCAGCCGCACTGCCAGTAACAGCACTGCTGGGTCTGACGGCAGTGTCGCTGCTGCCCGGCTGGTGCTGCCTGCACGCCGGCTGGCATGCCCCACCCCCCCCTGGGGCCCTCCGCCGTTGCCCATGGGCGAGCTGCTGCCTGATGCAGCAAAGTGGCCTGTGTACAATAGCGTCGCTGTGCTGGGGGGCACTGTGGCGGCCTCCTCTGCCTGTGGCTGCGCCTTCGTGTGGCGAGCTGAGGGCGACTGGGCGCCACACACTGTCGCCAATGGGCCTGCAATGGCTGCCGGTGGGACGCTGCCTGTGAACCAAGTCTCGCTTCTGCCTACAGAGCCCCCCATTGTGCTGCTGCACCACCAGCGCTTCGCTTTGCACGATGCTCTGTCCTCGCAACTCTGCATGGCACCATACGCAGCTCAGGCTGCCACAGTGCGTATCTCCACCACAGGCCACTCATCGCCCAGCTCATCCGGGATAGATACACCGCGGCAGCGCCTGCGTGCATTCCGGGGTGGAAAACCTCCCGAGTTCGGACTGGATTCACCTGTGAGCGCTCCCGTGGGCTCTCCGGGCAGCCAGCCGGCCGCGCCGCGACTGCGAACCTGGAATGACATAAACATGGCGCTGCAGCATGTGCTGAACGCGCTCAAATCGTCCCCAGTCCCTCGTCAAGGCACAAAGGCGTCCAACCAGGTTATTGCACTTGTGCGGGCAGCACGGGCCCTGCTGAAGGAAGGAACCCCCCCCCTATCTAGCGGCCAGCGGGGGGGCACCTGGGCCAACGTCCTGTCTCTGTATGCCCATGTGCCGTGGCTGTGGCGCCCGCTGTCGCGATCCACGGCGCGCAGTCGCGCAGGCACGGGCAGCACCGACGACGGCTCGCTGCCCGTACCCCCCCCTGCTGGGTTTGCAACCCCCCTTGCGCGGGCAAACACCGACAGCGGAGCTGGAACGACACAGGCACCAGCTGTTCCTATTGGCAGTGAGGTTGAGTGCCCCGCACAGCACATTGACGAGGAGCGCTTTGCATCGCTGCTTCGGGCTGCAGAGTCACAGACATGTGACCCGCTGTCCAGCATCTGCACTAGGTCCATCAGCACCCAGCAACGCTCCACTTCGCTGTCAGCCCCAGCCTCCGACCTCAACTTGTTGTCTCGAGCTGCAAGCGATGACTTGGATCAGCAGCTGACGGCTGCAGTGTCTCCCCCCTCCGGACAAGCACCCCCCCCTTCACCCCCCACCAGCCGCGGGGCGAATTTGCAGGACATTCAGAAGGCATCTGCAGCGTACTCCACCATGCTCATGATTGAGCGGGACGTGTGCCGCACCATGAGCGGCTCAGGCATCTTCGACGACACCTCCTGCCCACTACATGAAGACTTGCGAGCAGTGCTGCTGGCGTTTGCCGCTTGGGATCCCGTGACGGCGTACCCGCAGGGCCTCTCATACCTCGCGTCAGTGTGCTGCTTGGTTCAAGATGGACGGGCAGCCTCACTGCGGATGCTGGCAGTGCTCACACGCCAGCCATGTGTGTTGGCACTATTGCGAGCTGACGTGCAAGTGCTGCACTGGCACTGCAGCGTGTTCGAACATGCTCTGGCTCGTGCCATGCCGGACCTATCCGCGCACCTACAGGCAGAGAATTTTGAGGTGCAGTTTGCGCTGCTGCCGTGGTTTTCGACTCTGTTCCTGCGGTGCCTGCCACCCCCCCTGGCCTTGCCTGGCATCGACATGTTCGTGCTGGGTGGAACACGCGCCCTGTACTCTGTTGCGCTAGCACTGTTCCGACTACTGCGGCCAGCCCTGATGCATGCTTCTTTCGACTTGCTGACACGCATTCTGACTGTGAATGCAATGCAGATCGCGCATGTGGTGGGGGGCACACGCCCCCCCCGCACCAGGTGGGATGCCGACCCCGAGCCGAGCGAGCCCAACGCACTGGCGGACCCAGCACTGCTCACCACAGCAACCGCCCTGGTGGAGGCCTCCGATTTAGAGTCGCATGTCTTGGTGCCCCACGCCATGAGCGAGGTTGAGGCTGCGTGGGCCGCCGTGAAGCCCTCCACCCTGTCCAAAGCCGCCCACGCGCAGCAGATCCCCTCCTACATCAAGCATGCCATTCAAGTGGTGGACGCAGGCAGCGACCCAAGCAGTGTGCTGACTGCGCTCAGCGGAGCAGCTGGCTCGCCCAGCGGCATTGACTCAGGCACACTGGCTGCTGAGAGCTCTGTGACTACCATGTGGTCGCTCATGTATGGAAGCAAGAGCTCGACCAGCTCGACCCCCGCCAAGTGACATTCACGTGTGTAACAGCTATCCTAATTAATGCCTACTTGAATTATGCGCTACGGTTTGTCCAATTGAGCAGCTTTCTTGGCCAGCAGTCCCGTGTTTGCCAGCCGCGCCCGCAGCGTGCTGGTGGTGGCTGCGACAGCCTTCGCCACCACACGCCGCATGGCAGACTTGAGCGCAGCTGTGCGGGGGGTCATGTTGGAGGTGCCTGCTGCAGCAGCGGCTGTCTCTGCAGCTGTGGGTGCGTTCAAGCGCAGGCGGGTGCCCCCCCCCCGCGCCTGCTTGCCGGAGGAGGGGGGGCCTGAGGATGACGCACCATCCACAGAACTACTGTCGTCCAGGGAGATAACGGAGGACGGCCCCCGGGGGCGCTTTCGCCCCCCAAGAGTAGGCGTGCTGGCTACACTGGCGTCATCCACGCTTTCATGGGAGGTGGGGTGTGCGAAGTGCACGCTGGGGGCGGGGGTGCTTGAGGGGGAGAAGGTGCTGATGGGCGCTAGCGTGGCCAGCTGCGGGCCCTGGTGGCCAGCCTGCATGACAGCCATGAGGCAATCGCGCACAATGCCTGCAGCTGGCACGCTGTCGCTCATTGCGGCGGCGGCGGCGGCAGCGGCGGGCAAGCCCATCTGCCCAATAGCCTCCTTGGTCATGGCAGCCATGTCCACCCCCTGCTCCACCGCAGCTGCCATGAGCTCGGGGTCGCGCAGGATGTCGGCTGCCTTCACGAAGCGCCCCTTGATGCGCAAGCGGTTATTGGCCAGCTTCTGCCGATGGTCGTACTTGATTTGCCGCTCGCGGTCCCACACGCGGCGCCGTCTGGCGTAGTACCAGTTCGCAATGCGCTCCTTACGCTGCACCAATGTGTATGCCCCACGCCACACAATGGCCCGTGAGCGCGCAGAGGAGCCTCCGTACTGTGCAGTGTGCAGCTGTCGCTGCAGCTGCGTAACGCTCAGCCGCAGGGCCCTGTCCTCAGGGATCTCATACACGGAGCGAGGGTCAGCAAGCGGGGCGTCCACAACGTTAGTGAGGATGCCGGTGGCAATGGCAGGCAGCGTCGCAAAAGTGGGCACGTAGCGCCCGCTGGACACCAGCCTCAGCCCCACCCTGAAGCCAAAGTCAATGGTGAAGTGTGTTGCTGTGTCCACGGTGGGGTCTCGCCCCGGGCCAAAGTGCTTCGTGCCGCGCTTGGCAGGCGTGGGCAGTGGGCGAGGTGCCCGCATGTACGTCCCGCTGGTGCTGTTGCGCTGGGAGGGAGTCATTTGCTCCGGCAGCCCCGACGAAGCTGTGAGGGGCACAGTGACGGGCGAGCCCAGGCCACTGAAGCTGCCACCGCTGGCGACGTGGCCACCCCCAGACACCTGTGCACCCCCGTGGCCTCGCTGATCGCCATGCCTCGCATCATGCAGAGCCATGCCCCAGCCACCCTGCATAGCCACCGCACCTTGCGTGGCATAGTCCCCGGACCCTGTGGACGTCCCACCGTCCGCCACAGCAGTGCCCCCGTGGGGGGTGTGGGGCAGCACAGCAGTGCTGTCCACAGATGCCACGGAAAAAGTGCGCCCCCTCCGCCGCGAGCTGCTGCCACTGCGCCCCCCCCCCTCCCCAGATCGAGCCACGCCCCCCCCCGCGCCGTCTCCAGCACGTACCCCCCCTGCATCGGCAACGGCCCCGCTTTGGCTGCTGAGTGAGCCTTGCTCTTGCAGCGACATGCTTGCATCGCCTTCTTGGTACTGCAGGGCTGCGGCCGCTCCCTCAAAGCTTTTGCGGGCCTCGGCAGCTGCACCGGGCTCATCCAGAACAAGGAACGCCGCCACGGGGGGCGCATCGCTTTCATCATCGTCATCGTCCACCATGAGGCCCCTTGCACCACCCAGCAGGGCCAGGTCCCCTGCGTCGTTGTCGCTGTCCACAAACAGTGCGTTGTCCTCGTCAGCAGTGTCGTCGTCAGTGTCGGAGTCACTGTCTTCCTCCGAGCTCTCCCCGTGGAACAGCCGCCCTCCAGCCGCTCGCACAGCAGCCAACAGCGCCTGCAGCTCCTCCCTGTCCGCTGCAGTCCCCAGGCCTGGCGTGTACAGCGTGTTGCTGGTACCTGGCCCATCATCCGCCGCAATCGGCATGAGAAGCACCAGGTCTGCTAGGCTGGAGTGGCTGAAACCACGATCACGATTGCCCCCTGCACTGGCCTCAGACTCTGAAGCTTCCTCAGTGCCTGCTCGCGAGGGAGGCTCTGCTGGCCGGAGCACTACCTCGCTTCCATCGTCGGGGGGGGCAGCAGGTCCACTGACGCCGGCAGCAGGCAGGCCAGAGGGGTCAGCAGCGCCCACCCCCCCGGCATTGGCCACTGCAGCAGCAGTCACACTGGCTGGGGTGCTGCTGCGCTCCTGCGCTGAATGGGCGCTGTTTGGGGTGCCTTCCCTTGCCCGGCGCTCTGCGCTGGCTGAGGCGAGGCCGGCTGCCAGGGCGCGAGCAGAGGGAGCCCCAGTCATGATGTCAGCATGTATGACTGGAGGGGGTGTGCATGCAGTGTGCAGGGGGGTGATCGGTGCCGATGAGGACAGGGACAGCCCGGCACCCACAGCCGGGCTGTCAGACACAGAAGGAGGAGGCGGAGGCTCCGTCACCAACTCGCCGTCCAAATGCAGGGCCTCCACACCAGCACCAGACATCTCTAACAGAGCACGATCCAGCTCAGGTTCGGCCACGGAATCATTGCGCGGCCTGCCAGCTGTGGCTGGGGCCAGGAAACGCGAGGCCAACACGTCTGCCGCGGCAGCAGCTACAGCTGTGCTGGCACTCACCGACAGGCGAGCTTCCGATGATGATGTGCTTGTGTTTAGTGCAGAAGATACAGCAAATGCTGGGACATTATCACTGGGTGACGTAGACGCACCAATTCCGACTGGGCTGCCAGGTGAGCCAGCACGCTGAGCAGCTGCTCTGGACACGCCAAGAGCTTGCTTGCTCGCACTTGCAACTGTATCACCCATCGATGGAGCAGCCAGAAAGCCCAAGTGCGAGTTCAAACCCAATTGATCTTGACCGAACCCCAATTTTCCTCCTCGAAAGGATGGATCCAGGCCAAGCTTGCGAGCTTCTTCGTCAGCGCCTGCGGAATTAGTGTTCAGCACCTTTCGCCCCCCTGAGGGGGTCAGCATCTCGCGAGTCAAATCAATACTGCTAGCCCTTGAGCGGCGAGATCGATCATGGCTCATGTGTTCTAATGCAGCCTGGTGCGCCTGCATGGCACTGCTGGCGTGGCTGCTGCTGGATGGGCCGTGTCGAGGTGTGTTACTGGCCGAAACGCGAGATCGTGAGGCACGGGGCTTTGAGCCGAGTGGCAGCGAGGCAAACAAGTCCACATCACTAGTACTGCGAGCACGCTGCGCATTGCTGGATGGTACTGTAAAGACATCATCTTCTACTTCATCACCAAACGCTGACGCAACAGACATGCCCCGTGGACGCTTCCCCGACATGCCTAGAAAAGTTGCTGCGGAAATTGCGCTGCGTTAGATCTGAGTGAGGGCTGGACTGCCGTGCTCTGCAAGTCAGAGCAAGTAAAATTCCACGCTCCGGAGGCCACTTATGATTTGTATTGAGCTTTCTTGCAAACACTTTCGTTATGCAATCGGCGTGAGCTGCATTGCCCTCTGTGACGAAGGTTGGGCGAAAAGCCATATTGTGCCCCCCTTTCAGAGGCTTTGTACAATCTTGACAGCGGTCGCAGAAGACACGAAAAGAGTTCAAATATCGTCTTCAAGTGCTTTTGCTTCGTTCATTGTGTGACCTATACATCGTTTCATGCAACATGGCTGCCTCCAGTTCTGTATTTGCTGGGCTGAAGCGTGTTGACGCCGCTGCAGTCAGTGCATTGAATTTGGACCCAATCGATGACGCCACACGCAAGCAGGCACTGGACATTGTACTGGCAGTTCGTAATGGTGGCGAATCTGCACTGCTAGACTTGGCTGCTAAATTCAAAGACCTGCCAGAGGGTGCGTGGCTTCGCCAAGCTGCTATCGCAATGCGAATTCCGTCAGATTCCCTGCTCTGTAACGGCACGAATGCACACATTTGCTGCAGGAGCGAAGCATATCCTAACCCCAGAAGACCTCAAAGTGGCATATGATGCTCTGCCAGAGGTACGACTGCGCTTGGGTTTGTGCTGCATTGAGTGCCCAGCCTGACGTGTTGCGGTTTTTCTTTGCAGAGCCAGCAGGCCTTGCTGCAGCGTGTGGCAGGACGCATTGAAGCATTCGCAGCAGCACAAGTTGCAAGCATTAAACCAATGGATATGCCAGTGCCAGGCGGCAGCGCAGGACACACTGTGGCTCCCGTTGCCACTGCCGGGTGCTATGCGCCAGGTGGCCGATACCCCCTGCCCTCCTCTGTCCTCATGACAGCGATCTCCGCGCGTGTCGCGGGGGTAAAGAATGTGTGGGTGGCATCACCCCGGCCCCACCCTGTGACGCTGGGCGCAGCGCACGTGGCTGGGGCCCACGGTTTCTTGGCCATCGGAGGCGCCCAGGCAATCGCAGCCATGGCGTACGGCGTGGGCGGCGTGCCCAAGGCTGACGTCATCGTGGGACCTGGCAACCGGTGGGTCACTGCAGCCAAGGCATACGTGGCTGGGTGTGGCACATGTGCCATCGACATGATTGCGGGCCCCTCCGAGTGCCTGGTGCTGGCTGACGAAACCGCCGACGCTGCCGTGATCGCAGCGGACTTGCTGGCTCAGGCTGAGCACGACACAGATGCACTGCCCGTGCTTGTGACCACCCACGAACCTCTCATTACAGCGGTGGACAAGGAGCTGCAGCTGCAGCTGTCCACTCTGCCCACTGCAGAGACAGCAGCCGTGGCGGCCTCCAAAGGCTTTGCTGTCCTGGCCAGCAGTCTGGAGGAGGCCATTGAAGTGTGCGACACCGTGGCACCGGAGCACCTGGAGGTGTTCACAGCCGACGCTGTGGCTGTCAGCAAGCGCTTGAACAACTATGGCGGGCTATTTGTGGGCACCAACGCCGCAGAGGTGTTCGGCGATTACGGCGCAGGGCCTAACCACGTGCTGCCCACAAGCGGCACTGCCCGATTCACAGGGGGGCTATCAGTGTTCACATTCCTCAGAGTGCGCACCCACATTGTTGCTGACGAAGATGCAGGTCAGAACGCAGAACACCAGCAGCTTGTCGAGGACAGCGCGGCGCTTGCTGAGCTTGAGGGCCTGATCGGCCACCAGAGAGCCGCGCTGGCTCGCAGCCACGCCAAGTAGTGCCACAGGCCTCAAACATGTCACAATGAAGCAATGCATTAGAATCGAGGCAGCATGCGGGCTGCCCACTTGCCGATTTTCTTGCGCACCGCCAAGTGAACCTTTGATGTGCTTCCCCACGACATCGGCAGTCGATCTTCCAGCTTGCGCGCATCGAACAAACGACTGGGGAGGGCAGCAGTGGTGGTGAGGACAATGCTACCTGCTGGGAGCTTTTCGCACACTTGCGCTAGCTGCTGCATTTGTGGTATGTTCAGTGCCGTTGCATTGCAGAACACGACTGTGGGCTTACGCTCGGAACAGGCGTACGACACCCAGTCGCTGTCGAACATACTCCCTTGTCTGATGGACACGGAGCATGCTGGGTGTGCCGACTCTGAGAGCTCGAAGTTGAACACTGACCAGGGGCTGCCAGGCGCTAAATCCGCCGCTGCCGCCGCTGCCTCAGCGGCCGGAGCAACCTCTTGCAAAGCCCGGAAACGCTCGGCACTGCACTGAAACCAATCTTCTTCCAATTCCACGCCAATACAGCGTGCAAAGCGACCAGATGCCATCGCAGCCGCGATGCAGGCGCCTGCTCCACTGCCGAGGTCCACGAATGTAGCCGGGGCATCCTCTGAGCCGAACCACTGATTGGACCGCAAGAATTCATGAAAGCTTTCCACTACAACTTCACCATACACATGCGATATATCGTGGTGTGTAGCCCGCTGTGCGTTGGTCGCTGGCGCGGCTGTTTCTGCTGCTGTTGCTTCAGAAGCAGCGCTAGGGTTTGAGGTCTCCTCCCCGATGAGAGGAGTGGTCTCCACTTTCTGCGGCAGCACTCGGTCTTGCTCACGCGAGGAGCTCTCTTGAGTTGATTGGTAAGGTGGCCAGAGTGTGACGACTTTAAGCAGCAAGCTTGTATCGCTGGTTTGTGCAGCCTCGTCAGCCATGGTTCGCAGGAATTGTCTCGAAACAAGTCTAAGTTGAACTGAATCCCCAAAACCCAGCGCGAGGGTCTTGATGGAAACACACAGAAAGAAGAGCCTGCTTGCTTATGTTGCTTCTTCGTTTTGCTCCATCCTGGTGTTGCTTTGAGAGTTTGGTCAGCACCCCCCACACACGTGCGCACTTGTGGTCCCCTTCCAAGGTAGATATTCCAGACGAGTATCTCGAAGCACGCAGTGAGGCCCAGGTCATAATTCAACTGGAGTAACACCTTTTCTTGTATGACTAGGTCGCCTCCTTGCACTGGTCATCGCACTTTGCAGGCAAGGTTGAGGAGCGTACACGGCACAATATGGCAGACAGTCTACAGCAGGGCTTGGACCTGTACAAAGCAGGCAGGTACGAAAGGGCAGCTGCCCAACTCAACATTTCGATAACATCTGCTAGTGCATCCGGCGATTTACTGGTCGAAGGAAGGGCTGTGAGTGCTTGAGTGAGGCTGCCAAATGTGATGCCCTGCTTGTGGGAAGCAGCTTGGATACCGCGTGTTAATTGCAGTACGCAAACCTGGGAAGGGTATACAACGCTCTTTGTAATGGACATGCTGCGTGTGATGCCTTTGCCCGGGCATTGTACCGCTTTAGGCACTGCGGGGATTGGCAGCGCGAGGCTGCTGCACTGCAGTTGCTGCTCGATCAGCTTGCCTCGAGTGCCAAGAGCCATGGCGCCAAATCAGATACCACCGAGATTCAAGGTCACTTATATCGATACGCACAACTTCTTCGGGAGCATCCTGGGCAAATCGACACCAATACCGACTTTCGCCGCAAGTTGTCCACTTGGCACATGCACCTGCCCCGGCTGGACATCCCTCTAACGCAAGACGCGCGCCAAGCCAGCCCACGGCGCACTACCCCAGACTCCACCCAAGCTGAGGCGGTGGATGCACGCAGCCCCCCTACACCCCCCACGGCATTCCGCCAGGCCTCTGCCTCAGGGGAGGAGCAGGTTCAGGGGGGGGGGGGCAGCAGCCCCAGCAGCTCCCGCCGGTCCAGCCTGGACGCACTTGCGGCAGTGGATGACCTTCCCGTGAGCGACTTGCTCGAGCACTCCTTCACCAACATCCCCTTTGCGGATGTGGCCGCCTTTCACGACGCCGACACTCAGCAAGCCAACGCTGTACTCGACATGGTGGCAGCGCAAGCCAGGATGGCAAAGGCCCAACAAGACACCACAGCAGCTGCCATGGGGTCGTCGAAGCTGAAGCATCTGGCGCAGCCCCCGGCACAGGCGCTGTGGCACCAGTACATGTCCTGTGCATCCTCGCCGGCACCGAACGAGGGTGCCGCTGTGCTGGCAGCTTCCCGGCTGCACAGCTGGCAGCCCCAGGCCGCCCAGGCGGCCACTGCAGCCATGTGCTCCGACTCCAGCTGGCTGGGCTCTGCCTTGAAAGTGGCTGGGGGTGGTGGTGCTTCCTCCAGCACCCTGCCCACCAGCCTGGACACGCTGGGCCTGGCAGACCCTGGGCTGGCAGGAATGGGGCAAGCCCGCTCTGCTCGTGTTGCCAACGAAGAACTGCTGCACGGTCAGAGTACGGCAAGTAGTGCTGAGGACAATGCCGTTGTGCCAGAGCCCTCAAGCAAAGATTCGTCCAACGGGGGGCTATTTGGGTTCTCCTGGGGGGGGTCAAAAGACGCTGCTGCTGCGGGCAGTGCCGCTTCAAAGCTGCTGAAAGAAGGCTCCGTAAAGTCTGACACACGCCCCACTCTGACGAACTCCAGTGTACAGCGCTGCGTCACCAGCATGGCCAGTTTTTCGCTCCGGGCAGCGGAGGAGCATGCAGTGCTGGCCTCCAGCCTTGAGCTTGCGCACACGCACCTGTCAGACCTGCTCCGTGTGCAAGCAGCAGACATCCCCACCCAGCTAGCACAGGCCAGCAGTGCCGCTGATGTGCTGCGCACAGCCGAGACAAGCCTGAACAAGGCACAGACTGCCCTGGACAGCAAATCGTCTGAGCGCACTCGACTGCAACAGCAGTACGATGAGCTCACGCAGCAGCTTTTGGCGGCACAGGCAACAGTAGATGCCGAGACTGCGCACCCTGCAGCGCCTTCTTCCACTGGCGTGCTTAGCAGCCTACAGGCGGCCCGAGCCACCAGTGTCAAGGGGAGGCGGGATACGCCTGCTGCCACCTCCGCCTCGGCTGCCCCAGCTGGAGGAGCCGGGCAGCCAGCTGCCCGCAAGACGCTCTTGAAGCTGCAGGGCTCTGCTGAGAGCCTTGGCCGTGCTGTGGCGTCTGCCACAGGGGCTGTGGACGACGCACTGGTGGTCGTGCAGCAGGCTTCAGAGCAGGTCGCAGCTGCCAGGCAGCGGCGCCTGGACATCTGCAGGGACTCAGCAGAAGCGGTGCACGCAGCTGCTGTGCGCCGTGGTAAAGCTGTGGAAGATGCACTGCAGGCAGCTGCATCACTGTCGACCTCGGCTGCACGCGTGTCCTCTGCTCTGGCGGCCGTCATGTCGGACTCAGTCGCTGCGACCAGCACACTGTCAGATATTGCGTGCTTCACACACATGGCGCGTGTTCGGCACTTGATGCACCTCCATAATGCCCAGGCTGCGTCACAAGCTGAGATCCTGTCATCACGGGCAGGAGCACACGAGGGGGGCGACAGCGAGCAGTGGGGGGGGGGGGGAGATGCCGACAGTGAGGGGCAGGAAGGGGACTCCGATGGCGCAGATGGTGATGGTGAGGATGGTGACAGCCCCGTTGCCTCGGGTGCGCCTGCTTCACCCCACCCCAGTGGGACCATCCGCACGTCAGCTTCTAAAAAGCGCAGTATATTTCAGCGCATGCGGCACTCCAGCAAGACCCTACTCGCGAGGCGGGCACGGTCTGCAGCGGCCGCTGCCAGCATCACGCGTGACCGCTTGGTGGTGCCTGAGGCCCAGTCCAGGTCGGAGCGCACTGCAGTGAGCTCGCAGTACGCTGCAGACAGCGCTGCCATGACCACAGTGGTGGACTGCTGGGTGCAGGCGCTACTGGCGGGGCAGGGCAGCGAGCAATACAACTACACCAAGCAGCTGTCATCTGTCAGCTCGGAGGATTTAGCTGCTCAGCTCGTGTTGCCTATTGTTGGGGGGAGCAATCAGGCCCCGGGGGGGTTCAGCCCCGACGGCGACACTGCCCAGACACGCCCTACTGAGGCCAGAAGCAGCGCTGCATCCCCCCCCACAGTGCATGCTGCGTTCACAGACTGCATGGATGCGCGCCTGCTCTTCTCCAGAGCGGCTGGGAGGGCATTGTTCCTAAAGTACTTGAACTTTTATCGCACCTCCGGCACACTGGAGAGAACGGTGTCGCTGCCTGTGGACGAGCGCCAAGCTAGTCCATATGCTGTGAGGCAGTGGTTGGAACTGGTGCACTCGGACAGTGCTGTGGATGGTACTGATGTGCAGGGAACTGTGCAGGCGGTGGATGCATTCCACCGACTGGGCCGCGCCATGTGGTGGCTGCTGGACGCTGCCTTGGTGCACTGCGACCTGGGCGTGGCTCGAAGCGTCATGATTTTGGCGGAGACATTTGGCTGTGTGGTGGACTCTGACGCTGCTGCATCGTCTGTGTCTGACGGTGGGCACCAGGGCGGGCGCAGCGGAGACAAGGTGTTCCTGCAGCGACTGGTGGCTCACCACCGAGTGTGGAGCAATGCTTGGATCTGGGAGGAGCTGTTCCACCGCTCCATCCGCCACGATGTGCACAGGCTGCTGGGTGTGGGCTCCACAGGCAGCAGCGCCAAGCGCGGCATCCCGCAGTCCCCAGGCCGGGGGAAGCCGATGAGCGAAGCACGCGATTTCCAGGTGAAGCTGCTCACTGAGTGGCCTTCCACATACACAAACCACTTGTTTTCGCACCTGGGCAGTTTTTCTCTGAACATGAGGTTGTTCTGTGTTCCAGAGCGTATGGTGAACTCGGTGATTGCTCGGCTGGCTGCAAATCACGGGCTGCCAGAGCAGTTGGCAAGTGCCCTCACGGCGCAGGCTTGACCCTTAAAGCTTTAGGTGATGTCTTCCTCAATGCATTTTATACCAGCAGCCCCAATTCATCATGTGTGTGTGATGGTCAGTACCGCAGCAGACCCCCCCCCGACTATGGTAAGCTCATACAAATGAG
>Ga0307982_1001154_pt1 | contig 21242 bp, 20 predicted proteins | sample OrgLakmetagen989_FD_201847 | JGI IMG/M metagenome (GOLD analysis project Ga0307982, IMG submission 201847) | Saline water microbial communities from Organic Lake, Antarctica - #989 | ecosystem: Environmental > Aquatic > Non-marine Saline and Alkaline > Saline | place: Antarctica: Organic Lake... | reverse complement strand
CATCCATCGCCTTCGTTTTGGTCCAACAGAGAAACGGAGCCTTGAATACACTGCAGCCCTCGCACGGCAGCGCCTTGATCGAAATGCTCGTCGCAAGTGCCCTGATGTCGAGGTCCTTTCATGAAGCGAGGCGGCTCAAACGACATCGCACCATCAGGGCTTCTTATAGGCCCTGTAGGTCGATGGAAAGTGAACCCATCCTTCGAGCAGTGCAACTCTCGCGTACCGTAAAGGGGCTCGAAGACTCGGTCTGCGAGCTTCTCCCTCAGGTCATTGAACAACCAGCCAGCTTGGTACAGCTGAAATCGGTCTTTTTGAGTGTGAGGCCACGGATCATCGCTACATCCATCCGGAGGGTACCAAGTGGAAGGATCATTTCGGTCAACGCTAGGCGAAACTTTTTCCACAAAGCTCCACATTCGGTTTAGTTCTTCGTCTGCTTCTTCGATTGACAACACTCCAGGGATGACGACATAACCGTCACCATTCACTAAGCGGTCAACGATGTCTTTCATAACCTCGGTGCTAGGCTGCAGCCATGGCACAAGGGCGTTGGGCTCTGGCGTATTGTTAGGCAGCTCCATTGTAGGTGCTTAGCTTCTTCTATCCTCATAACATGGCCATTTTAGCGGCGGAAATATTATTTAATTTTTTCCTCCAATGATTTTTGCGTTTGAAGGACTGTGCGCTGTGCGAGTTCGGCTGTTTCGTTCTTTGCAGTTCCGAGCTTCCGATCGGCCGAAGTCCACGCTGAAAATTAGAAAGGTGTAGTGTTGATTTCTTCCCCACTAACTACATACTCGGAAAGCTTCCCATGGCGCTATCGTAGGAATGCATTCGTGCGTGAGAGCAGAATTTATCTACTAGGAAGGCTGCTACTCTCATCATGCTGAGTTGCTGAGCGCCTGAATACTTTCGTTGAACGCTATGGAAACGACTCCACTCTTGGGGCATTCTATAAAGGAGCGGCCACAGCGAAATCGAACCATCGCAGGAATTATTGTTTGCGCCACGGTCTTCGTAGTTGCATTAGGTATCGCGTTTGCACCGGAACTGCGCAATCACACTACAGATCTCGACACAAATTCCGCGATCGAGCAGAAAGTCCTAAGCGGTGGGGATTCAACCAACTTCGCAGAACTAGACCAGGACAGGTCCGCTGACGCATGTGTGGCCACCTCCAAGGTTGCCCACGAAGGTGTCGACCTCGTGGCGTACTTTTCTCTGCCAGAGAATGCCCTCCCCATCAACGGCTCGGCAGCTTATGCGGAAACCTACAAGGGCTACACGTATTACTTTTCGAGCGCAGCCAATCAGGCGGCATTTGCAGCCGAGCCAACGCGGTATTTACCAGCATGGGGCGGATTTTGCTCGTATGGCGTAGCCTTAGAAACATTTTGGACCTGGGCTGAAGTTGAGGCCATAGGAATTCTTGCAAACATGAAGGTATGGCGCATTTATGATGTAGGAAACGGGCAGCAACGCCTGTTTTTCTTCATGTACGCGCAGCCACTCAGGATGTGGGAAGAGACCGATGACATTTTGGGGCTCATAAACACTGGAAATTTGAAATGGGCGAACTGGACTAGGGGCCACTTTTATAGCAACACGGACTGTTTCTGGAGTTCTGTGGACTGCGGCCATTACGCTGACGATTGCATAATATAACGGGAGTGCCAAAGTTGCTGATAAGAGCCCATCCTTGGAGCTCGCTGGGGGGGAGGGGCTCTTCCGAGGTCAGAGGGTCAACAAAGAAAGAGAAGCAACCGCTATTCAAGCATGAGTGACCCCTTACGCACAAGTTACTATTATCCAGCTTTCAGATGCTCTGTATTTAGAAAGCACTGGAAGCTCGCGTGTATGATGAGATGCGGCCTAGGCACAGCAGCCTCCTTCTACTTCTACTAGTATGAGGTCGTGGGGCGTTGAGCACTGAAACTGAAACCTCGAACATTAAGCATTTTCGTTAAGCCATTTCACACTTCGGCATTGGCAGATATAGCGTCTAAATGTCTAATTTTGATGGAAACTACTTCACTTGTAAAGGAAATCTCGCTAGCAGCACGGAAAGAGTATAAGTATAAGGATAAGGATAAGGGATGTATACGTTTCTGTGCGCTGCGCGAATTGCGAATTACTGATTACTCTCCGGCATTGAATTCCATACTGGTCGCAAATCACTAAAAGCGAATTCGAGTCAGATGTCCTGCTTTTGAGCTCCAATATCTCACTACCTCCCCAGCGAATCAAATCAGAAAAAGTTTATTCTGAGTTTGGTTTATGCGGCCGCTCTAAATGGCATACCATCAACGGATTAGGACTCGTCCTCGGCTAGTAACGGATGGCTGCTCGCTCCCAGTAATCGCTAAGGAGTGCGCAGCACTTGCATCCAGCTTCGCGCGTTCTTCTGCCAATGAAATGAGCACACCACGGAGCGCCTCCTCGTCCAACGGCGCGTTTAAAATGGCCGTTAGCTCGCCATGAAAGGCGGCAGCCGCGTCAGCCGTGGTCAAAGATGACGCACCAGCACCTTCTTCCTCGTCGCCTCCACTGCCCAACACAGCGCCTAACATCGACCTCAACTCAGAATCTTCTAGCCCATACACCTTGTTACTGCTGCCGTTGCCACAGGTAAAGCCTTCAGCGGAGGCGGCGGATTGGTTCCTGGCATCGAACAAGTGCTGCGCCACTGCTCTCACGGCTACTCGCAAGCGCTGCAGCTCCGCCACCGCTGCTTCTCTTGCTCCCATCAGCTCTGAGGTCTCCGCAGCGTGCACTCGCCCTAACGACGCTGCTGCTTCAGCCTGAAGAAGGAACAAGGAGTGCACAAAACACACCGAATACTCACATACACGACAAGCACCAAAAGACACCATGTTTTAAATACGAGAGCAAGTAAACAGAATGTGTTCCAGTGAAAACACATAGGAAGGCCACCACCACCACTAATTCACCTGAAGGGCCCGAGCTTCTGCTTGGTCTACTCGTCTCGAGCCCGCTCGCACTTTCTGCTCAGCTTCTTCTCTCCATGCCTCCGCTGCGGCTCGATACTCCGCCAATTCTCGGGTCGCCGTGTGGGCGCTTTCCTTCGCAGCTTTCAAAAGAGCATCGCGCTGAGCAATCGAGGCCTGTTGCAAGGGCGTGAAATTAGTGCAAGCAAAATTGAAAAGAGAGACGTTTGAAGTAGACTGAAACGCCGCAAATGCACACAAGATGCTGAACGTGTAAATAATGATTATTTGTAGTAGATCGCTTGTTCTACCTTAGCAGTTGCCAGCCTGTCGTGTGCCTCGCTAAGGGCTGCTATTTGAGACTCTAATTCCGATATGCGCTGCGCTTGTGACTCTACTTTCACTTTCAGGGACACGATCTACATGAATTTACCGCGGTAGAGGAGTTGAGAGAAAAAGCGAGATCGACGGAAAATGAGTGAGAACAAGTTCAAGGTGTGCGAAATAGTCAAACCAACCAAGCATGCAAGCAGCATTTATGCAGTACACATCATCAAGGGATACTAGCATCGCACATGTACTATATGTTCAGAACGTTTACTTGCTGTCGCTGGCGGGCATCTCTTGAGAGCGCAGCAGCGGCATCTTCCCTCATTTTGCTCCCCTGAAGCTCACTGCTCCCGTGCGTGCTGTTCGCGCTTGACCCACCCTGTAAGTTTGCTTTGCTGGCTGCTGCTTCCGCCTCTCCTAAGCGTTTCGTCAGGTCCTCGATGGTGGTCCGACGCCGCGCCAACTCCGAGGACATGCGCTTTTGCTTCTCTTCACTTGCCTCAAGGCTAGAAGTGGCTTGTGCTGACGTTGCTTCCGCTCCTTCTGCCCTTTGCTTTGCAGCGGCTAACAATCGACCTTTCCGCGCACACTCCTCACGCAACAATGCAACCTGCTGTTTCAGGGCACCAATGGTATCGCTTGCTGAAGAGGAAGATGCTGCGCTAAGATTGGCCGCGCTGTAAGCCAGCTGAGCCTGTGACTGTGCCAATTGCGCTTTGAGATGCTCTACGAGGCCTTCTAGTTCAACAATCTTGGTAATCGCTCCCATGTCACGACGACCACTACTCTGAGCAGCATGGAATGCTTGCTGCGAGTGTTCTTCTCGCTGTTCGCACTTCCTCTTCCATTCTTGCACTTCGGCTATGAGAGCTACACGCTCCGCTTTGAGAGGGATCATAACGTCCCGGCTCGATTTTAACAATCCTTGCAGCGTCTTCACTTCTTGTGTCGCGACTTCACACCGCACTTCCGCCAAGGAATCACGAGTTGACATTGCCATAGAAGTCTTGGCTGAGGCTGAGGCTGCTGCTGCCTTCTCAGTTGCAGCCTTTTCAGCTGCCGCTGCCGCAGCTCTAGCACTTTTATTGGACCCATAAAACACCGGTGCAGTTGAAAGACTACTTGAAGCAGCAGCAGCCTTTGTTGTCACTGATGCCAACTCCTCATGTGCTTTCTTCAAGAGACCCTTGGCAGCGATTGCCTCAGCTGCGCGGCAGTCTCGCTCAAACGTGAGCTCGCGCACTTGTGCCAGGCATTTTGCCAACTCAGCCTCGGACTGACTGACAGCAATTGTCACCGCTTTAGCCACACTTGACGATGCTCCACCTGCTCCTGCCATCTCTTGTTCGTGGGTAGAATTGCTGCCACCACTGGCACCACCACTGGAGCGAGTCTTTGTGGTTTGTTGCTTGGCAGACAGGCGATGGGCAGCGGCAGCGGTAGGTTGCAAGTGCCTTGGAATGCCCGTAGCAGAGGGGGGAGGCGGAGGAGGAGGCGGCATGGGTTGTGAGGAGGTACTCTGATGGTGAGACGATGATGAAGATGCCCGCTCGAGTCGAGCTTGGTGGCCTCTCATGAGACGAAGTTGGCGCTCGAGGTCAGCGACCTGCTCTTGCTGCGCAGCGCGGGACCTGTATGGTATATTAGAGCACGGAAATTACAAGTAAAATTCAGAATCAAGAGGTTTCAGAAAAACAATCCGAAAGCCCATTTTACTTATTATCTTACCGGACGAACTGCGCTCGCAGCAGCTTCAGTTGTTCCTCGTGCAGAGCTCGCTCGCTCTCCAGCTCCCTCTTGGCCGTTTGCTGCCCTAATATGGCAGCCTCACCAGCTGATTGTGAAGTTGGAGCTGTTGGATCTTCTTTAGCATAGGCGGCTGCCAGCGCTGCGGCTAACCGCTGCTTCTCTTGTCGCTCTGATTCCAAAGCTGTCTCCAGTGCCGCCATGGCTGCTCCTTCATTACTCCCCATAACACCCTTGCTCCTACTCTTGCTGCCACTGCTACTTGTGGCTGTAGTAGCTAGCTTACTACTTTTGGTGCCACGCTGCGCCTTAGCACTTGAAATGTTGGATGAATTTGTTTGCTTGGTTGCCTGCTCTTGCAGCTCCGATGCCAAAACTTCAGCAGCATGCGCGCGTGCTTCTGCTCGCTCTAATTTAACAGACAATTGGGCGATGGTCTTGGTTTGAGAATCATCATTTGGCGCTTTGGCTGTGTGTTTGCCACGTTTTGGTGCATCAACCTTTTCGCCATCTCCTTCTTCGTTGTCATCTGATTCTGCACCATCGCCACTATTGTCATCACTGCGGCTCTCATGGTCACCCTCCTCGACAGTGTCGCTAGTAGAAGAATCGCCGCTCGATCGTGCATTAGGAGGCGAAGGTCCAACAGCAGGATGCGAAGATTGGGTCATTTTCAGCGGAGGTCGAGCAGTCAGGCCGAGTGCAGCAGCGGCTTCCTCTGCTTCGTTATCATCTTCATTAAAGTCATACGAACGCAACTCCCTGTCTTCAGCTCCCCTACGAGATGCTGGATTATTGCCGCTCCCAATGACCTCTGGTGCTTGAGCAGATGCTGTAGCTGCTCTTTGAAGGGCTAATTGAAGGCGTTGCAACTCACCATCCTGATCGTTCAATTTCATCTTTGCTTCCTGTGCCTGAATCGCAGCCACCCGCGCTGCCTCAACTGCGGCATCTCGCTGAGCACTCGCAGTTAGAACCTCTTGCTCCGCGGTTGTGATCTTAGCCTCTGCCGCTGATGCTCGGGCTGCACTTCTAGCGTGCGCCTGCTGTAGAGCCCCTAATCGCCTCTCGAGCTGAGTGAAGGTAACGACACCTTCGCTGGAGTTGTGAGCATGCTCTGAGGAGGAGGAAAACACGCTAGCCCCCACACTAATCCTGCTACCCACCGCAGCTGCACCTGCTTCGTTGATGGAGGCAGCGGGATCACTGGCTGAGATGAGCAGGCTGTTCAGGCGCTGCAGGGCTGCCACGCTCACCGCTACATGCGCTGGGTCTTGTGGCTCTGACCGAGGCGTGTGCGAATCCGGAGTGGCTGAGAATCCGGAAGAAGACGAGGACGAAGACGACGAGGATGAGGATGAATAGCTCGATTCTCGTTGACGCACAGCAGCCGCGCTGGCAGCTTCTCCAGCCGCTGTTGCTTCTTCCGCAGCTGCGAGAGCAAGGTCAGCTCTATGCTCAGCCGCCGATTGCAACTGCCGAGACTCCAAGAGCTCCGACTGGAAAAAGATACACATCAATCGGAGACAAAACATGATTGAGTTTTGAGAGGTCGATGATTGGGCCTCAGAAAGAAAGTGCTTATGTGTAGAACCTCTGCATTAACAAAATTATATTTAAAAAGGGAGGCTACGTGTAGCATCATTGGAGTAAGTACCGTGCAACACATACCTGTAAGGTCGAAATTCTTCCCAGTAACTCTCGCATTTGTCTCGAGGCTTTATCCGATGTGGCCGCGCGTTCTCTGTCAGCAGTCACCACCTCAGCCTGTAGTGCTGCTACTGCTCCTTCGAGCGCTGCTCGCTCCTTCTGCCGAGCTTCCGCCTCGTCTGCTTCTTCTTGGGCTTCTCGAGCCTGGGCATGAGTGGGCGAGTAGTCATTTATAAGTACGAGGACAACAACGATAATCACACTAGTAAGTGAGATTGATGCAAAAAACTGGACGGCGATAAATCCAAAGCTACTTAGGAAGAGACCGGAGTGAAAGGAAACAAAACTATCGCATTCCCACCTGCTTGAGAGCCGCAACTTCGCCCGACAAGGTGGCCATCGCGCGAGACAGCTCAGACTCCTCTTCTTCCTTTGATTCCTTCTCAGTATCCGCTGCACACATGTCTCCTACCGACTGCGGGCTTCCGTCAGAAGGACCCAGGCTGCTGCTGCCACCGGTGGTAGGAGACTCGCCTTCTCGTGCCTTGTAGTAAGGCGGGGTGGTTGGAACTGCATTGGTGTTGCCCCAGCCATGACGACCGCCATCAACATCGCCTGCATGCTGCTTCCAATCAGGCCTCGCAGGAAGGGAATGCAACGGTGACGATGGCGAGGCATCTCCTCGAGATGCAGCATTACCACCACCGGATGTGCACAAGGTCTCCAGCTGATTGGCCAGCCTCCTTGCTTGTTGCTGCCACTCTGCGGCATCTCGCACCGTAGCGGCTAATCGCTGAGCCATCGCTCGCCCTCGTGCTGAAGAAGATGTTCCATGACTAGTGCTGCTGCGAGCCTTGCCTTTCCCCTTGGTGCTTTTGGTGGTTACTGCGCTCTTTCGGCCAGATGCACTCGTTTTACTAGCACCTTTCCGCTGCTGTTGTGAAGATGACTGTTTTGAAGAAGTCGTGTCATAGTCATCGTCATCAAAGGGTGAAGAAGAAGAAGTAATTGGAAGCGAAGCATCCGCGGCGCCTATCTCTTCTAGAGCAGCTTCTAAACGGCGCGTCCTCAGCTCACATGCAGCCAAATCGTTCTCAGCGTCACTGCACTGCTGCTGTAACGCCTTCTTTTCTTCTCCCAAGGACGTGCTCAGCTCTTTCGCTTTTAGCAGCGCTGCCTCCAGCGCCTCCACTTCTGCTGCTCCTTCCGTTAAGCCTGCCCGCCTCTCTGAACTTCCGCTATTACCCTGACCGGTGCCCCTTGATGATACTGGCGTGTCTATAGCGTGTGCGCGGCGCGACTCTACATAGAGCGCATCCGCAGCTTCCAAGCTCCGCAGTGCCGCTGCTTCTTCCTCTGCTGACCGCAGACGCCTCCCCAGAGCCTGCATTTGATCTTCCAACATGTGATTTCGACGCTCCAGCTCTAAGGCGCTCTCTCCGCTCTTCACATTCCTCTCGGCGGTGGTATGCTCCTTGGTGCCACTGCTGCTGCCCTGATGTTCACTGCGCGTGTATTCATGCAGGGTAGCCGTTGCCTCCTGCAATTTCCTCTCAAGTTCCTGCGCCCGAAGCCTCCATGCATCCCCCTGTCCCATCGCAGCCTTCAGAGAAGCTTCATTCGCCACTAGCGTTGCTCTACTCGCACACAAGGCTTCGGCTAACAAAAATGCCGAATTGGAGCTGTCACCATTGGCTTGGCGACGCATCTCAGCTGCAGCTGCTGCCCCGTGACCTAGAGTGGCGCTGCTGCTGCTGCTGCTGCTTGGATAGGAAGGCGCCTTATCGTAGGCCATGGAATAAGCATGCACATTCCATCTGCTCGACGCAAGGCCTAGCAACTCCACTAGCTCAGACTCAAACCATGCCTTGAGCACACGAGGCACACCATCGGAGCTCCCACTCGCACTCGCAATCGCGTGTGCTGAAGGGTGTAAGGCATTTTGGACTGCACTCGCCTCTGCTGCACCCGCAGGTAATGGTGGGTCTAACAACACAGCGCTCCCACTGCTGCTGCCACCACCACTCGTAGGTCTTGATGAGGATGTAGTGTTCAAACCTTGCCCTCCTTGTTGCTGCCCAATCACAGCTGCTTCATCTCGGCTCCGCTCGACCTGCACCTCCAAAGCCGCTACACGACGGCGCAAGCTGACGACCACTGAGCGTTGAGTGCGTGCGTCAGCGCCAGCGTCGGCAGCGGCTAAGGAGGCATCCCCTAGCCTGTCTTGCATGGCGCGAAGCCGCTTGGAGAGGACATTCGCCCATTGTTCCGAGGCTGCATTGTTGGCTTGATCGCGAGATGCAAGAGCATCGCGCAAGCGCCCGCACCTGATTGATGGGTTGTTTTCAAGGCAGAATGGAGTGATGTCACACGTGCACGCAATCAGCACAACGCCTAGTATAAGCAACGCGCATCTTGACGTCAAATAGAGCTCACTTGTATTATGATAAGAGAAAGCGCGGCTTCTTTAAACACACGTGCAACACTTTACAGCACTTCTGTACAACGGTGATAAGGATGCTTCATTTACCTCCTTGCTGCTAATGACGCTTGTCGCCTGGCCTTCACCAAAGCTTCTTCGCATCGGGCGCGGCTAGCCGTCTCCGACTGAGCCCGAGCTGCATGAGTCGCACTGATCTCTGCGCTCTGACGCACCGCCGAATCGGCATGCAACAACAATTCGGTGACCTAGGGAGAGAGGCAGAGGCACACATTTGAAAAGCATGACAGGTCACCGTGTTCATTCACGCCAGTGAACAAAAAAAGAAGAAGGAAGCAAATATCTCTATACTTAGCTCATAGACATATTGCAAAAAAAAAGACATACCCGTTTCAGGAAGACTTCTTGGTCTTGTTGAAGGCTTTGCTCTTGGCCAAACCCTTTACTCGAAGAAGGATGGAATTGATCACGGCTCGCACTGAGGAAATCCTTCAAGAGGTGTTGCACCGCCAATCCGCCGTCTGAATCACTCCCACTAGCATTGCCACTCATGTTGTTGCCGCTCTTCAATGACGACGATGATGACGACGACGAAGCTTGGTGGTCGGCTAATGCCTCCATCGCCGCGAGAGATTGCGCACGGCACACGCGAAGTTCCGACTCGGCGACTTCCACGCGAGCTTTCAGCTCCTCCGATTCCTCTTTGTAGCTCGCGCTCTCGGTCTCTAGAGTGCGCAACGAGAGGCGGAGGACGTCCGCATCTGTGGCAAGGGCTGCGACCTGTGAAGGGCAGTGGTGGCACAACAAAGAAAATGGAAAGTGACTTTATGTAAATGAGGACTGCAAAGAGGGATTGAACGATGGTCCTCGTGAATTAAGGGCAAAGAAAAGCAAAGTTACAAGAAATGTAAGAAGAGCAAACATCAATAATTCAAACCGCCACTACCTCCACGCGCCAATTTGCTCGTAATTTTACGAGTTCCGCTGCTCCCGCCGCCCTCGCGGCTCGACTCTCTTCCAACAGCTTCTCTGCGTCTAGCCTGGCTTTCCTCTGCTTGCTGCCCCAATTCTCGGCCTGACTCAAGGCGCTCGCCAGTTGCAAGCTCCTTCGCTCGTGCATCCCGGCCGCAGATGAGGCGGAGGTGCACTCGACGGTCACTTTGGCGATGCGCTTCAGCACTGCCCGCATTGCCCAGTCCTTTTCGTCGCTGCTGTCTTCTTCATAATCACCAAATGCTTCTCCTCCTCCTCCTCCTCCACGTTCTTGATCCGTGGCAGCAGCAGCGGCGCCGTCACCACCACTACTCGTGCCCCTGTTACTGTGATCGTTATCATCGCGCACACTTCGGGCAGCCCGGCTCGATAAGGCGGTCTGCAGTGCTTCCACCGTCTCCATCAGGACCCCGCACTGCGAGGTCCTCTCGGCCAACAGAGACTCCAGATGCTCAGCGTGGGCGCTTTCATGGGGTGAAGGTGTTGTCATGTGGTGGTCACCATCTTCATCTCCGTCACCATAGCAGGTACCTTCTTTTACGCCTCCACGTTCATTCGCTTCTAGCCATCGCTTTAGACTGTCTTTCGCAGTCTCGGCTTCATCTCGCGCTAACGCCAGCTGTTGCTCCAGTTGTTTGTTCCTGCCAGCGTATCGCATGGCATCACTTTGAGCGGCACTTGCGGTGCCCTCCGCGATGGTCATTCGACTGATCAAAGATCGATGCGCTGTTTCGATCTGATCGCCCAAGCGACGCACCTGAATTTACGAAGGAATTGGTTCAAAGAATCAAACTGTCAAATGATTTAAAGTGGGGTACACGTTCGATCCAACACAATAAAACCCTAGGAATAATAAAATCTTCAAGGGCTTGCTTTTATTTCTTTCCTTCTTCACCTCTTCATTTGCGGCTTCAAGCTTGGTCTGCAACTCTTGCACTTCTTGTAAATGGGTCTCATCCGCACGACTGGACGCATCTTTGAGAGCGGCGTTTTGCTTCGCCAATACATGTGCTTCCAAGATCGACCAATGCCGTACCCAGGCGCTGGTGCCTAGCTGGCTGTGACTGTCTTGCGGAGACAACGACGACGACAATGCACCTCCACCTCCGTCGATGAAGTTCCCTGATACGGAAGAAGGTTCCTGCATTCCCGCCCTTTCCGGCAACGGTCCGCCACTCGCTGAACCCAGTGCTTGACCCAATCCTATGCCCAGCGTGAAGTGCCCTTTCCCCGCTATCGCCTGCCCCAGCTGACGCAAGCGGTCCGCCTGTAGTGACGCCACTCCCGCGAAGTGCTCCATCAGCGCCAGCGCACTCACCCCAGATACTCCCGCGATCGAGGTTTGCACTTTGTGCTTGTCGATGTCGTTCTGCAAAGAGTGAACCTTAGAGGCGAGCTCCTTGCATTCAACGCGGCTTTGATCTAGCAAGGACTGGCAGTTATCGAGCTCGCCTTGACGGTGCACTGAAGTCATGCGCTCCGCCTGTTGAGTGTGCATTTTTGACAAAGAAAGAGAGAGGGGAGAGTAAGAAAATGAAAATAGAATTGAAGAAAATAGTAGAGAGTGAATTAGGTTTCATACGCAATGTACGCAGAGGGAATAACAACAGAAGAAAACAAGTGCTGATCGGTCTCTTTCCTTCTTACCTGTAGGGCGCTTCTCGCTTCCAACACTTGAGCATGCAGGTCGCTCTTGCCCTTGAGGACACGCATGGTGGCCTCCAGCTCTCGCACTTGAGTGCTGTTCTCGGACGAGCATCGCTTCACCGTTGCCTCGAGAGCATGAATGCGCCGCTCATAAGCAGAGGCCTGCGAAGAAGCGTTCTCCTGCACTCGCCGCAACTCAATCCCGCGTGCCACCAATTCCTGACCGTCATGGAGGCAGGATCGAAGTGAGAGGCGTGTACGGCAAGGAAAATCACAAAAAAAGGCGAAAAGGGAGGAAAATATACTATGATACTATGATATTGTTACCTGTCGCAAGAACACCACTTCCAGCCCTTGGTCTTTCACTGATTGGCTCAATTGACTTTCGCGCTCCTTTGCTTCCACCAAACGAGCGCCCAGAGTGCCATTACCATCATCATTGTTAGCATCCTCATGATGATATTGGTGGTGGCTAGTTGGTAACGCTGCAAAATGCACGTGATTCGACCCGCTGCTGCTACTTCCTGCCTGCTGTTTCTCTTCTTGCTTCAGGCGCTGCGCTAACTCTATCCACCACAACTGCACTGCTCCAGCTTTATCCCAACCGCTGTTTCCTCCTAGCCCATCACCAACATCATCATTGCGATTACTGTTTTTGAAGTCACTGCCGCCACCATACTCTTGTGCGGCTTGCAACTTGGCTTCCGAAAGTAGCACCGTCTCTTTGGCCTGCGCTTGCAAATGCTCTAATTCGCACACCCGCTGCTCGAGCTCAGTGTTAGCAGCGTGAGCGGCTTCTTGTTGCTTGCCGCACTCTTTCAACTCCGAACGCAGCACAGTGGCTTCATCGCGAGCCTAATTTGATAGACAAACAACGTGTCACAGCAAAGTAAACATTCGAAGAAGTTGAGCTCGCTTCATTTACTCCTCAACTCTTAGAAACAATCCCCTGAAATTACAATTACGCCTTCATCAGTCACCGTCACCTGCACCAAGAGACGCTCGGTTTTCTCCACCATTGCTTCAAGCTCCTCAACGCGCGCCTGTTGCCTCGCGCCGTGCTCCTCACGGTCCCGCAGCAGACTGTCTCGTGCCCTCAGAGCTGATGCTGCGCGACCTTGATGCTGTTCGAGATCCTTCATCGCCGACTCGTACTCGTGCAGTTGTGCTGCCACTGCCGCTGAGGTTATAAAAGAGGGAAAAAGCACGCGCGCACGAGTAAGGAAATAACATAATCATTCAAATAGCCTGCTTAACAAAGGATTACTTAACTTGCTCTAACTCATCCCCACAATTATCTGTCTCTCTTTAAACCCACTCACCGTCGACACGGCGCTGCAGCAAGTCACTGCTTTGCTGATCCATTCCACCGCCCTGCGAAGCTGCTGACTGCATGCGAATTAGCTCGGCTGCATCGGCTCGGGCATTTGCTTCGCGCTGGTTGGCTGCTGCGAGGTCCGCCTGTAGCCGCGACACTTCTGCCACCAGAGTCTCCACCTGCTCGGAAGAAGAAGAAGAAGAATCGGCAGCATCCCATGGAGAGGTTCCAGCACCTTGGGGCCTCGCTGCATCTGCTGCAGGCTGAGAGGCTAGGCTAGCGCCTGTGGTGGGTGACACCGGCGATGAAGCTTTGAAGGCATTCAGCTCAGCGCTCAGCTCATCGCATCGTAAAGTCGCAGTGGCCAACTTGCCACGTGTTTCCTCCAGCTCCTCTTGTTGCTGAGCCTCGCGAGTTTGAGACGCGCTCAAATCAGATTCCAATTTGGCGACCGTTGCGTCTTTCGCTTGCAGCACTGCCAGCACCCGCTCGCTCTTTTCTTCAAATTCCGCCTGTAAGAGTGCCCGGTAAGCAGCGGGACCTCCACCCACCACTACCCTCGCCTGTCCGCTCGTGCTTCGCGCTTTGCTCTCACCGAGTATCGCTTCACTAGCGCTGGTGCCTCCTCCACCACCACTTGCACCGCCGCTGAGGACTAGGGCCCCTTCGTCTCCTGCTCGGCTGCCTTTGCTGCTTTCAGGTGCCAGCGTAAACACCACGTTGACCTGACATAGCAACAATCAACGAATGTCGTCAGAACTCCCCCATACAGACCCCCAGCTAGTCGCGCGCCCATAAAGTGCCATCTGCACTTTACATAATGCACATATACTGCGCAATTTTCCTAACCTTTTGCTGAAAGTACGTGGATTGCAGGGAAATGGTGTCCTTAAACGCTTTCGCAGCTCGTTGGCCCGAGGGCTGCCCAACCGTCAGCTTCACTTGCACCTCCACGCTCTCCCCTGCTTCCAATGCACACTCGGCTGGTGACACCGACAGGCGCGCGGGCGATGACGCTTTTACGCTAAAGAAGACGGGGCTCGCGAGGGTGTTGGTGATGGTAATGGTCTGCTTCATCGCTCGTTGTGGCAACACCGCGCTGCCGAAATCGACTCTCTCGGGTGTCACTGCTAACATCGGCATCTTTCAAAGATCTCTCTGAACTATAGTGTGATTCAGTTGGCACTTTCTTGCGCGTGGCCGCACAGGCTTAGCAGAGTTAATGAGTTAAGTGCGACTGACAGCTAACTTTCCATACAGCAAGCTCGCCGCCATTTTTTTGTTTATTTTGAACGTATGCTCGAATGTGATACCGTTGAAAAGTATTCATGCGAGAGATGCCTGATGATCTGATGATTCGCTGATTGACGTTTCTCGTTGCTTTTTTTACCTTCGACAGCACACACATCAACAACGCGAAAGTTCGTTCTACAAGTTCAGTCACCAATCGTGAAATGCCGGTGCTTGTGGCGAGCGGGCTATCGCACGAAGAGTTCCACGATCACATCGTGAGCCACAATTCAAAAAAGAAGGTATGATTCAAGTCCTCTCAAAGCATAATTCATGCCTACAGTTTCTATCACTCCAAGAGTGCGTGGTCGCCATATAAATTACAAAACCATGACATACATCATGCTGCATGTCAATTAACATTTTCTTATTTTGCTGCGTGATTAGTCCATGTTTGCGAACTAATATTCCTTGCTTTATCAGGAGGCGAAAAACTTCGAAGCCCATGTCGAACCATTCTATAAGCCGCCACCGTCAGCGCCGCGCGGCGACAGCCACCCGTATGCACACGCCTCTCAATTTACGCCACGGTCGGCGTGCGCGTCCGCAACGCAATGTCCGGATTTGCTGGCAGCCTTGCTACTACTAGCGGGCGTTGGGCTGGAGCTCGGGTACTGCTGGACCTACGGCTACAGCTACTCGCAATCCGACGGCGATGATGGCGAAACTTCTGGTCGCAGCACATTTCAGCTGATGGTGTTCCTCGTGCTCGCGTTTACATGTGCAGCGTCGCTGGGCTACCTCAAGTTCGTGCAGGCTGGCGGCGGCGCAGTGCTGGAGCTAGCGTCTTTCATGTGCGTCACCGTAACGCTCTTCTGCTGCGCCGTGTGCTTTGCCTTGCAGCTGACGCGAGTCGCGCTGGCGTTACTTTTGGCGTGCGTGAGTGCGGCTTACCACTTGTGGTTGCATCGCTTGTCTTTGCCCTTTGCGGGCCATGCACTTGAAGCATCATCGGATGCGGTATTAGCGCCTCGGTCGTTTATTAGCTGGCTGTGTCTGGGAGTGGCCGTGTTACAGGCGGCGTGGGCTCTTGTGTTTACCACGGCAGCTGTGGGGCTGCAGGTGCACAACCAGCCCTCGGAGACCGACGACGCAACCACCATGTCGTCGACAGCGGGCGTGTTTGCTTTCTTAGGCCTCGCGATTGTTTATGTCTGGGGAGCACAGGTCAGTGTTAATGCACACAAAGCACTCACTAATAAATACCCTGTATCATGCTTTCTTTCACCTTTCACCAGCTTTCCCTTTTGGTCTATTTCTACAACTTCTAGTGCTTCGGAACATCAACGATTGCTTCCCCTTTCAGCTGCTTCTGACCATCATCCCATTCCAACCCCTATTCTTATTCATACAGACCCTTCGCAACGTGGTGGTGGTGAGTGTGGCTGGCACGACCAGCTCTTGGTACACTCCACGCGCTGTCAGCACCGCCAGCGCATACTGCAAAGCCAGCACCTCGTCTCTGGGTGCAGTGGCCTTAGGCAGCGCGACCATTGCCCCCTTGGGGATCCTCCAGTGCCTCCTGAAAGGGGGGCATTCCATGAACCCTGACCCTGTGATCTCATCTTCGTCAACATCGAAGCCCACTTGCTTGGAGCGGAGCCTTCAGCCGTTCGAGTTCACGTCGCTCATCTTTGTTGGAGTAATATTCGTAGGCGCTAACAGTTGCGATGATGATAACTATTTATGTGCATTCTCCCCATGTTGGTTCTGTTCAAGAATATATATTATCTTTATTCACAACTCGTACTTCTCCACATTTGCCTACACCACTTAGATTTACGGGATGGGCTTTCTGGAGGCGGGGCGCCACGGCCACACCCAACTGCAGTCCTTGGGATTCACCGCAGGTTTACGCGACTCCAGGGGCGCCCCCGTGGCGGGCTCCATGGCCTCTACTCTGTTGCTGCTGGGGGCCTGTAGCGTGGCATTGGTGGCAGGGTGCACGGCGGGGCTGGTTACCAAGTGGAATCCGGAAGTGGCTGTAGGGGTGCCTTATCCGGTGAGGTTGAGTGTTTGGGGGGTGAAAAGGAAGAAAAGAGGGCGTCATATATATTACGCGTCATCTCACAATTACATTGGCGCTGTGAAACTGTTGAGGTCGCAGCTTTTTCAATTTCTTTTACTGTCTTCTTATTCGCACATCTTTGCACGCCCCCTTGACTCTCACATTCTTCAATACATGTTCAACCCACCCACTGGCAGGTCACCACGGCCACCACCGCCTCTACATTAGCAGCCTTTGCGGTTGCCCACACCCTGTTGTCTACCCTCGAAGCAGCGCACAGTGCCTTGCTCGTGTCCTATCTCCTCAACCCGAACGGCCTTCATGACGCCTGCCCCGACGCCTACGCTCAAATTCATCATGCCTGGCGCAGCAACAGCCACAAGCAACGCCCTACAAGGAAGGAACTGCTTCCTTCTCCTGCCACCATGCCAGCTTCAACCACTCTCTCCACCCCAGCCCAAGTGCCAGCAGCCGGTGCCGTAACCACGACCACTAGTGGAGGAGGCGACATCGAGCTCGGTGGGGTGGGCTTGTATCAAGGAGCAGTTGACAGCGACGATGATGAAGATGACCGCACCGTCACGCTGGCTGGCAACCTCTCGGACTCCGACTCGGCTGAGCGTCCATCCATCACTTCGTCTTCGTTCGATGCGCAAGGCGTCATCTCTTCCCCCGGCCAGTCATCTCGTCTGGCGGAGCGCGCTGAGTCTCAGACCCGTGCTGAGTCCCAGGGCCGAGGCCAAAGCTTGACCCGCACTTCAGCTCCTTCTATGACTGGCAGTGGCAACAATGCCTCCGCAACCGATCCAGCTGCTGCTGCTGCTGTTGCGGTGCGTAGTCCTGCCAAGTCCGCCGTGCCGCCTCGCAGCGCTATCGCAGCCCCGCCGCCTCGAGCACGGTCTGGCTTCGCTCGCACTCACGTGAGTGGGGCGGGGCGGTTCTCGGACTCCGCGCCGCGACCTGAGGACGTGGCAGCAGCTGCCGCTCATGCGAAAGCGATGGAGGAGGCCCTTCAGAACGCACGCGCCGAAAACGAATCGGTGCCGCGGGGCAACGACATTTAAGCGATGATGCCATGGGGAGGGGGCGAATCGCCGAAGAAGTTAGATGAAGCCTGCTCGCTTGTCAGCGAAACGAGTGAGAAGTAGTGCGCTGCCTCTTGCATTATAAATTGTACACATGCGCAATACGCGGAGCGGCAGTGCAGATAGCAATAGGAGCTGCGAATAAAGTGCACAAAGGGAGCGCGATGCACCTCTTTAGGATTATGAGTTCGATCGCCTTGGCACTTGGCAATTAGGAATATAAATTGCGTTTCGGACTTGCAATGCACGTGTCGGCATTTCGATAAACTACAGTACCGCCCGTTATTACCGGAGTCCCAGTTCGGTTTATTTACTTCTTTGTGCTCTTCGCCCTCGCTCGTTTATACGAAAATAAATACGGGTTACTGGGATCCTAAAATTACGGCTGCTTACATCCCACTGTGCCCGTCTTGTATTAAGTACTTTGTTTTTGCCTTCTGTGTATGTTTCTTTGCCCTATGGGGCAGTATTAACTGAACCAGGCGGGGCTAGTATATGAGTTTAAAACCAAGGGGCAAATCAGGCTGCATCGGGCGATAATTCAATGGTATGGGCGTTCTCAATTCAAAAGCCACCCCAAGAAACCGCCTTTGTTTCCTTGCTCGGTCTCTTTGCCACTGCCTCCATCTTCCTCCGCCATCGCTGCTGGCCCGCCCGCCTTCTCGTCCAAGTTCGGAAAGGTTAGGAAGTTGTGGGCGAGGTTGAAGAGCATCGGCTTGGTCGCCACTGGCAACAGGGCTGGAGGCACATTCGCGACGTGGTAACTCACTGTAGTGGTGGCATTAGCTGCTGCCTCAGAACTCTCAGGTGCCCCAGCACCTGCTGCTGCTTCTTTGTTCTTCTTCTTCTTGCCTTTCCCCTTCTTCGATTGTTTGCCCTTGTCGCTGTGAATCACCAGTCCGGCGTCGAACACATCCAGTCGATCGAGGAGAGCTTTGGGCGTGCCACCGTTAGCTTCGTCGCTACTGGGGCTCAGAGAGGCCAAAAAGGTGGACGCTTTCGCTCGAGCCTGCGCGCCGGATACTTCCCCTCGCAGCGCTGCAATGCCCGTCATCTCCTGAGCCAAACCTTCAAACACGCCGGAGCTCACTTCTACTACACCTTCGTCGCTGCTGCTGGAGCTGGAGTGGGCAGCGACCAAATCAAGGCAAGCGCGATACTGGGACTCAGCAGTGTCGGCCAGGGTCAGTGCGCGGCTGTACAGAGCAAGCGCTGCGTTGCTGCTTTGAGAAAAGGGTTCGCCTTTTTCTTCTTCTTCGGTCTTCTTGGGTGCAGCAAAGTGTGCAGCAAGGTAGAAGCATTTGTGAGCGCGCGCGCTAGACAGGCGAGCCGTGAGCACATCCACAACGTCATCATCGTCTTCAACTCCGGGCAGGCTCAGACCTTCTTCCAACACTGCTATCATGGCACCATAGACGTGCACTAAGTCCTCACTGTAGCTCATGTACTCTTGGAGGTGCCTTCGCCCGCTACTGTACGATGCGATGCCTCCCTGAGTGGCCGCAGATGTGGCCACTATCCGCCACTTCTTGGTGATACCATCCGCAATTTTACGGTACTTGTGCGCTAAGTGGCAGGCCCTCGCTAAGCTGGCCCATTCCTGAATCGCATTAAGCTCGCTGCGCTCTGTCTCCAGCTGCGAAGATCCCCTCACACCGCCGCCGCCGCCGCCACCGTTGATCACCTGGCCTTTCGACTCCAATTCGCTCGTCAAATGCTGCAGCACGCTCAGCAGATCGTCGAACGCACTCACGCACTTGCCCAGTAGCGCCTTCGAAGGACCTGCTATTGCTGCTAGACTACTGTGCTTGCCTTTACTCGATGGCTCTGCATCCTCCTTCGCAGCAGCAGCTCCTGCAGTAGCAGTGGCCACTTCGGTCGACAAGTGTTGGGCTTTGAAAACAGCGTCTCGCAGAAGGGCAGTTCGCAAACTGACTTGTTTGCCTCTCCACACCATGTGTACTGCGCCATCGCTGCTTTTTCCTCCCGTATCTTCCCGAGCTTTTGCCACCAAAACTTCAAGCGCAGCAGCCACCTGAGAGACATAGTGTTCAAGATCAATTAAACAAAAACAACAATAATACATTGCAACATCAGCAAAAAAAAAAAACTCAATAAAGTTGATCACGTTTCATAACACGGGTAGAGTAACACAAATCAGCGATGAATGTCGTACCTCTGGATTGTCGATGGTGGCTTTCTCGGTAGCTTCAGCTGAATCTCCTCCTAGGTTGTACCGGCAGTACCGCATCGTTTGCTCACACGAATCCACGCGCCCGCTAAACAAGTCCATCTGCTCCAAGGTCCCTACTTCAGAGAGCGGCTGCGCAATCGCGAGGCAGCTGGTCAAGCTTTCGAGTGCCAATTGCCACTGTTCCTGCTCCAGACGCAGCTGACTCTCCATCCACCAAGCATAACTATTATCCAAAAAAATACGGAATGTAATTCAATAAGAGCTTGGCTACACCATCGATAATACGGCAGTGCATCATGAACTTAGACATGGGGGGGAAAGCAGTACCAAGGAGCACACAAGTGCCTAGGATTGGCTTACGCAGTTGCTTCGACGCGCGTTCGCTCGTCAGCACCACTCGTAGCACAGAGCTCCTCAAACGCCCTCGCATGGGCCACCGCTTTGCGCAGGCGGGAATACATGTGGCTCGCGAGGCGACTGTGGCCTTGCTTCGGGCCACTCTCGAGCGTCTGCTTCACTTCCATGCCATTCGCCCATGCCCTCTCAGCTTCCAGCAAAGGCACAACCAGTAGCGATGGCGCCTTCCCCACGTCAGCCGCGCTCAAAACTTTCGGAACGAAGCCACCTTTCCCCTTGCTTTGTTTGAATCCGCCTTGCTTTCGAACCCTCCGTAAACGCGCCGTAAGGTAGGAATGGTATGCAGCGTAGTCGCGATCGGGCCTCAAGCCGTGCAAAGCCTGTAGCGAAGCCACTAGCTCATGCACTGCGACCGACAGCGGCGGCAGCGCAGTATTTGTGCTGACATCTGAGGCAGTCTCCGCCATTCGAATGATGCGGGGCAACCGTGCTAGTCACTTCGCTCGCTGCGACTTCCTCCACTTCTGGCTCTCTGGTGTCTGGGAGCTCGGTGGGAGAGCTGACAAAGATAAAGAGGACACGCACCGACACGCACGGTGTTATTTCACATTATCATGTTAGAGCATTTTTTAAATGTGGGAAGCAAGAACACGGTCGACGATTTGGCCAGAAAGGGGACATTCTTTTAAGGACTGGGTGTGCGATTTCGGAACCTGTTCTGGTCGTAAATCGTGAAATTAGCTCACCATGCAGCTTCCGGCGGCGATATACCTTATTGAATAGATCTAGCCTTGTGAGCAATGTTAGAGGACAGTGCACGCATAGATGGAAGCAGCATAGCCAACTCAATAGGGGGGCGGATGAACTTTGAACTCTCGCCTGCTAATTTGTTGCACCCACTACAGATTCTTCCACCATCTTTCAGCACGATTGTAATCGACGCGCGCTGGGAATTCTCCAGGAGGACCCTACGTGGGGCTTGTTGCGAAAAATGTCTATACAAATAACCCGTAATTTTACGTCAAATCGTTGGGGATTTCCATCAATATTTTTGTGATACTATATTAGGGATTTTCTGCAACAGTCGAGAGGTTTTTTGGTATTTTCTTAATACAGTGTGTTTATTAGTGTACGCCTCAATATCATCACATATTAAGATGGAATTACTAAAATCCTCTACTTCGGGAGGGTCTTGAATGAAATTATCACTTTCAGGGTTCAACCTTGTAGGTT
>Ga0307982_1001153_pt1 | contig 21250 bp, 9 predicted proteins | sample OrgLakmetagen989_FD_201847 | JGI IMG/M metagenome (GOLD analysis project Ga0307982, IMG submission 201847) | Saline water microbial communities from Organic Lake, Antarctica - #989 | ecosystem: Environmental > Aquatic > Non-marine Saline and Alkaline > Saline | place: Antarctica: Organic Lake... | reverse complement strand
TGCTCCCGCTGTGCGTTCCCTGGGCATGCGATCTGCAGCCGGGGCGGCCCCGGCCGGCAGCCGGACAGCAGGGGAAGACGGTGGTGGCTGGCAGCGCGTGCAACGCCCACGCAGGCGCCGACAAAGATCTTGAATAGGGGTGTGTCCTCAAGTTGGCGGGCCACTTTGATTTAAAATGAATTCTCCCTCCGTGCAGGTGGGGGGGGTGGCTACAGTCGATACCCCCCTCCGCCTCCACCCATCGTCGCAGCCATGCCGATCTGTGCGCGAGCCTGCAACACAGCCTCAAGCAGCGCCATGCGGCGCTCGGACGAGGGTGCAAACACATGCTGCATAGGAGGGCGGCCTGCCCATTGCTGTGCCGAGGCAGCAGCTCGCTCAGCGGCACGCAACATTATGCTGGCCTCCAGCTTGGAGCCGGGGGTCATCTCCGGCGAGGGGGGCCCTGATCCCAGAGATGGCCCCACAGAGAGCGACAGCTCCCCTCGCTTGCTGCTCTTCTTCTTACGGGTGGTACTTTGGCCTGTCTTTCCTCGCTTGGAGCCGTGTCGAGCGAGCTTGCTGCCCCGCTTGCTCTTACCCCCCTTGATCCCCTTCGCACCCCGGCCGCCACGCTGGAAATCCGTGTCGCTTGCGTCGTCTATCGTGCCTTGAGCTTTGCGTGTCCCTGGGGAGTGCGCCTGCACACTGGCTGCCAGCTTGGCACCAGCCTCCAGCTGGTCACGCAGCTCCCCATCCGTGCCACTGGAAATGGTCGTCTGAAGCAGAGCTTGCCAGGGCGCATTGATGAACACCCCTCCCCTATAGCTGTGCATGTCCAGAATGCGTTTCTGCATGGCCGCCCCCACCCACCTCACTGCCTCCTTGTCAGATTTGCTCCAAGTGGCCACTTGCTCAGGTGCACCCAGCGCCAGCCGAGCGAGGAACGCTCTGCGGCGCTGCGGGGGCATGGCAGTCATGCTAGCCAGCTCAGCGTCGTCCAGTTTCAATGTTCCTCCTGTCAAGGCTGACGACGCCTTGGCCATGGCAGCAAGCCCAAGGGCAGTTGTGGGGGAATCTGCCCCCCCCCCATCAGCACCAGTGGGGCCGGCAGCCCCACTGAAGGCGGCGTGTACCGTAAGCTGTGCAAAGGAAAATCCCGAACCACCTTGGCCTGCGGCTTTTGCAGGTTGAACCGGGGTTGCGGCACTGTTGTCTGGGGGGGGCTCCTCCTGGATAGGAGGGGGGGGGTCTGACTTGCTGATGGTGAAACCTCCCGGAGTGGCCGATGGAGACAGCGCAGACTTGACACTGGACATGCCCGGGGCTTCAGTGCGCAATCTTCCCCATAGGTCGCAGTGCTGCCGCACCCACTGGCGCCGAGCCCGGCTGAAGCCTTGAGCACACTGGGCCAGATACAGCCGCAAGGCGGCAGCCTGCAGCACTGCATTTGCGTCCGTAAAGACACTCTGAGCTTTGTTTAGGTGGGACTCCTCTGCCTGCAGGGCATTCACAGCGTGTGGCGCACGAGCGGCCAGCTGGCGTCGCAGCCTGTCGGCCTCCCCCGCCTCTGCTTGGCATAGGCGCTCCCACCATAGCTGCATGGCGTACATGCGAGCATGCCGACAGGCCAGCCAACTGCGCACCACACTCTGCACCAGCCGCACCCGTGCAAGGAAAGCCTTCATGTACTTTTGCCAAGCGAATCCCCCTGCACCCAGGTTCAGCACGTGGCTGCAAATGAAGTCTTGCAGTAGGGTTGCAGCAGCCCGGGTCCGCTTCGCTCGGCGGCGAATGCGCCATTGAGTCACCAAGCGGCACAGGATGGGACGCACAGAGCGCAGCTGGTGCACCCACCGCTTCGCAAGCTGTCCCCGCCAGTGCTTTTGCACAATGATGGCTGCAGCGTTGCCCACCACACTGCTGGGGCGCAGCAGACGATCATGCACCATGGCTTTCTCCCACACCTTGACAGACTTGGTAAGTTTCAGCAAATACACCCAGGTCATGATGCGCTCGTTGTGCACGCGGCGCTCCTGCAAGCGCTGTGTGCGCATGCCGGCCTGCTCAATGGTGCGCAGTTGAGTACGGCGTACTTCCCGCCGCCGCTCCGCTGCACTACTGGCTCGCTGCTGCTGTGTCTGTGCCATGGTCGCAACCGCTGCACGTTTTTCAGCTGGCCGCTCCCGCAGCAAGGATGAGCTCAGTGTATTGCGCGTGACAGCCGACAAGCCATCAGTGCCCAACGTGCCCTTGAGGCCGATGTCCTGCATGTTGCTTGCTTTATATGCGGCCACACGTTGCTCCAAGCGTGCAGCCACTTTTGCATCTGCCCGGGCCATTTCAAGCATCCATGCCACGCGCGTGTCTGCTGATGCGCGCAGCGACAAGCCCTTGCCTGGGCGCGGCATGCCCTGGCGATCGGACACGAAATCGTCTAAGCCAGATGCCCACAGCCCAAATGCACGCCGGTCGCCCTCCGTCAGCAGCTGTGGGCGGTATGCTTCCCCGCGCCTGGACGGGAAGGGTCCCGGCAGCGGCTTGAAGGCTTTGCGTCGCTTCAACAGAGCCACATCGCTCTCAGCTGCATTCAGCTCTGCATCAGTGCGTTTGACATCAGCGGCTAGCGCTGCTGCCACGGTGTCGTCGTCTTGCTGCTCGCCTCGCGCAAGGCGGGCCGCGGTGGCTGCTCGCTCGTTTGCAACACTTGCAGCCTCTCCCTTGAGCTGAACGGTGTCCACAGGGTCGAGTGGGGCAGCAGCCATTTCTTCGGCAACGGCTTTCATGGCCGCCTCTGCTGCAATCTTGTCTTGTGCCCGCTTCAAAGTATGGGCGTGTGCGCGCTGTTTTGCCAGTGCCGCGCGCACACGGGCCCTGTGAAGCGCAACCACCGCAGGCACACTGCTCGGGCGCAAAGCAGCTGTAGACGAAATAGCGGTCAGTATCTGCAAGTATTCCCCTGCACTGTTTTGTGCGTCCATTTGGTCTTCTTGGGTGAGTTGGCGCTCCCGCTGTCGCTGCCGACTGGCCTGCACCACAGACCGGAGGCGGAAGTGGGCAGCGCTGCTGCTGCTGCTGCTCATGGCAGCGCTTGATCGGCTTTTTTGCGATGTGCTGCCTCCCAGGCTAGTGGTAGCCTTGCCGCCCTGCCCCTTTCCGCTTTGGCCCCTGCGGGATTTGCCGGCGCGAATGGGAGTGGCACTGCCCTGCTTTCCGATGCGAGCTAGGCTGCTGCTGCGCCCCGTGGCGTTGCGCAGCTCCTTTGGCAGTTCAGATATGCTGCGCTGGCGGGGGGTTGGGATGGCTGAGTGTCCAATGCCTCTGCTGTGTAGCAGCTCGTCCAGGTGCTCCATGACCACAGCCGTCTCCTGGCTGCCCCGAGTCATGGCGCTGCCGTCGGTGGAAACACTACGGGGTGAGGCTGCATCCAGCTGGAATTCTAGCCCTTGAAGGCTTTGACCCAGCTGTTGACGCCGAGCATGGTCAAGGGGGGTCTCACTTCGCGCTGCCCCCCCAGCTCCAAAGCCCCATGGGACCACTTCTGAGTCTGCAGCAAAGCCATCAGCATGACGCCCGGGGGGGCTGACACTGCGGCGCCTATCCTTGACAATGGCTTTCACCGTGTTGCGTACCTGCCGCGGTGTGTCGTACTGCACCCCCTCGGGCACAAGGGGCGAGGGGCGCCAGCCAGTGGAGGCGGACAGAGCCAGCCGGGGGTAGTCATCCCGGGACCGAAACTGTGTGCTGGCCACTGCAAACAGCGCTGCTCCGCGCATGTTGTGCTCGCCGTCGCTTTGTCGAGAGGCACTGCGCTTGGACCCCGCCGAGCTCCCACGGGACTGCCCCCGGGACCCCCCCCCCAGCTTGGCAGAGATGGCCCCCCAAGCCCCGCGAGCTCCCCCAGGTGAGCACGAGCGGGAGTTATTTGCAGCAGATGGTGTCCTGCTTTGTGTGCTTGGTGACGCACTGTCGCTGAAGCCGTCTTTGGTAGCCCCCCCCCCCACGGGGGTATGCAGTGGGGGCACGCCTTCCCGGGCTGCAGGCTCAGCCCGGGGGGTCGCATCCGCACCAACTGCATCAACATCCAGTGGTGAAGCCGCGCCATGTGCTTGCACGGCAGTGGTGCTGCGTAGCACCTTCTGCAGGCTGGCGTCCAGGCGCTTCACCCCGCCGTGCCCCATGGCGATGGCCCGCATGGAGGCCTTCACGGGGTCCAGATTCAACTCACTCTGCAGGCCCTGGTTAGGTGCATGCAGTGTAGGTGACCAGTGCACGCGCATGGCTGCGGCTGCCGATGGTATGGAGGTGCTGGCGCTGCCAGGGGGGGGTAAGCTGGGCGAGGGGCCCCCTTGTGTCGCACTATCCCCCGCTGCATGCCTGCTGGTGCTATGAGGGAAATCCCTTAGGCCCTGTGATACGCTGCTCAATGCAGGCGCAGTCATGAGCCGGGGCATACCTCCTGTGGGCTCAACCCGCCCCAGAGTGCTGTCGCTTGCTCTGAATGCGCCACGGGGGCCCTTTGCCCGACGCCGCCGCAGGTGCACCGGGTGCTTTTTGCTCGCAGCTGCAGCACTGTCCTTGAGCAGGTCCTGTAGGGGGCGATACCACTGTGGCTTGTCCCCACGGGCTGGACTGGGGGCCCCCTCTGGGTCCTCCCCACCCCCCCCTTCACCCCCCTCACTCCCCCTGGAAGCCCCCTTGCGCTGCAGACTGGCAGCCTGTAGCTTCCTTTTTGCTGTGGCTTGCCGCCGCAGCACTCGAGATGCAATGTTGTCCTCCACCACGTTGCGCCTTGCCCCGTCAGCTGCCCCGCCTTTGCGCTTGGCCAGGCCCGAGAGCACAGCCGTCTCCAGCTGTCGCCGCTGCTTCTCCGCGGCGCTTGGCGCAGCCGCTGAATCTGCCCAAGCCACCCAAGTGTCATTGTTTGCTGCATGCTGCGCAGTATGCTTTGTCTCACCGGCCGGGACTTGCAGCTGCACCACTGCACCCCTGGCGGCAGCGGCGGCCGTAGCAGCTGGAGGGCCCAGGGACGGCGCCGAAGCGCTGTCGGCAAGCGATGGGGCGGTGTCCCCGCGGCGCGCTCTGCTGCGCAGGCTGTGTTTGAATGTGTGCTTGCTGGCCATGAGCAGTGCAGCCGAGAGCTTACGCTGTGAGCGCTTGGCTGCAGACAGCAGGGCTGCGTTCTGGGCCAGCTCTTCGGGGGGCAAGGGGGGCGCATCGCTGTCATCGTGCCCTGCGTCCTCGCTGTGTTGTCGCTCCGAAAGTTGCGCACTGTACCCTCCCATGCGTGTGGGGGTCCTGCTTCCCATCTCCAAGCCGCACCCGTGGCTGGGGCTGCTGGAGTGAATGGAGATGTCTGACACGCCGCCGGACAAGCCCAGACTGCCGGGGCGAGCAGCATAGATGCCAGCAGAGGTGGGTGAATGGGACCGTCGGTGGGTAGAGGACCCCCCGCTGATGCTCACCCCCGGTGGGCTGTTTGTGGAGGGGGCAGTGGCGGGCCGCCCCCCCCCCAGCAGCGCTGCAGCCTGTCCTGGCTGAAAGAAGTCGGTTTCCTCCAGCCAGGGCCATCGAACAGTGGTGCTGGCCGCTGTGGACACAGCTGTGGATGGACGACTCATGCCGGATCGGCTACTCCTGGGGCTGGAATCTGAGGGCGACCCCCCTGCTGCTTCAGAGCCCCCCTGGACATACTCTGTACCGGTGTCCAGGGGAGCAGTGGAAATGCGGGCACCACCACCTGGAAGGCCCTGACCAAAGGTTTGCGGCATTTGCCCCACTGTTGCACTGTGCAGTCCCCCAGTTGCCCTGACGGGCTGCCCTGAAGGCAGCGAGACGGGACCCTGGTGGGGCACTGCATGGAGGCCAGCTGCAGAGCCGAATTCGCCAAGATTCCGGGACAATTGCGTGCCTAGTGTGTTTTGCATACCCCATGTTGTGCTAGTGGATGAGCTGAACCTGGGGAGCGAGTTGGTTCCCTGTTGGGGTGTGCTGCCCGGAGCGAGTCGCGTTGCGACCCGGTTCCCAACGCCCTCAGGGCGTTTATTTGCACTAAGCGCACCCTCCCGGCTCATTTGTACCTCGGCATGATAAATGGAAGAGATGAGTTGATTCGGCTGGCCCATTTGGCCAGATGTCATGTGCATGCGGTGCAGCCGTTGTTTGCTGGCGGCTGCAGACCGTCTCAGCAGGCCAACGTTGGATGAGTGCACTGCCGCTGAAGTGACATCTGTACAGGAAGTGTATCATGAGCATTGATTGCACAATCATTGCCGAGCTTTTTACGTGCCTTTATCCAGGAATCTGCTTCCGGCCCTTTGCCCGGTGCTTTTGGAGCTCTGGTCGCTGCGACGTGCTTTGCCGCGGATAGTAGCCACGGACGCCGACAGAACTGGGTCACCACCTTGATCACTGTAACCTCTGGTATTATCCATTGTATGCTATGCGACTGCTCATTTGTTATGAACTTGGTTGCGTTGCTCAGTGATCGCTGTAAATGCACTGCACAAAAAGTCTCGCTCAGAATGCCCGGGGTCAAAGAAGCACCACCGTGGCCATCTACCAGGAACAAATGCATAACTGATGGCAGTCGGTCGATATGATTTGCTAGCATGGACATGCATGGTGCTGCCGTGCTTGCAGTCACTGGTGCGCACCAGGCAGGTGCACGCAAAGGGCCTCTACGACACCATGGCCCACCCCCTACCTGGCAATCCATTGATGTCGTGCGTGGCGCCAACACCCCCCTCCTGCCATTATAGCCGGTATCACCTACACGCAGGAATACGACCATGCCTTCCCGCCGTCGTGGCGCTACTCGCCGCCCCTCATGGCCTTGCCACCCCGCCGGCGGCCATCACTCCCCACTGCCACCGCCCTCAATAGAGGAGTGAATCGTGTAGTGTAGGGTCCCGGGCCGAAGGAGCCCAGTGTTGACAGGCCATAACCAGCAGGAGAGGCTAAAAAGCAGCGGAGCGTGCCATTTTCGGCACATAATGAAATAGTGAAGACGAAATGTTCGTCTCTTGAGTGGCAATTGAGCACCACACACTCGACAAAACACACCACTGACGCCCTCAAAACCGCACCATACCACATGACTCTCACGCGCCGCCAAACCCATGCGCCCATTAGCCGCCCCACTGCGCACCAAGCCGTCCTCAGCAGTCGCGCCAGCCCAACAGTCCAGCGTCGGCGGGGGAAGGACCAGCCGCCAGGAGATGATCCGCCCGAGGCTGGTAGCCATGGCTGTGCATAGTGCGGTCGCTGGTAACGGTGTGCAGGATGTGCATTGCACAAGGGCTGCTGTGGAGGTCCCTACTTGGCACAACCCCCCAAGCCCCCCACAGCTGGGAGCTGAGCTGTCCAAGCTAGCGCTGCATTGTGGTGGGTATTTATATGCCGCTCTTGCGCAGATGCAGCAAATGCGGTCTTTGAACTGGGGGCGCCATGGCTGCGGGCACCCCCCGTTTGACCATTGTGGCGCCAAGGCCTAGAAGCCCGGAGGAGAAAGCTTGTGGGCTGGCAGCTCGTGCAGACATCAGCAACTCTCCCACTCAATCGCCTTCAAGCAAGGCTCCGCGGTCTGCATCACCATGTACAATGCATACAAATTCAATTGAATTCTACCGGAGCTTACAGGAGGCTAGGGTAAGTCGTATCACATCCTCCTTTCCAATGGTAGAACTAGGGCTGAAATTGGAATCGTGCTGCAGATTGGAGGGTTTGAATCTCTGCTCAATGCCTATGAGCACCACGATGCAAACCCAGCAATTCCAGATGGGTCTTCCATACATACGACTGGGCTCAATCTGAATGACATGTGGGATTGTTCCAAGGCCGAGTACAGGTGGGTGGTGTAATGTCCAGCCACGCCAAGCCGAGGTGCAGTGCAGCACGTGACCAACTTCACCAATTGCTGCTCTGCTGCAGGCCGCAGTATCAGTACACAGTGACAGGGCGCATGCGAAAGAAAGCTGCTGTTGACAAACTGCAGCTTGGCATCCAACTACATCTGAATCACCAAGAGATCACATTCTTCCGTTACAAGGAGGTAAGCAGCCTCGCGTGCCAGCCCCTGCCATGCTGCCACTGCTCGTGCGGACGCAGAAGGTGTTTGCAATGGACGCCAAGTGCCCACATGCAGGTGGGACACTTGCCCTGGGTGACATTGAGGACATGGATGGCCATGTGTGTGTGGCGTGCCCTGTGCATGGCTTCATGTTTGCCCTTGACTCCGGAGGCGTGTCTGTGGTGCCGGAGGGCACCTTCACGCTGCAACTGCACCCCACGATAATTGAAGAAAGCGGGGCTGTATCAGTCGTGCTGCCTAACGCTATCGACCAGGCGGCGTTTACAGACGAAGACTTTTGAAGCTGTGGCCAAGCCCCTCCTTGCCAGCTGGTCCGCAACGCCCTGCGCTGAACATATACAGCTGGACACACTGGGCACAAATGGTCGAAGCGGGGGGCGGTGCGTGTGTACTCGCATCGCCGGGGGCCTTCCTTTGGCCATTGCGAGGCCACACCCAGCAGGTATCTTGCTCCCACCCTACTGTTGGCCCCACTGTGGAGGCTTATCGTAGAGACAGGCCGATTCCCTAGGCGTTATGATACTTCATTGAATAGGCCAAGCCAGCATCGGTTCCCGCATGCGACACAATAGGCAGACGTTTCAGCACTGGGCTCCGGGATGCGCTGTCACTGGGGGATCACACCATTTTTCTGCCGGCCGGCTTCAAGAGTATTTGCTGTGCAAGTACGATTCAACTTATAATTGTCTTGAAATGTCTGTCCATCGTGTTGCACAATTCACTCCAATGGCACACACAGCCAACAATTGATGTTTTGACGAAAAGTCTTTGAAAGCAGAGTTTTGAGTGTCACCTTGTTTCCTGTGGACTCTCAAGACACATGTATTGAAACCTAACCATCGAAAAACACACCATAGAACATTTGCCTGTTTGTTTTTGCTGGGACTGCTGCCTGGTGTGAACTTGCTCGGGCCGACAACGCGCATAGCAATTCAAAAGCCGCTCAGCCATGCATAGCAACGCAAAACGAACCGGGCGTGGTGCTGCTCTGCATGCACCAGCATCTGGAGCTACAAGCAAAGTACGCTCCAGAAGCTTGATTGTATCTCAGCACGACCATAATGTGCCTGTCAGGCCTCAAGCATTCGCCGCAAAAACTCCCAGCCGTCATGGCTCATTAGGCGCAAAGCAAGCTGCGGCCGCTGCTGCAGATCTACGCGCAGTCATTCAACCCACACCAGTCTTCCCAAATACTTCGCGGGTGGGCCGGCTTCGGCAGAGCTACGAGCATGTGCAGACGCAGCAGCCGCAGCAGCAGCGGCAGCTCAAGGCAGCGCCCCCGCCAGAGTGGCGACGCACCTTGCAACCGGCAGGGCGCAGCTTTCAGCCCGCCCCCTTGCAGCACCTACGTCGAGCATCCAGTGGGGGTGAAAGCGCTGCCCTGCGTGGCTTTGGCAACTTCGGCAACACCTGCTACATGAACTCCGTGCTGGTGTGCCTCATGGCGCTGCCCCCCTTTTTGCGCTGCCTGCTGTGCGACAGCACGCAGCAGACACTGCAAGATGCGGCCCACGTGAAGGCCCCACTCACAGCGGAAATGAGCAAGTTGCTGCTTCAACAGCTGGCCCAGCAAGTACAGGCCTCCAGGGCGGCATCGGCCTCGGCCCCCGTGCCGCAGCGAGCAGAGCTGGTGAAGGCCACACTGGCCGCCGCGTGCAACCGCTTCCAGGGCTACCAGCAGCAAGATGCGCATGAATTCTTGATCCACCTGCTGGCGCAGCTGGATACAGAGCTGTCGGCCCTGGGCAGACGAATGGGCGGCATTGCGGCACTGTTGCGGGTGGCATGCATGCCCAGCCAGCCCCAGGTCGGCACACAGCACGCTTTACTGCACGGCAAGGCTGCAGAGGGAGGGGCGACATACCCCCTGTCTGTGCCTGGGGCCCACATGCCAGAGGACAGGCGCAGTCGGGCGGCCATGCGCGCTGCTGTGAATCCCATCCGCCGCTGCTTCGTGTTTGAGACGTACTCCAGCATGACGTGCGCATGCTGTGGGTACAGCCGGGGCCATGCATCGGAGCATGTTTGCCTGTCTCTCACCCTGGCGGGGTCTCCAGTGCAGTCTCCCGAGGCAACAGCCCCCAGCGACGCCGCAGCGCTGCCGAGCACGCCCGTGGTGACTGCCCCCAGCGCACACACTGGCGAGGAATCCCTTGTGCTGGACTCGGATTCAGATGGCGATGCTTGCATTGCAGGCCCGTATAGCACAGCAGGGCACTTGAACACCTCCCTGTCGGCCTTTGACGACGTCAGCACACCCCAGGCGCACCCAGCAGCACCCGTGCCCCCAGCCGCCGCTGCAACCGCCAATGACAGCAGCGGTGACATGCTGCCACTGACTGCACTGCTGGACGCACATTTTGCAGCGGAGCGACTGGAGCTGCGCTGCGATGAGTGCAAGGAGGGCAGCCACGTGCTGGCCTCGTCAGCCATCGCCTCGCTGCCCAGGGTGCTCATTCTGCAGCTGAACCGATTCACCAGTGACCCATACACGGGGGCAACACGCAAAGTGCAGACACCTGTGCCGTTCCCAGTACAGCTGTCTCTTACCGAGCACTGCTTCAAGGGCACCCCCCCTGGCACTGAGCTGACCCCCCCAGCCCTGGCTAAACTGCATCCAAATCAACAAGCGTCCCCTGTGGTGGTTATGGCTCCTCCCCCGTTGGATGTGCATGACAATGTCCTGCATGCCATCGGGCAGCGAGTGCGGCGAGCGGGGGCAGGGGCCCAGCCGGCGGGGGGGACAGCCTCGGGGCCCAAGCCCATTGTTGCAGGCGTTGGGGGGGGTATATTTACAGAACCTCGTCAGCGGGAGCGCATTTCCCCTGCTTTGCATGCAGGCAGCTACCACAGCGGCACCAGCATGGACACCGTGCGAGCTCACGTGGCTGGCTCGGCACCTGCCACCCAAGTTCAGGGGGGGGCTGCGGCCAGCACCACGCCAGACACCCGGGGAGCATTTAAGAGCATTGTCAGCAGTGAAGATAGTACTGCTGGTGGCGTGTCCTCCGTTCAACAGCGCGAAGCATCCACGCCAGCCCCCGGCTCTGTGGGCCAACTGTGGGGTATGGTGGCTGAGGGCACGCCGTCTGATAGCCACAGCTCGGCCCGCATCAGCAGTCTTCCCGCACGTGGCAACAGTGGTGTGAAGGATATCATCCACCGCAAGCGGGCGCGAGGTGAGGCTGAGCGTCAGGCAGAGCAGCAGCACAGCAAGCAGGCTCGGGGCTGGAGCCAGGCACAGACGGGGCTGCATCTAGATGCAGACCTACAGGACGACACCCCTGTGCAGAACCTTGGGGGTGCATTCAAGCGGGCAAGCAAGCAGGCACGTCAGGGGGGGCTCAAGGGGGGTGAGGGGGGGAACGCTGTCATTGATTTGTCTGAGCAATCGGGCTTGGATTTACCCGCTGATGTCAGCAGTGCAGCGCTAGATGGGGCTGATGATACCGGTGGTGGCTCGCCCAGTGCATCCAGCGACGCATCTAGCGAGGAGAAGGGGGGCGGGGATGACGACCCCCCCCCAGACTGCGTGCGTGGGGTACCGTTGGTGGGCGCCAACCCCCTGTACGAACTGCAGGCTGTAGTGTGTCACCTGGGGACTGGAGATGCCCAGGGGCATTACACGTGTCTGGCTCGAGGCCTGCGCAACGGGCGCATGCAGTGGGGGGCAGGGGAGTGGGAGGAGATGATAGGCTGGGGGCATGTCCCAGGCAGCGAGGCTGGCTTGGCACAGCCCCCCCTTGATGCCACCAAGGGTGAGGAACGTAAGGACAATGCCAACATGGGCAGTGGCGGCGAGCAGTGGTGGCTGTACAATGACTCATCTGTCCGGCGGGCAGGCTTGGAGGAGGTTCAAAGCGAGGAAGCCATGCGCTCTGCGTACATTCTGGCTTACGTTTTGAAAGATCCATATAATTGAGTGAAATGTTTTGTGTTCGTCTTCTTCTCTTGTTGCTAAATTTCGGTGAAATTGGTACTATGCAATGTCCCACTTGGACGTAACACACTGTGAGACTTTCGGCGGGATATACAAACACAGCCAATTTCCGCACCAGTGCATGCCTAGTCGACCTCCCTTTGGTAGATTCTTGCATCGTTCGACACTCTCCCGTGGACGATTCCCTGGTTGGTACTGTGCGCGGTTGATTGAGTTCATGGTGCTGTTATGGTTCCCCTGCTATGGTGCTGCTGCTTCTGTGCTTCGTGTCGCCCCTTTGCGTTCCCTGTATGGTATCCGCAGCTCTGCGTGGTTGGTCCCTCTTGTCGACGGTGAGGCGTGTACGACGGCCGAAGTGCCCGATAACTCTTTTTGGGCCTCGACTTGAAATTTCATTGCATGCATGCCACACTTATTGAACAACATGCAGCCGCCGCAGTCTGCAGAACATCCCCGTGCAAATCCCAATGGCTGCTTTGAGGCGAATTTCTCTGCCAAATACCGCACAGGCAGCGAGGCCTCATCGACGCTGTGCAAGCTCCGTGTCCGAGCCCCTGAAATATGTAGCAGGCACTGCAATTTGGTGCGATATTGGACACCAAGATTACATGCGAGTTTTGTCATTGCAGCAGAGTATGGTGGCACAGCGCCTGGCAGCAATCGCCGGGCAAAAATCTGTTGCGCACAGCCTTCCAGACGTGCTCCTGGCCGTGGAACACGAGCCTGTGTACACCTTGGGGCGTGGAGCCAAGCTACACCACTTGCGTTTCGAGCTGGACACGCCGCCTTTGCCCATTCACCGCGTGGAGCGGGGAGGCGAGGTCACCTACCACGGCCCAGGGCAGGCTGTCGTGTACCCCGTGCTGAACCTGTCCCGACACAAGCAAGACCTCAGGTGGTATGTGACACTGCTGGAGGATGTCATTATTTGCACTCTGGCCAAGTGGGGGCAGCAGGGACACCGCATGCCGGACCTGCCCGGCGTGTGGGTGGGGGGCGCCAAGGTCGCCCAGGTGGGCATTGCCGCCTCCAAGTGGCACACCTGCCACGGCATCGCAGTGAATGTGCACCCTGATATGGCCCACTTCCGGCACATCGTCCCCTGCGGCATCAGCGAACACCCCGTGACCAGCCTGCATGCCCTCCTGCAAGACCAGCACCCCCCTGCTCCCCCCCCAACAGTCGCACAAGTGCACGCCGAGCTGAAAGCCAACTTTGCCGAGAAAATGGGCGTGGATATGCTGCAGGTGTCTGCTGAGGACCAGGCAGCCCTGCTGCACCCAGCCTTGGACCGAGCTTGACGCTACTGCAGCAGCGCCAGCCCATCACAAGCTTCCCCCGGCGGCGCCGGCTGCGGCTGCGTCGGCCTGCTGCCGCAGCCACGTGCTGCTTTGCAGGGTGCTGTTCCTGCGCGCAATGGTGAGGATGACCAGAGGGGGAAAGCCCCGCTCCGCCCGCCGCGCGTTGATCCACCGCGCCCCCCCCACTGTCTCTGTGGACACCACGATGGCCTCAAAGGCGGCGTCGGTGGCTGCGGCGCCCCCAGGCTCCTGCAGCTGGGCAGTGACGAAGTGCAGAGCAGGTGCAACGCTGCGTAGGAAGCCGGCGACGGCACCCTCCCGCTCCCCGTAGCTCTGCAGGCTGCTGGCGTGCTTCTTATTCCGCAGCAGCGCGGGGCCCGTGACGCCGATGAGCAGCTCCCCCGAGGGCGCGGTGGCAGCAGCAGCTACGGCAAGTAGCTTGCGGTGCCCTGCGTGCATGTGGTCGAAGGTGCCCCCCACTGCCACCTTGGCAAAGCTGGGAAGAGGGCCCTCGATCTCGTCCACCACAATGCAGTCATCCACGTCAGGGGGGGGCTGCAGCACCAGGGGGGGCGCAGCCTGTGCACTGGCCAGCTCTGCTTTTGCCCACCTGGCCAGGGCGGTGTGGCTGGAGCACACCACCACCTCATCCACCTCAGCTGCCGCTGTGCAAAGGGAGGAACCCGACACGCTCCCGAAGGTGCCGCAGTCAGCCAGCACAGTGCACTGCAAATTCGCATGGTTTGCATCACATGCAGACATGAATGCATCATCATACATAGCAAGTGTGAAACGTGTCAGGGCGGCAGCATCAGGTTGTGTGCTGGACTTGAGCCAAACTGTGAGCTGCTGGCTGAATTTCTTGGCGCACTCAAACACCAGCTCATTGCTCTCAAAGCTAGGCCGGGTTTCGTTGTTATATGGAAGCAGAAGAAGGCCAGACTGGGGTTTTGGTGGGGCTGCTGCGTCTTGTGGCGCCTCTGCAGCAACTACAGTGGTGTGCAGAGCAGCGATAGCTCTCCTTCTCAACACGCCCGCGGCCGCTGCAGCCACCCCCGTGGTGACTGCAAGCATAAATGACATGTTGAAAAATGTACTGGACGTAGGATGGCATCAAGAAAATGTGCATCATTCAATCGTTGAGTGGTTTTTTATGCTTGCGACAAGCTGACAACAGGTGCACTCATTGCAGAGAGAAAGCTCTCCTCCCCCCTCCTTCGCAGCTCGCTCGTCATGGCTGCCCAGAAAATGCAAATCACAAAACCCGGTGGCTATGATGTAATGCAAATGGCACCTGGTACCTGCTCGGATGCTATGCTGGATGAGAAGAACGCAGAGTATGCTGGCGACGTGGACCGCTCTCGCACAGTGACCGTTGCCGTGCACGCAGCAGGTGTGAACTATGCCGATGTGTGCATTCGATGGGGCCTGTACAAGTCAGCAAAAGATTATGTGGGGTATCCCATCACTCCTGGTTTCGAGTTCGCTGGCGAGGTCCTGGAGTCTTCTCACAGCAAGGGTCCGTTCATGCCTGGGCAGCGTGTGTTTGGGGTGACGCTGTTTGGTGCCTACAGCACCCAAGTGACGGTGCCGGAACACCAGCTGTTCGCCATGCCGCACGACATGACTATGCAAGAGGGTGCTGCTGTTCTGGCTACGTTCTTTACAGCGTATTACGCCTTCCATGTGCTTGCCCAGCCGCGGGCAGGGGACAGCGTCCTGGTGCACTCTGCCGCAGGTGGTGTGGGCTCCACCCTGCTGCGTCTTGCCAAGGCTGCAGACTGCAGGGCAGTTGCGGTGGTGGGTGGCTCCCACAAGGTCGACAGTGCCCTGGCAGCCGGCGCCGATGTGGTGCTGGATAAGTCCCCAGGGGAGGGGCCGGGTGCCGTGGCGCACGTGGCTGGCTGCCCCGTCGTGCGTACAGGGGGGGTGGCTACAGCCCTGTGGGGGGCAGTGGACCGCCACGCCCCTGCCGCTGGCTACAAAGCCGTGTTTGACGCCAATGGTGTGAGCACACTGCAGGGCAGCTTCTCGGCCCTGGGGGCGGCCGGGCGCCTGGTAGTGTATGGGTTCCACTCCATGCTGCCCCGTCAGGGGGGGGTGCTGGGCGCCTGGCAGTGGCTACGCATGGCGTGGGACTACGTGTGGACGCCCCGTTTTAACCCCCTGGAGATGACAGCTGCCAACAAGTCCGTGTGTGCCTTCAACTTAAGCTTCCTGTTCAATGACACGGCCACTCTGCAGAACGCCATGGGGCTGTTTGAGACACTGTGGGAACGGGGCGTGGTTCAGCAAGGCCTCACCATCACCGAGTTCCCCCTGCAGTCAGCGGCCGAAGCGCACGCCGCCATTGAAAGTGGCAGCACCACAGGCAAGCTGGTGCTGGTGACCCCCCTGTTGGACAGCAGCCCCCCCCCTGCTGCCGCTGCAGCCGCAGCCTCGAGCAGCAATGGAAGCACCACTAAGCGCGCACGCAGCACCGGCAGGCGCAGCAAGGGGGCGCAGTGAGATGCTGTGCACATTGGAATGTATTTGCGACGCACCTACTCGCTGCCCGAGTCACTTCCCGAGTCACTGCCCGAGCTTGAGTCGCTGCCAGAAGAGGCGCTACCTGCCTTTGTTGCTGCAGCATCAGCGGCCTTCTTCTTTGCAGCCTTGGCGGCTGCGAGGCTGGCCTTCTTGGCGTCCCCCTTGACCTTGTCTGCGTTGCCCAGGAGGGCCACCCCCTCCCCCTGCACCCACTGCATGGGGGGCACGGGCAGGTACGACTCCACGTCGCCACGGGACTCTGCTGCCAGCAGGGACGGCAGCTGTCCCAGGGCGCGCTTGTACCGGGCCACGTATGCTGAGAAGGCGTCTGCGGGGAGCTGTGCCTCCTGCACCTTGGGGGCGCCACCGGGACCAGCCAGGTAGTCTGCACGCAGGGTCTGCATCATGTCCAGGAAGAACTTGCGTTGTTTCTTCACCAGGATGGTGTGTGCTGAGCCGGCACGCCCAGCACGGGCAGCACGCCCCACGCGGTGAACATATGTGCGAATGGAGGATGCTGGGTCATACGACACCGTGGCTGCCACATTGGGCAGGTCCAGGCCGCGTGCAGTGGCATCTGACGACACCACCACACGCACCCGGCCCGTGGAGGCAGCTTGGATGATGCCTGTGCGCAGCTCCTGGCGCAGACCTGAGCTGAACTCAGCCACGGAGTTCGCAGAGATGCTGTCCTTGTGGCTGCCGTCTGCATCAGCGGAGATGTCGGTGCGGCCCAGGCCATGCAGTTGCAACAGGCGAGCCAGGCGGTGCGTGGCGGGGATAGAGCCTGTGAACACCAGCACCACGGAGCCGGCGGGGGCGGCGGCAAGGGCGGTGAACACCAGGTGCAGCGCTGCCAGGGCCTTGTCGCGGGCAGGCACTACCACAAAGGACTCCATAAGGTTGCTGGGCGTGACGAACTTCCCGCTGGCGGTGCCGTCGGCGAGGGAGCCACCGGCGGCGGCAGTGGCGGCCTCGGCATCTGAGTCGTCACTGCCAGCGGCCTGCTGCCCCCCGTGCAGCTCAGAGACGTCTTGCTTGGTGGTGAAGTGCGTGGGCTTGTGCAGTGCCATGAGGGCGATGTGCCGGGGGTTGTTGGTGAGGGTGGCAGACACCAGGATGCGACGCAGGGGGACACACGGCACCTGCACGCCACCAGCGCCGCCAGCGAAGGCTGTCGAGCCTGTCAAAGCTGCCATGGCTGCGGCGCGGGCCTGCACAATGCCGTTGGAGCCTGCGCCGCCGCCCAGGGCGCCGCTGGAGACGAGGACACCCTCGGCAGCTGATCCCACAGCTGGGCGCCCTGCCGTCCACACAGCATCATACACACGGCGCACCCAGTGGTTGTACGCCTGGGCCAGCAGGCGATCCGCTTCATCCACGATGAGCCACTGCAGCATGTGCAGGGAGAAGTGGGGGTTGTTGTCCAGGTGGTCCACAAGGCGCCCGGGGGTGGCCACAATGATATCCACCCCCCCCTCCACACGAAGCGCAGCGGCGTCGGCCGCAAAGGACAGCTCACCAGTGCACAAGGCCACCTTCAGTCCCACGGCATGTCCCAATTTCTGCGCAATTGCGTGCACCTGTGCCGCCAGCTCCCGCGTGGGAAGCAGCACGAGCCCCCTTAGACCAGCAGCAGGGGCCCCTGAAAGCGCATGCAGCATGGGCAGCAGGTAGGCCAGGGTCTTCCCGGAGCCAGTAGGCGCCGTGATGGCCACATCACCCATGAATGTTGTGTCGTGGGCGCGCACAGCTGCCAGCAGTGCAGGCACCACGTCCCGTTGAACCGGGAACCACCGATCGAAGCCCATGGCTACGCAGGCCTGCAGCAGCTCCTGCTGTAGGCCCCAGGAGGTGGCAACTGCAGCTAGAGAGCCGGCTTCATCCAGCGCAGCGCCCACGGCTTTGGTATGCAGCATGGCTCGGCTACCGACGGTGCCACCCGCGCCAGCACCAGCGGACTCAATCAGCGCCTGCCGTACTGCGCGTCGACCAGATGACTCAGTGGCTACGCCAGAAAGGCCGCCATCATCACGTCGAAGCAGCTTGCCGACGTTTGCCAGTGTTGAGCTCGGCGCAGCTTCAGCTTGGTCTGCATGAGAGCCAGCGCTGGAGCTGATGTCGCTGCCGGCTGCAGAGTGAGCAGAAGACGACGAAGAACTTGAGGATGAGCTTCCAGATGAAGCTGCTGAGCTGCTTGATGATTCTGAATCTGACCGTTTTCTAGACTTCTTGGAGGCCGATGCGCTGGAAGCGGCATGAGCTGAAGCGGAAGCACCTGTTCGGTCTGTTGCGGAAATTGCTCTGCCACGCTTTCGAGCAGCAATGGCCTTGAGTTTGTCCACCTTCTCTTGTTGATTCAGTGTTGCGGCTTGAACGCCATGACGTTGAATGGAATCCATGTTTTTGGCAGTGAAATTCGAGCTAGATGTGACTTGAGCGAATTGCCAAGAGTACGAATGAAGAAATTGCTCCTTCGCTTCTGCTGCGGGATATGTGAACCCAAGGCCTGCACAAGCGAAGATTGCCCAAAGTTGACTGAAGTATGCTGATCTATTTCTTGAGTGGAGATTTGAAAAACTGACTCACCTCGCACAGCCGCTTGTGCAGGCAGCACCGAAACACATCGGATCGAAGTGCCATGGTCAACAGCCCCTCAAAAAGCAGAATACCAACAAATATATATATCAACAGCCCAGCAGAGTGCACAAGTGGCCAGTGATATCTCAATTGCTCAACATGCACCAGTTGTCATCTGCTCCTGTCCTGTTGCCTTGCATGCAGCCTGCAGCCTTGACGCGGTGCATCCAGCACGTAGCAAGCTCAGTGCAGTCGCCCAACCAGGCACAGCGGGGAACGTCAGGCGCCGCCAGCACAGTATCAGGAATGGACCACACGCAGCACAGCACCATCGTGTGCACCTGCCCAGACCCCCCCCCTGTGCCTGCTAGCTCTCACCACAGGTATAGTTGCCATGGCCCTGCGCATCGGACCGTAGGTGCGGCTGCGGCGGGCCATCATACGCGCATTTGGTTACGTGAGTATACCTTGCGCTTGTTGCGTTACGCAGCCCAGGCAGCTGGGCAGTGCTACGCAGAGCTGCATAGCGTTGGGGTGGCTTACGCTGGGCCAGGGCAGAGGCCGCGCAGGCTGGAAGGCACAGTGGGTAGACCCTAGCAGATGCACAGAGTACAAGCTGGTTGGTATGTTGGGTCGGCATTGTAATGTGTCCAGCTCTGCCCCCAGTCTGGCTCTTTGCCGCCACAGGCCACGTCCGTTGGCAGCGGTCCGCACTGTGTGTGTGTGAGCCTGCCGCATGCATGCGGCGCCAGCGCAGACAGCCGTCCACACAGCGTAAGTGCATCTTCGTGCTGTCTTGAAAGGATTGCTCGGTTACTCGCGGCCACACAGGGCGGGTAGCTACTGCTGGCAGGCGCTGCTTGTCATGTCATGCGCGAGAAATGTATCCTCAGCTCAGCATATCCTTCACACATAGTTACTAGTTACTAGTTACTAGTGACATCACTCGGCAGACGATGAAACAATCATGCATGCAGGGATATATTTTGCTTGTGGAGAAGTGCAATTATCATGCTGACTTGCTGCCTTTCGCCATGCTTGTTGACAATCTGTTTGTCAATGACGTCATCGCTCCTTATCTGTCACAAGCAATTGCACACTTTCTCTGAAGCCCCCTTCAACCGATGGCACAGAAAGCTGCTCCCTTTCGGAGGCAGACATAAATTCGTGCTGCGTGACCAAAGTTGCTCGCTCCTTCAAACACTTTTGATTGCGGTGTCACTGGTTGCTAGTTTTTAGTGGCAGAGTGAGACACCCCGCCGCGGCAAGCAGCTTGAGCAAGCTCCTGTCACACTGCAGGTTGACAACGTGTACAACTCACACGGACATCGCTGGCTTGCACTCCTGCCAAAACAACCATTACTCTTCGTGATAATGACAGCCTTTCGGGGTAAAAGTTCTCTGGAAACCGTCCAAAAGCTGGTGATAAGCATCCATGCCGTAAAGGCAACGAAAATGCCCTTTTGGTGTATGTTTCTGCTCGCGTTTCTGGCCTCGCTGCGCGCCACTGAAGCCTACAGCTCTGGTGAGTGATTTCAGCCCATTGACTGGTTATGCGCGCTGTTTGCCTGCCCGCCAATAAGCTGCGCACCCCTTGGTCGGCATGTAACCGCGCGGGAAGAATTCTCGGGTGTGGCACATCACTCGAAGCGCTTCACCTGAACAGCAAAGACACAAACGCAACACCTGAGTACAATGCAGGTCCCCCATGTGCACGTGCCCAGCCCGGACACTCAGGGGGTTGCACTAACAGCGCCACCACGCTGAGTCTGCTGCTGGCCACCGATGACAGCCCTGTGACTGCATATGCTCCAGGAACGCTGTACAAGCTTCGAATTGTAAATACCGGCAGCCCAATCAGGGGGCTCTCTGGCTTTTCGCTTCTCGGTATGTACTGGTGCTGACGCTATGCTGCGCTGTACGCACTGCAATGTGCATGGCTGCGGTGGTGGTGGGCGCACAGAAAGTAGCATGTATTTTATGCAGGTGCCCAGAGTGGAGGCTGCAGCCAAAGTGGGAGTGGGACGAGGACCGGCACGTGGTCGAATCCCGTCTCAACATCCCCTGGCATCGTTTATCTGTCCTGTGGGGCCTTCGGGCACAGCGGCTGTAAGCTCCTACGGTGCACCCTGCAAATACTAAAACATTTCACATCAACTGCGCAGCGGCAAACAAAGCAAACACCATCGATGCACTGTGGACTGCACCCAATCAAGGCACTGGTGTGGTCACCTTCCATGTGGCTGCAGTGCGCGGCAACACTGGCAGCGGGTGGACGGCCACTCAGCTGCAGATTGCCGAGGCACCGCCGCCGCCTCCATCCAGCACCCCTTCCCCCGCAAACACCCCAGGCAGCACTGTATCTCCCAGTGTTTCGCCCTCCACCTCACAGTCTGCGTCTGTGTCTGCCTCAGTGTCAGCTTCATCCAGCCAGTCTGCATCAGCCGCAGCCAGCCCGTCGACCTCGCCCAGTGTATCCTCCACGCAATCAGCCAGCAGGTCGCCAGGCAGCTCCCCTGACAGCACTCCAACTGCGATGACATCTGTGGCTGCCATTGCCACAGTGAGTGGCACTGCAGTGGCCACCCCCAGCGGTAGCCCAAGCGCCACCGCCACCACCTCAGTCCCCCCAAGTGCCTCTGCCACCAACTCCGCAAGCCCCTCTGCATCCACTTCACCCGTTGTGCCCCTGTGCTCCACTTGGCAATACACCCAAGCCCTCAGCAGCGCCCTGCAGGTGCAGTGGTCCATCGTCACAGCGGGGGGGGGGTGTGTGCCCCAAGGCACTGCTCCTGCAGCAGACGCCCGCATCAAGGTCCGAGCAGTGCT
>Ga0307982_1001151_pt1 | contig 21294 bp, 12 predicted proteins | sample OrgLakmetagen989_FD_201847 | JGI IMG/M metagenome (GOLD analysis project Ga0307982, IMG submission 201847) | Saline water microbial communities from Organic Lake, Antarctica - #989 | ecosystem: Environmental > Aquatic > Non-marine Saline and Alkaline > Saline | place: Antarctica: Organic Lake... | reverse complement strand
GTGTTATTAATTAATTTATAAAAAATAAATATATATAGCTAGCATGCGTTATTAAATAAATTCAAAAAATAAATATATATAGCTAGCTGTGTGTTATTAATTAATTTATAAAAAATAAATATATATATATATAGCTGTGTGTTATTAATTAATTTATAAAAAATAAATATATATAGCTAGCATGCGTTATTAAATAAATTCAAAAAAAATATGTATAGCTAGATGTGTGTTATTAATTAATTTCTAAAAAATAAATATATATAGCTAGCTGTGTGTTATTAATTAATTCTCAAAAAAATAAATATATATAGCTAGCTATGTGTTATTAATTAATTTATAAAAAATAAATATATATAGCTAGCATGCGTTATTAAATAAATTCAAAAAATAAATATATATAGCTAGCTGTGTGTTATTAATTAATTTATAAAAAATAAATATATATAGCTAGCATGCGTTATTAAATAAATTCAAAAAATAAATATATATAGCTAGCTATGTGTTATTAATTAATTTATAAAAAATAAATATATATAGCTAGATGTGTGTTATTAATTAATTCTCAAAAAAATAAATATATATAGCTAGCATGCGTTATTAAATAAATTCAAAAAATAAATATATATAGCTAGCTGTGTGTTATTAATTAATTTCTAAAAAATAAATATATATATATAGCGATAATGCTAGTGCTAGCGTGTGTTGTTATTAACAGGGCTCTGCCCCGTGACCCCGCCGACTTTTTCCCAAAATACGCTGTCAAATTACTAAGGCAAAACACGTGGTTTTCTAAGGCAAATAGACTAGCATAAAGTTAGCCATACTTGGCAAAAAGTCGGCGGGGTGCGGGGCAGAGCCCTGCTAATGTATTCTTAGTTATTATACACACATATATATCTATTGGTATCTAGTGGTATCTATTCTAGCTAGCTAGCTAACACATAATACCATAATAAACGTAATAAATTTACAACAAAAATAAAATAAAATAAAATAAAATAAAATAAAATAAAATAAAATTAAATATTATATAATATACATTATGCCTTATACATAATATATATCAAAATAAATACGCAATATCGCAAAATCTCTAGATACATCTGGTCCACCAAATATACCTTGGGCATCATATACTTTTATCGGCAATTTATGCATCGGCAAACTTAAATACCCATTAATGTTTTTTTTATATATTACATTATTCGAACTATAAAACTTACGTACAAGCGTTAACAATACTGCCTTTGTTATACATGCCTTATCACTATTTTTATTATATGATAAGTATGTCAAATCCTTATATGTTGTAATTTCTAACAATTTATTCTTTGTTGCACCATTAAATAACGCATTATAACATACCATATACGTATATACTAACTCTTCACTCTGTATCACTATATAATGTATAAACTTATATATTCTTATAAATAACTCATCATAGTCCTTGCTAGGTTCAATATCGTTATTACCCATTATTACATCAAGTTCCTTTGCAAAATTGTTAAATTCCTCATTCTCCTCTTCCTCTTCCTCTTCCTCTTCCTCTTCCTCTTCCTCTTCCTCTTCCTCTTCTGATTCCTCTTCTGATTCCTCTTCTGATTCCTCTTCTGATTCCTCTTCCTCATTCTCCTCCTTCTCCTCTTCTTCTTCCTTCTTCTCCTCTTCTTCTTCCTCCTTCTCCTCTTCTTCTTCCTCCTTCTCCTCTTCTTCTTCCTCCTCTTCCTCAACAAAAGCTTTAAATTCCTCATTATTTTTATTAGATAGCTGTTCATTTAATCTAGATACCTCTTCTTCCAATTTAAGTCTGGCGTTAAATTCATTTAGATAGTTTCTTTGCTCTATGTCCACACAATTTACTAGCGCATCATTTAGATTTTCTAATGAATATATTTTAGCATCCGTATTATCCTTATACTCCAAATACATATCAACCAATCTTTCGTATTTTCTAAGCCTTACCTTCTTCTTATTCTTATTCTCATTGTCACCCTCATTCTCATCCTCATTCTCATCCTCATTCTCATTGTCATTGTCATCCTCATTCTCATCCTTATCCTCATCCTCATCCTCATCCTCAGTATCGTTGTTTATATATTCTACAGTATGTTGTTCATTATATAATTCTGTGGTATCTACTTTCTCTTTTGCACCCCCACATAAACATAAATATACTAGTACTATTATTGTATATAATACTCCTATACTATACATATATACAATTGCAGGCTCAACAATATGTTGAATATTCATTGTTGGTAGCGTATATATGCTCATCTTCAAATTTGTTCCTATACTATGCATATATACAATTGCATGCTCCACAATATGTTGAATATTCATTATTAGTAGTTTATATATGCTTATCTTCAAATTTGTAAAAGTACAACAAAGTGTGTAATATGTAATATGTAATATGTAATATGTAATATGTAATATATAATTGTATACAGTATTACATATTATAAATGCAATTTTAACATATATTATGTAAAATACATAAAAAAATGGCAATAAAATATATATATATATACCAAAACGGCAAATATAGTGCTAGCATATTAACTATCAATATCCAATAACTATCAATATCCTATATTAAACATTCACTTTAACTAATATATAACTATGGCTTTATGTATTTTAACATTTTCCAATTCTCGTACAATCTACGCACTAAATACGGCACCGCTACATCTAACGGTCCATACGGTACATATTTATACAACACCATATCATTAATTTCCACTCTCAATATAGCCCTTCCCAATTCATCCCCCATACCCAATAATTGTGCATAATTAAACCTATTTCTATTCCCGTAATTTGGCTCTTTCATATACTCCATTTTTATTGTATCGTATACCGAATCCTTATTATGACTTGCTATAATATACTGCCCCTTTGCACCCCATGTATTATTATATAACATCCTTGTACCTCTGTAATATGCCCTGTCCGTATCCTCCTTTTTATCATGCAAATAACCCGTTTTATAATCCTCATTGTAATATGCCCCCCTTACCAATTTAACCCCTGCATGTGGATATTGACTAATAAACTCATTTAGCTCATTTACCGAATCCTTCCTATACATCTGCATTGTTTTGTATATATGTGTATCTCCCATTTGTGATAATTTTACATTTTTATTATCATTTTCTGACACAGAATCTATATCACTCCTGTCATAATATACCCTTGTCATATGCCTATCCAGTACCGTATTTGTTAACATATCTACTACTGGTTGGAATGCCACCGTTTCTGCATCTATGGTCACCTTGTTACCACTCATACGGGCAGCTTCACATATTATGTCTAGCTTATCTATCGCCCTTTTAATCTCTTCGATATCACTTGTTGGTAATAATCCTAATCCACTTGCCTTTACGGCTACCATAATTGGCACTCGGTATCCTAACGTATGTGTCGTATCTAACATAGCTGCATTTACACATTCATTGTTATATAACTCCGGATTTGTTCCCTCATCAATATAATCTATAATTAAACCTATTTTATTTGGATTATTGCTATAAACATTATTACGGTTACTGTTGTAGCTACTACTACTATTATATAATAGATTTTTTGTTAAACGTCTATGGCATGCAACAACTGATTGTAATGTATCTCCTGCAATATATCTACCCGCCATAATACGTGCCAATCCATTAATTATGTATTTAGACATTTTATTTATTATTGGATATCACGTATATAATTTATTATGTATGATGTATAATATATTAAATATGATATATAATTTATAATTTATACTGTATTATGTATGATATATAATTTATAATTTATACTGTATTGTGTATTGTTTATTATGTATGATGTATAATATATTAAATATGATATATAATTTATAATTTATACTGTATTGTGTATTGTTTATTATGTATGATGTATGATGTATAACATCAAATTATTAAAATTTAAAAAAAAACAATTTTATAATAATAGATTATAATATTTGTATTATATATTGTTTTTTTGAAAATTAATTATACTACTTCTACTCTATATATTCTAACCATTCATTTATTAACTCCGCCGATTCTCCCCTATCTAGCATCTCTTTCCTAAACTCTTTCTTATGTTTTTCCACGGTATACTCATCTTGGCTTTCTTCTAGCCTTTGTTTAATTATAGCTATAATATTCCCAATTTGTATGCAATCCAATATATTGACTTCTACCAACGGACTAAATCCATTTAATACATTAACTAAACGTGTCATCCGGCCTGTAAAGCACTTACACTCACTATCTTCTAACTCTTGGTTGAGAATTTGCTTTATATGTTGTTGGGTTGATTCATCAAATTCACCCAATCTATGAATAGTTTGCCATACTACCCAAAGTAGTTCACCATATGTCAATGATAGTTCAACTAGCTCTTCTTGACTAGATGTTGAAGTTGTAATTGTTGAAATATATGATAGTAATTGATCTTTGGATTTTGGTGTTAGTACTGTATCTAGCACAATATTGTTAGTAAGGGTATCAACGCTATAGGTAGGTAATAAGGGTTGGTTTAAGAGTCTAGACATGCTATTGCGTACGGATTCTTGTATACTGCTATCATGCACATTTTGAGAGTTGTTATAAACTTGGATACCTTTAGTATTATGTTGAATATTTTGAAGACGGGTTAACCAACGTCGTTGTCTAGCATCTAGTTCTAATGCTATACCATAATAGGTAAAATTTACTAAAGTTCTAAATTCAAGTAAAAAGTTAAGGTAAAGTCGTAATGCCTGTATTATATGATATATTTAGAGACTTCAAAGTTGTACAATTTTGTAAACCATCCAAAGAATCAATAGTACTTATTTTATTACATGATATCCATAGTGTTTGTAGATTTTTACATTTTTGTATACCATCTAGCGAACTTAATTTATTTATTGATATATTTAGATATTTTAAACTTGTACAATTTTCTAAATATTTTAATGAAGTTATAATATTATATTCCATACATAAAGTTTGTAAAGCAGCACAGTTTTGTAAACCATCTAGCGAGCTTATCGTATCTTTTGATATATATAAGTGCTGTAACGTATTAGTTTCTTTTATCCATAATATATTTCTAATAAAATTATAGTTATTTTTAATACTTACAACATCATTCCAATTTATACGTCCAATATTAATATAATTATTGATAGTTTCATTATCAATATCATTATCAAAACCTATATATCTAACAATAACACTTTTATTATCTATATTATCACTCATAATTTAATATTCCAATATTCTAATATGCCAATGTGTATATGTTTGTTTATGTTTGTTTATGTTTGTTTATGTTTGTCTATGTTTGTTTATGCTTATAATTATAACTATGTATACATATACACATATACATACATATATTTTCAATTTTAATTTATTGTTCAAAAAATAGTATATATTTTCTCAAAAAACACCTACATAAATGATTTTTTATATTTAAAAATACAATATGTTATTAATCTATTAATATATTATTCAACTAATTATATTATTCAAATATATGTAGGTGTAGCTTCCGATAATATATATGCTTGTATACCATAATAATCATCCGGTTCATGTCCTGGTACCATATATTGTTCGTCTGCCTTCATTTTCCACATTGCCCAACGTAATTGTGATTCATTAGATAGTAATATAGGATTCCAATTTACCGCTGGAAACTCATCGATATCCGTTATTGTTGGTTTAATATCTAAATCTATCATATATACTAATTCAATTGGCCATTTCATTGCAAGTATTAATTCTAATAAAAACCAATGTATTGCATTTTTCTTATCTAGTGGTGATGGTGTCAAAACACGACTAGTTACCGGTTTCTTATCTACAGTATATGTAATCTTAACAATATGGTATTTCTTAGCCATGTTTGTATATCTAGCCTATCTAGCCTATCTAGCTATTTGGTTATATATATTTGGTTATATATATTTGGTTATATATCTAGCTAATCTAGAGCTAGCTTATGTATTTTTATGTAAAAATTTAATTTGTAACTTATATTAAAGTGCAACTGTTATATTTATATATTTTATGTGTTATAGTATAGATATACGATAACACATATTTTATATTATAAAAACACTTTTAACACATTTTTAATAAATCTAGTTATAATACTTCTATCTATCTAAATTTATTATGGATAGTAAAAAAGCACATGTTTTATATATGGTAACTCTAACCCACTATATAACGCATGTATTAAGGCTATAAAATGGCATAAAAATTAATAAGATATATTGTTATGGCATAATAGAAAATTTGATATGGATATGCCCAATAAATACTTTACAATATCTAATCATAAAAAATAACTAACTTCACTTGATGGTTTACAAAAATGTATTAATTTGCAAATAACACTAAAAATACAAATATTATAACTTATTATTATAATAAGTTATAATTTAATGACCGTTGTTGATACCCATGCAATAGGACGCACAAAACTGCACTGTGTTTTTACCCTTTTTGCAACACTAAATGTCTACGTTTGCAAAAAATGCTTGAAAATCGGCATATTTACTATTATTTTTATAGAAAATTGCTATAATGTCTTTAGCATACACGTCAAAAGCCCAATATATTTGAACAAATCCAACAAAAACCAGCGTTTTGTAATTAAAAAAGGGACTATGATGTAAATGCCAATAATTATACTATTAAAAGCGGTGGACTTTTACCATTTATACCATCCGACTAGCCCGACATTTGACACTAGTTCGCAAAAATATCCCAAAATTTTTTTCAGTTTTCGCTGCTGCACGCGACCATAATGTTTGGTATGTTGGTTATGGGGTGCAACTAGCTCTAGATTAATTGTTTAATATGTATATGTATATGTATATGTATATATACGATTACAATAATTTAACCATAATATGGCGGAAACATTATATATACTAGAATTACAAGATGACCATTATTATATTGGCAAATCACGCAACTTGGCCCAACGTCTAGACACACATTTTGGCCGTTCATCCAATAAATCATATTCTACTACTAAATGGATTCAAAAATGGCCACCTATAAAGTTGCTAGATGACCCCATTACTAAACTCCATGGTGTTACTGAAGATAGTGTTACCTTAGAATACATGGCTAGATACGGTATTGATAAAGTACGTGGTGGCGCATTTACACAAGTTAAATTACCACCAGATTCCATATCTACACTTACCAAAATGATACGTAGCAATAATGATCAATGCTTTAAATGTGGTCAATCAGGTCATTTCTCATCTAGATGCAAAGCCTCCAAATCCATCGAATCTATAATACCATCAATATCGACATCTAGGATATCACCTAATACTAATTTTAATACATTTAATAATAATAAATACTATATTGATAATAATGATGGTGATAGTGGTTATGATATTATTACTATTGATACTATTAGTACTATAAATAAGATTGATACAAATACTACAACAAATAGTAATATCATAACAAAATCTAATAGTTGGATGTCAAAAATTAAAGATGGGATTAAATGGTTTGGTAAAGTAATAAAAGATAATTTATATAGCATAGATAGCCTAGATAGCCTAGATAGCCTAGATAGCCTAGATAGCCTAGAGCATACCAATGATAGTGATGAGGATGGCTATACTGATAATAATACACATGTAGTATATGGGCCTTATCATAGCACTAATAATGTAACATATGGGCCTTATTATAGTAAAAATACCAACAACACACAAAATACCAACAACACACAAAATACTAATAATAAAAACAAAAAATCATATGCCAAAAAAAATGCCAAAAAAATTGCCAAAAAAAATGCCAAAAAAAATGCCAAAAAAAATGATATATGTTATAATTGCAAGGAATATGGCCATTGGTCTTACAATTGTCCTCTTAAAAATTAACATAATATAACATTTTGTATAATAATATGTTGTAACTTAATATATTTAATTTCTTAATTTAGCATGGTAAGAATCTATTTATATATATAATTCATTATTTTTTGTATCACAACTTAACTTAAATAATTTACTATCATATCATATCATATCATACTATATCATATTATATCATAACATATATCATATATCTATCAAATATGATTATCACTAACAATCGACAACAACAACAACAATCACCCCAAAATACTGGATTTCATACACAATTTGTTAATGAAGTTGAACAACTCGATACATCTATTGGCCGTGTTGCCGTTGATGTCATCGAATACGAAGTTGTTGCCGCCGGTGTCATTAATCCCTTTAACCGTAATAATAAACCAATTACTACCAATTGTGTCCAAAATTTACTAAAGCGCTACGGTATATATCAAAATATTAATAATCTAGCCCTATACCAACAAGCTATGGTCCATTCATCCTATACCATTGCACATGTCAAAGAAGTTTGTATTCGCGATAATGTTACTATTAAAAATAATCCCGATGGCTGCATGCTTCTTTCCGATTCTAGCTATGAACGTCTTGAATTCTTAGGTGATACCATTATTGATGCCGTTATGGGCGCCTATGTATTTCGCCGCTTTCCCGATGCTACACCTGGCTTTCTTACCATGATAAAAAAACAATTAATTAGCCGATGGACACTAGCCCGTATTGCCGATGTTTGTGGCCTTCCTGAATATATTGTTATCAGCAAAACCCTAGACGATAAACATGACGGTCGCCACGATGTTAAACGCATGTGTGATATCCTTGAAGCATTTGTTGGTGCCATATATATGGATTTTAACGACGATAAACACGGCTTCCTAGCCTCCTTTTTAAGCGGGCCCGGTTATCAAGTTGCCGAAAAGTTTATTTTAAATGTTCTCGAAAATCCTACTACTATGATTGATATGACCTCACTTATTACCGATGAAGGCGACCATATCGCCAAATTACGTAACCTACTTCGACGCTGGAAACGGACTGATGTTGTATATGAAAGCACCCAAGATATAACCACCGGCCAATGGACAACCCTTGTATTCACACGCCGTGATATTGATAAAAATAAAAAATATGGCGCCTCAATCCAACCCATATGCCTCAATCCAGGCCGCGATTCTGATAAACGCGAAGCCGAACGCTTGGCTGCTCAACTCGCTCTAGATGTACTAACTAACTAACTAGCTAAGCAACTTCCACTATTTAACTGCTACTACCGAATTTTCTATATTGTTTTTGCATTATCAAATTGTTTCAACCATTTATCTTTTAATATTTTTAAATCTTTAAAACATACCCTCTTATTTCTATCAGCCTTCATCGCCGTTGCCTGTCTAGCTATATCTATACATATATTCCTTAAATTATACGTCGCTATAACATGCCCTCCCACATCCTCTATATCCTTGTTTATTATACGGTTTGCGTATTTATCATCCGGGACTATCTTGGTAACTACATCAAAACTAGGCACCAATATATGTTTATATAATGTTACCGATAATGGATGCTGCGCTACACATCCTATATCTATGTTCGGTGTCATAAAATAACGAATGTAGTTTATTTGCTTTAATACACTATTTTCTATACTATATAATTGGCTATCCTGTTCCTTACCCTTTTCCCTATCTTTATACAATACTGCATGATATCCCAATTTTAATTTCTGATATTCTGATATTGGAACCTGTGAAAATGATGGATATTTTTTCGGATTATTTATAAGATCATTTGCTATTAATACAGTTGGGTCAAAATGTTCATTTTCATAATATTGTATTTTAATAAGCCCATCTAATATCTCATAATCATATTGCTTAATTGTATTAATGTTAGGATACTTTAAATTTATACTATGGCAATTTATACACACTAATTCCCTTATTGATATCAAATAGTTTAGCATTTTACTATCACATATACGCCCCGTAATCATATTCAATATTGACTTAAAATCATATAAATATACTACATTCGCATTCATCGTGCCAATCGCATTATATGTATCTAGATGCATGTTCAATACCTTATCCATTGTCGATTTTATATGGTGTTCCATACACTCGAAACAATATACTATATCATTACATTTGCAAAATTTTATTAAACTAATTCTATCCCTATAACAAATTGAGCACTTACATTCATCATATGGTTCCTCATCTATCTCGTCGAATATATCCCCACTTATTTTACGTCTAACCCTACTATCCGTATTAGTAGCACTATTGTTTGTATTGTTTTTGCATATATTACAATTGTTTATCTGTTGTTGATGTAATGGTTTTATTGCATTAAAATAGAAATACTTTGTTAAGAACGCTGGCAAATATACATCTAGCACATCTAGAATTTCTAATAGTTCTATATTTTGTTTCCTATTATTTAGACCATTTCCTCTCTTAACCACATGTTTCTTATTATTTTTTATTATATCCAATAATGTATTATTATACATACAATCCTATTTGTAATACCTTTGTAATACCTTTGTAATACCTTTGTAATACCTTTGTAATACCTTTGTAATACCTTTGTAATACCTTTGTAATAATTAAATATATGGCTATTTTCAAATTATTTTCAACTAAAACTAAAACTAAAACTAAAACTAAAATCACACAATATATATAAATAATTCTATTATAAATAATTATACTTATACTTATACTTATACTTATACTTATACTTATACTTATACTTATATAAAAAATAAAATACAATTTTGATTATTCATGTTATGGTTTTTCATTGCTTTACACTTCTTTTAATACAATATACCCTATCTAACTTATACCAAATCCATTATCTCAAATTGTATATCCAACATTGTAACCAACTTATGATACTCCGAATTCGGTGGCAAAATCGCCCTTAGTACCGCCTTTGTTGCAAATATACTATTAATACCACTGTTCTTCGTTAAGTCAATCATATCCTCATTTGCCACCCTTGTTAAATTACGCCTATCTGTCACATTTAAATTGAATTTCTCCCTATCACTATCTGGGTGGCTATCCTTATCCACAATATCTGACCTACTACGCCTTTCTATAAATCCCTTTTCATCTATCTTAATTCCTACCGCCTTTAATCTCCTACATAACGATACATCCTCTCCACCCCATCCTAAATAATTCGGGCTTCCATTAACACGCATATAATCTTCCCCATATACTACACATATACCACCCACTGTGCCCCCAAATTGTGGCCTTAATACACCATACGGATGTCTCGCAATACCTATATCCTTGCAATCATAATCAATAATACATGGTTTAGTTGGGTATATATCAACATCATGCAAAACTAACTGTATATTCTTCCAATCTTCTGGCCATCTCCGCTTTACTTCCTGAAATCCCATATTAAATAATGACCCACGACTGAATAACCACGTATTACACTGATGCACATATATTATTGCCCATCTACCATTACCAATATCCTTATCCAATATACTTGGCATTGTTTCATTAAATTTACACATCTCTTCCTTTCTATCACGATAAGGTATCAAAAATACATGGGTTGGTGTATCTGATCCACTAGGCCTAGGGGCTGTTTTCTTTTTATCAGTTTTTTCTTTCTCTTTTTCATCTTTTTCAACCTCAAGTACACTACTCGGTATTGTCATTATACATTGCTGAAATAATTGATCCGACATTTTTATATTTAACCACACTGTATACCCTATATATCTAACTCTAAATATATCTATATTTCTATATATCTATAACCTAAATAGTTATTTATATTCTATATATTGTATTCTATATATTATATTCTATTATATTATATATATGTTGTATATATGTTAAATTCGACAATGTTAAATAATATATCTACTCTAGATACTCTAGATACTAATCGCTCTCTTACCTATAAATTTATATGGGATAACTCACAATCTATACCCCTTTTTAATCATATACCCGGTATATATAAAACATCTAATCATAATGGTACCCATCTTGTCCATTATACTCAAAATATATTAATATATAGCTGCTTTAATTATAACGCCTCTCCCCTTAATAATACTAATACTAATACTAATACTAATACTAATACTAATACTAATACTAATACTAATACTCTACTAATATATTATGCTGGTGAACGCTTCCTAGATGAAATAAATAGCCATGTTGTTGTAGGCTTCTTACCCAATAATATCTATCTTTCTAATAATATTCATAATCCCTGTGATAATCTCGATGATGAACCTAGTTCTTATCCCAATACTGATGGCTTTCCAAATGCCGGCGATCCTAGAGACGATATTGATGTTATCTTTTTAGCCAATATGGATCAACAACAAATACAACACGTTACTGGTCTAGATATTTCTAGTGCTTCTGCCAATTTTCCAATTATGCTTGTCAATGTAGATGGTAAACCTTATACTAATAAACACCAATCCATTGTATCATATAATCCCTTGAATTGTGACAAAATTGTTCTTCAACTTCGAGAACAAGAACGTAACCAATTAGAATATTGGTTTAGAACCAATCATATTAAATGTAATATTTTAACCGATACCAAATATCTTACTAAACATTACCCCATATATGGATTGCTTAATATGCGATGGTCGCAAGAACGTAAAATTATTATGGAAAATGGTGTGCATGCTAAGCCACACTTTTGTTGTTTTATCGTCAGCAATCCGAATTGCCCTCAGCGTAACACCTTTTATGAATATTTAAACGCTGCCATAGCTGATGCCAATAAATATATTAGTGTAGGTTATAGTAATAATAGGCATAGGCATATTGATAGTATGGGCCGCTACAAACGTAATGTTAGTATTGACTTTATAGTTCCGGATCGTATGGACCAAGAAGCATATTTTAATTTAATTCGCAAATATCGCTTTATGATCACTTTTGAAAATAATTCCCTTCCCCATTATCAAACCGAAAAAATATTTAATTCCTATATGTCTGGTACCGTTCCTATATATTGGGGCGATCCCTATATAACACGTGTTTATGATCCTAGCACATTTATTCATGTCCCCACATATGACACACCTGATGCGCAATATACCTCATTTAAACATATCATAAATAAAATTATACAACTTGATAATAACCCTGCTGATTATATTAAATTATTTGATAATATACCAGTTCCACGCGCTCTTGCCGAAGATCTCCGTGTTTACGACAATATACGCATTTTATCTAGCCTCGGTTCTTGCATATCTAACCACTCTACTTAAATATGTATATGTATATCTATATGTATATCTATATGTATAACTTCGTTTATTTTTAAAAATATCTTTTATTTATCTAATTTAACCTAGCCTGTTATTGTATATATAAATAATATCCATATCTATATCCATATCCATATCTATATATAATTATAACTCTATATTTCCACATTTAATATACATATTGTACATCTAATTACATCTATATTTATATCTAACAAAAATGCCTCTATCTACCACACAATATAGGAATGTATCGGGTATGCTATATAATACCGGTGCATTTGTTCCACATGTTACAAATAAAAAAGTGTTAGATATTGATATGCATAAAGCTATGAATAATAAAGAAATTGTCAGATATATGTCCCAATGTTTATTTGATGATATGAAAGATTGCCTTGATGATTTTGGAGGACCTGTCACGAAAGTAATAGCCATGGATTCTTTATCAATTATGGTGGCTACTGGTGCCGGTTATTTAGATGACACAAATTGTGTCTTACGTAATGCACCCGTATTACCATATGACAAAACAAATAATAAACTATTTGGTAAATTAGAAATAGATGATAAAGTACTAGTTGTATGTGACGTTGTTTATGGCTGTGACTTAGATAGTTATGTTAAAATTATCAAACAAGTTGGATCACGAGGCTCACAAGTTGTTGCTCTAGCTGCATGTATTGATATGGAACAAAATGTACTTCAGTGCTTAGCCGGCCGCACAACACGTGAGTTCTTACCCACATCACTTATTAATAATTGTAGTAGTAAAAATAGTGGTGGCGATGGTGGTGGTGGCGATGGTGGTGGTGGCGATGGTGGTGGTGGCGATGGTGGTGGTGGCGATGGTGGTGGTGGCGATGATGATAATGAAAATTCAATTGCTATTGTCGGCATCGATATATTAAGCTTAACAGCCATACAAAGTCATCTAGTTAGTTTACGTAAAATGGATGCATATTTGGTTAATCGAGTTATGCATTATCTCACCACAGAATACAATGAATGGCTAGCTAGACGTGATGCTGAACTGAGATCCCAATATAATCTATTTATTTACCAACATGATCCAACTACATGGCATTATAATGGCTATCTAAACACTTGGATGCCCGGTCATGGTCAGTTGTCTACTGATGTACTTAAAAAGATTACATATATAAAATCAAAAAATAAACAAAATAAACAAAATAAACAAAATAAACAAAATAATAAAAATAAACAAAATAACCAAAATACATTAGATACATCCGATGCTAGCGATGCCGATACAGATACCACAATATCTACCGAAGAAGCCAAAAGATTAGATGATGTTGTTGTTCCAATACCTGACGTTTATATTAATCCAATTATAATGGACTTAACTAGTATTAAATGTTGGGGTATTATTAAACATCGTATACAAAATGCTATAACTTGTCCTGTTGATGGTTCCGTTGATGAAGATGGTAACCCAACAGGCAATTTATCTAATATTGTTCTAGACTATAATGGTATTGATGATTGGGATATTGATAAAGTTAAAGAATTAATGGAATTAAGAGCTAAAGGCGGATTTAATATTTTGGCACATAACCACTCTGTTTATAGTGTATATGATAAACTACGACCCGTAGATATACAAATTGAAACCGTTCATTTCAGTTGTCTCGAAGATATTACATTATTTATGGAATCTGTTAAAAAAGGTCGTATTATGCGTGGTGATTCTGATTATCGTAAAATATTAGATATCAAATTTAACAAATATACAGTAGAACAATTATTAAATAATAATGAGTTTTGGAATATATTACGTGAACTAGTTCTAATTACATATGCTAGCCGCACATATCACATTTCTGGTATCATATTTAATTTCAATGATTTATCCGAACTAGACAAATTACCTAGACCACCTAAAAATTATAACCTATCATATCTAGTTCCTGTGTTTTTTAAGCTAGATGGCTATGCACATCATAAAGCTGTTGTATACGGCCCTAAAACCAAAAGTGATGAAGATTATATACGTAAATGGAATAAAGTTAACGATGTACTTAATTATATGGATTGTAGTGGCCTATATCTCGATAATGACCTAGTACAACCTAATGTTGCATTTGATAAAAAATGGGTTATGTATTATAAACTACTTCGGCATATTAAACCATGCCATAAATTAATTAAAACATTACAAAAATGGAAATATATTGCACCCTTAGCCGATGAAGCTTCTAGCACTGTCACTACTCATGAAACCACACAATCAACTGATGTTACAGATGATACTAGTGCTAGTGCTAGTAATAATAATAATCAGGATAACATAACTCTAGATAACACACCTCTAGTTAATACTTCAAATATTCTAGATGATGAGTATGAAGAGGATCCCGATGCCGTTATTAATGTAATTGGTAAAAATACTGTTAATGCTAAAAATACTAAACTAGAAATAGAAGCTGAGACTGTTGCAATGGAAACATTCCCTATATTAATTTGTAGTTCACTAATTTCTATATATGATGACGGTAAGCGTGATTATACCACATTATATAAATAAATTAATTTTATCCACATCCCAATCATCAATACCATTTATATTAATTTTTTAAACTATTATATACTATCTATAAAAATATTTTTTATATTTTTAAAAAAAACAATATTTGTCTTTATGTGAATATATATATAATATTAAGTATATTAAGTATATTAATATATTTTTAATATGTGCTAGTGTGTCAAATAATTATTTTTTTTTTTAATACATAATTTTAACATAAAGCATAACATAAATAATATTAATCTAACATCTAGCCTCACTACCTATACTATACCTACTTTGATACTTTGATATACTTTGATATACTTTAGCTAAAATTGTATAAAAATACATAAAGTATATTGATAAAAGTGAAATATATAAAATGTCTTCCAAATATCCCAATGAACCTATAACTAACAATATTGACTATATATCTGATAAACTTACTACTAATCATAATCATAATCATAATCATAATCATAATAATAACATTGTCCACTTAGATACCAATAAAATTCATAACATGCCCAAAATTATCAAACATACTAAATCAACTACTAATAATACTATTAAAAATATCCATACAACCACTATATATAATAGTGACGATGAATATTATGATGATAAAGATAATAAATATAACTATAATGATAACACCAATACTACTATGTATGTTATCAAACGTGATGGCGTTAAAGAGGAAATGAGCTTTGATAAAATTAGTAAACGACTTCGTAAATTATCCAATGGCCTCAAATTGAATGTTATGGAACTAACACAACTTATTATTACCCAATTGTTTAATCTTATACCTAGCAGCAAAATTGATGAATTAGCCGCCGATACATGTGCGGCTCGTATCAGTAATCATCCCGATTATGGTACCCTAGCTAGCCGTATTATTATCAGCAATCATCATAAAAATACTAGTCCTAGCTTTAGTGAAACTATCCAGGCATTATGGAATAATACCGATATCTGTAATAAACATTGTCCCGTTATTAATGAAAAACTATATAAAATGACCATGGAATATAAAGAAAAAATTAATAGTACCATTGATTATAGTAAAGACTATAACCTTGACTACTTTGGCTTTAAAACCCTTGAACGCGCCTACCTACTTAAAGCCAATAATCAAACCGTTGAACGCTATCAACACTTACTTATGCGGGTTGCTCTCGGTATTCACAAAAATGATATTCGTGAAGCCCTCCGTAGCTATAAAATGATGGCTGAAGGCTATTTCACACACGCAACACCCACTATGTTTAATGTCGGTACCCAACACGAACAAGCCTTTAGCTGCTTTTTAATGCAAGTCCAAAATGATAGTATTCGCGGTATCTATAAAACATTAACTGATTGCGCTCTTATTAGTAAATGGGCCGGTGGTATTGGCCTAGCTGTTCATAAAATTCGCGCTAAAGGTAGCGAAATTCGTGGCACACAAGGTATTAGTAATGGTATAGTTCCCATGTTGCAAAATTTTAATGCCACAGCTAGATATGTTGACCAAGGTGGCGGTAAACGTAACGGCTCCTTTGCTATCTATATCGAACCCTGGCATGCCGATATCATGGATTTCCTTATGCTTCGACGTAATACTGGCTCCGAATCTGAAAGAGCACGCGATTTGTTCTATGCTTTGTGGGTACCCGATCTATTCATGAAACGCGTTGAATCAAACGGTGATTGGACACTTATGTGCCCCGATGAATGCCCCGGTCTACACGAATGCTATGGTGAAGAATTTGATACTTTATATGAAAAATATGAATGTGAAGGCCGAGGACGTAGAACTATTAAAGCCCAAGATATATGGAAAGTTGTTCTAGAAAGCCAAATTGAAAATGGTATGCCCTATATTGGTTATAAAGATGCCGTTAATCGTAAAAGTAATCAAAAAAATCTTGGTACTATTCAATCTAGCAACTTATGCCACGAAATTTGTGAATATACTAGTCCTGATGAAATCGCCGTATGTTGCCTCGTATCCGTCGCCCTTCCCAAATTCTTAGAACCTTCGCCTTTTACCAATTATGTTACACATAATCCTAATACGCTAACTATATATGGTAAATCCGGATGTAAGCTTTGTACATTGGCTAAAAATATGCTAACTAATAACTCTATTCGTTACAAATATGTTAATCTAGATAGTAAAACGGATGACGAACGCGAAACTATACTATCTAGACTAGCTGAGTTAGGTGCTAAAACTATACCAACCAAGCCTGACACTTCAATATTAACTGATAATAAAATGCAATGTGATGGCAATACCTGTCAGCTAGTAAATACACAATGTAGCCGTATTATGCTACCTGTTATTACCTCTGATAATCCTATTCCTCTCACATCTAGCACTAAAAATAATAATAATACTAATAATACCAACAATATTACTTTCAATGATGATAATTATGATGGTGATTATTATTATAATGTTAGCGATTCTATTATTTATAATAATAATAATAATAATAATAATAATAATTCAAACTATGCAACACATGGTAATGATGATAATAATACCACAATCCCAAACACTATTGATACTAATGCCGATACTAATGCCGATACTAATGCCGATACTAATGCCGATACTAATGCCGATACTAATGCCGATACTAATGCCGATACTAATGCCGATACTAATACAGTAAATGTTATGACAGAAACTCTAGTTGGCGGTATTAAGGAATTAGAACAACTGTTACTCCCCATTTATAATTATGATAAATTACGAGATGTCACTAAAATGACCGTTCGTAACCTCAATAAACTTATTGATTATAATTATTACCCCGTTCCTGAAACCGAAACTAGCAATCGCCGTCATCGCCCTATTGGTATCGGTATTCAAGGCCTTGCTGATGTCTTTTCCATGCTTAAACTACCTTTTGATTCAAATGAGGCAGTTGATATTAATGCCAAAATAGCCGAGTATATGTATCTGGGGGCCTGTGAAGCTAGTATGGAACTTGCACGCAAACGTAAAGCACCCGTTCAACAATATCGTCGTCTCCTTAAACGTCATTTAAATACACATAATAAAAGTGATCCCCTTACCGAAGAAGAAACAACAACTATGAATCAATTACAAGAACAATACTTTATATATCCAGATGAAGTTGATAAACTACCTATGTCACTGGCTGGGGCATATAGTAGCTTTGTTGGTAGCCCATCATATGACGGTAAATTGCAATTTGATTTATGGGATAAAAACCCAAGTTCTGATCTAGCTGAAGAATGGGACAAACTTAAAGTCAATATTGCAAAACATGGTTTACGTAACTCTTTGCTAATGGCTAGGATGCCAACCGCTAGTACAGCGCAAATTCTAGGTAATAATGCATGTATGGAACCATATCTTAATAATGTGTTTGCACGTAAAACACTTGCTGGTAATTTTACAATTATAAATAAACATCTTATCAAAGATTTATTGGAATTGGATTTATGGAATAATAATATTAAAAATCGTATATTGCTAGATAATGGTAGTATACAAGATATTACCGAAATACCATTATATATTCGCCAAATTTATAAAACTGTCTGGGAAATAAAACAAAAATGGATTGTTGATCATTCTACTGCAGCCGCACCATTTATTTGCCAAACTCAAAGCATGAATTTGTTTGTTAATGATCCAACCTTTTCTACTCTTAATAAAATGCAGTTCTATGTCTGGCGTCAAGGTCTTAAAACTGGCGTCTATTATACTCGTACTCGGGCTAAAACTAGTGGTCAAAAATTTGCGGTTGATTCTAGTAATATTATAAAATCTGTCCCCACAAATTCCGCAAATAACTCTATATCTGTTACTTCAAATTCTAGCTCTTTTGCCACATCACCTATTAGTAATACATCAAATGTCTGTGCTAGTGCTAATATACCAACATCAAATGCTAGCACTACAAAATATGATTTTAATAATAAAACAAATCAAGTGTTGGAAAAACTCATTCTAGAACAATCTAATGATGATGTTTGCGAATCATGTGCTGGATAATAAATATTACATTATATTACATTATATTACATTATATTACATTATATTACATTATATTACATTATATTACATTATATTACATTATATTACATTATATTACATTAATTATATCTCCATAAATATAGCTACACATAGCTCTATAAATATACAAAATTGTTTTTTAATATCTATATCTATCTATATCTATCTATATCTATTTATATATATTGTTATCGTTGAATATAATTAGATAGAAAAGAATATATAGCATATTTTGACAGTTTAAGTAAATTATTCAATATGCACTACATTACTTTTGATAACTATAAAATGCATAAGTTAGATTATATTAATGATATTAATGATATATATAATATTATAAATCCTGAAAATATTATAGTTATATATTTACTTAATGCTAACATTACTAATCTAGATCAAAATATATTTACACAAATGTATATATTTAACGCACTTGCTAATTTACGAGATTTAAACTTAGGATATAATAAGTTAACTAATCTAGATCAAAATATATTTAATAATCTTACTAATTTACAAGAATTAGATTTAAATAATAATAAATTAACTTATCTAGATAAAGATATCTTTAAAAATCTTACCAATTTACGAGAGTTAAACTTAAGATATAATAAGTTAACTAATCTAGATCAAAATATATTTAATAATCTTACTAATTTACGAGAATTATATTTAAATAATAATGAATTAACTTATCTAGATAAAGATATCTTTAAAAATCTTACTAATTTACGAGAATTATCTTTAAATAATAATAAATTAACTTATCTAGATAAAAATATATTTAAAAATCTTACTAATTTAGAAGAGTTATTATTAAACGATAATGAATTAACTGATTTAGATAAAGATATCTTTAAAAATCTTACTAATTTAAACGTATTAACTTTATATAATAATAAAATAACTAAGCTAGATAAAAATATATTTAAAAATCTTACTAATTTACAAGAATTATATTTAAATAATAATAATTTAACTAATATCCCTTCTTCTATTATTTATTGCAGAAATTTACATTATATTGTATATTGTGCAAATGAAATAAATTATATACCACCTAATATTCAAAGATTTTTAAATACTTTAAGACAAAAAACTAATACACTTCAAATTTATAACGATACACAAAACGTTCATAATCACCATATACAAGAATGTATTAAATCATCCCTCGAAAATATTCTAAATTATCCTAAAGTTATTAATAAGGATAACTTATTTAACTATTTAATAAATGACAGTAAAATGACTGAAAGAAGTATTCAATTATTACTGGAATACTGTCAAGATGAAGCTATCCATACTGTATTAAATATTACATTCGAAGAAGTATTATTACATATCCTAGAATATATTAAACTAGAAATACCAAATAATTTTGATAATATTATCGAAATTTTAGAAATAGAAATACTAGATTCTGAATGTAAGTGCTTTACCGGTAGAATATCACGCTTAATCAATTGTTTAAATGGGTTTACTCCATTAGTTAA
>Ga0307982_1001150_pt1 | contig 21304 bp, 9 predicted proteins | sample OrgLakmetagen989_FD_201847 | JGI IMG/M metagenome (GOLD analysis project Ga0307982, IMG submission 201847) | Saline water microbial communities from Organic Lake, Antarctica - #989 | ecosystem: Environmental > Aquatic > Non-marine Saline and Alkaline > Saline | place: Antarctica: Organic Lake... | reverse complement strand
AAGCAAAGCAGCGCAAACTAGACCTAAGAAGCTAATCAGGCGCACATGCCCGAGTGGCCATGGAAGTGATGGTAGCGGTCCAAAGTGGCACGCTCCTCCATGCTCTGAGAGTGCAGCTCAAAAGAATTCGTTATTAAAAAATAGGGACTGTCTTGAAGTTGTCCCAAAATTCAACAAAATCATAATACCGGTACCCAGATGAAGATGATAGATAGTCTAGAGCTAGACGACTGACTACAGAACGCACGAACGCACAGCAAAGTAAAAGCGATAGCAGACGGCAGAGATACCTTCATGATAGTCCGAAGATTTTGTTGGATGCACGCTGCGGCGTAGGTTTGAAAATAATCCACAATGAGCACAACGGGATTAGCCGAGCCCCCAGAATCCAACCACGTAATATCGCTGGAACTGGGGGAAATTCTGGATGGACCTGAAGGCTGTAGGTTGTGCCCCGGCGTCAACTGTTGCGCTCGCTGCGGCAGCAACAGACAGTCGAGCCTCCAGCCATGCTCAAAATGTGACCGCGTTTTGTATTGTGGTGCTACGTGCCGGGATGCTGACCGCGAGATTCACAAACGCGTGTGCCCGCTGCTGCAGCTCATCGAAAAGATGGGCGACGTAGAATACACTGGTGGAAGCGCTATGACTAGTGAGGGGAGTAAATCTGCACATGCAGCGATGATGGCAGCAGCGCTTGAGCGATTAGAACAGCGTGGCCTGCCAGAAAATTGGGCAACCCTCTTTGGCGACGAGGCTGATCCGGTAGGCCAGCGGCTGCTTTCGGCGCGCATGAGCTACCCGCTGAGCCTAGGCTGGTGCCTGGCGAATGTACCCGGCCTGCGGATGCTGCGTCGGGCCTTAGCGCCCAAGGTTGACCCGCCGAGTAAGCCTGCAGGAAGTGTAGCTTCGGCCGCCACGGCGGCGTGGGTGGACGTACTAATATTGGGAGCCAGTGCGGCTGAGTGTTGCGTAGAGCCAGCGGAATTGTGGGCTCTCGCCGCACCTCGACGCGCGTTAGGAGCTCCAGAAGGTGCAGGCCTCCGTTTAACCTTTGTTGGGCCGGAAGTGCCCGAACATCTCTCCGGCAAGGAAGTGACTCTTCCCCCGACTTCTTCACCTTCTTCAGGAGCTGGTTCTCGAGCGCCGCCCTTGTCGCTTCGTTACTTCCGAGGGTCCTTTGACGCGTTTTGTGCAGCTGGCAGTGCCACCCAAGCCAAGAAGCATGCAACAAGCCAAAGCAGCAGTCACAAAGACGAAGCGGAGCCCAAAAAGGCCACGTGGCTCGCATTCGACGCGCAAGTGCTGCAAGTCGACGCGATCGTGTGCTTCAACCCAGGTTTCACCTGCTTGGACTACAATTGGTCCGTGGGCGAGCTGGGCCACTCGTGCGAAGACACACCTTTTGTAGTGGTGACCAACACCGTCACGGAAAGTTTGCTGGACCGCGAGTGCTTGAGCGCGGACCACTGCGTTGGCCTCGCCAAAGTGACCCAAACCCGCAACCCGTTTTCGTGGTTGGCGTGGCGGCAGTCAGGCACCCTCGCCAATGACGTGTACCGAAAGAACTCCGCGGTCCTGGCAGGGCGCGTGCGAAACATCAGCAACAATGGGGGTGCGAGTAAGGGAGAAGAGCCCGAGAGCTATGCCGACCTCGCTAGAAGTGTAGCTAAGCGTGGTGGCAAGAAACGCAAGAAGCGCTGATATCTATATCTGCACTGCCGCCTCTTGTATTCCTAACTGTGCGCATCTAAACTCCCATTGCCCTATTGCCCGAAAGGGAAAATAATAGGGGATATTAGGTGGATATCTCCTATACCTATACATATAGCATGCGATGTGGGGTGCATCATCTATGTCATTATCAAATGCCAATATCATGTCAGCGGACAGGGACATCAGTTTTTTTGCTCGATAAAAAATGTCACCTGCAATGCACTTGCAACTGCGGTGTCTTATTTTTTTTTGAATTAAGCGAGGCCATTACGCATTTCGCAATTTCTGATTCAAAAGTTCGTCCTGTATTCTGCAAGTGCAAATTTAAGCAATTTCAAAGGAAATCGCCATGAGATGTTCTTCTCAACATACCACTCCATTCCAGCCTCATTGTGCAAGTAGAAGCAGTCGTGAGTGACCTCATGCGCAAAGATTCATGCCCACGCGGAAGATCCTGGCACGTGCTCGACAAGGCACTGCCATTGCAATGCCACGTGAACAATGCTTGTGGGTCTCTTCATACGAAGGAAACCGAATAATCAACTTCTCGAAGACTTCGCCATTATCTCACACTTCACCATGACAGCGCATTGTTGAAGAATTTGATAAAACTTGCCGTAGGAAGGTGTAACATACGGCGCGGCATGTACACCAAAGGCACTATCTTCCGATGAGGCGACACAAAATCGACGCAATGAGAGAAAAAGACTGTAGATGAAGCAAAGGATTCATGCTTCTTCACGTAGCGTTCTCAAAACTGAACGTTGGATTGGGCAGGAAATCGTCACCCACAAACGTGTACGAGATCAAGTGCGTCTTGGTCCAGGCGCGTTGGGCGTCGCGCTCAATCCGACCCCCCGGCTTGTCGAAGCTCGCCACGTGGTCGCGAAACATGTCGTTGGTCACCACGCACCCACCGTGCTGCTGCGCGTACCTGTTTACAACAAGAGCAGATCAAATATTCCGTTAGGAAGTGACTTTCACCTCCCACCTCAAGACTAAAAATAGATGAGCAAACTTCGAGAGCAATTTGGCACGCACTTTGAAAAAAACTTTAACAGGAGGAAAATAGAGTTTACCTGATGCTGTACGCGTCGTCGTAGTCTTGCGGCGGGGTGCCTACGATGATGCCGGCGCCCTGCAAGCTTCGCAACAGCTGCACGTCGTCCGGGAGTTGCCTTGCTTTCGCGTCGCTCGCAAACCCCCCACCGAGCCGCGCCACCCGCTTCCGCTCGGCCACTTTGTCCAAGTCCAGCAAGAAGTCGGGCAGGAAGCCCACGACTCGGTGGCCCGCGAAGCGAAAGAAGTCCGCGGCCAGGGCGATGCCCCGGCTCGAGAACTGCGACGCGTGCTCGCTGCCTTGCGCCATGGCGCGCTGCTGCCCGTGCCGCATCGCTATATTAGGGCAGTCGAGCACAATCAGAGGGCGGAACCCACCGCCACCGCTACCGCTGTTACGACTACCACTGGTGCTGCCGTAACTGTTGCTGTTGTAGCCTTTGCTGTTGCGGCCCGCAGCTCCTCCGTGACTGCCTTTCCCACCCCGCCCTTTACCACCATTGCCATGACCATTGCTGCCGCTGCCATACACGTCTCCGTGATAATTTCTGCCGCCAGTAGAATTTGGCTTGAGAGGTGGTTTCGGCAATTGAACACCGTGCAGCATGCCTCCACGTGTTGGCAGCCCTGGTGGTGGAAATACTTGCTTAGAATTTGCTTCTTCTTCTTCTTCTAAGGTAGCTTTTTCGAGCCTCTCCATGAGGTCGCTGCCCAGTCGAGCTTCGTCCTCATTGCTGTGATCACCGTCGTTATGGTCCTCTTCAAGCCCGCCGATGTCGCCAAACAAGGTGTCCACACCATCTGGCAAGTGACCACCTTTGGCAAAGAAAGACGGCAAGCCTGCTGCATCACCATAAGCAGTACTGCTCTTGTTGTTGTCACCAGCACCACCGCCGCCGCCTAGGCCTGGCGGTTGCAACAAAAACTCTTCGCCATCATCATCGTCTTCTTCAACCATGTTACCTGTCTTTGCCCCGCCCATTTCAGCGCCACTCGAAGTTTTCTGAGCTCCAGCACCGTCACCAAGCAAGCCCAATACGTCATCGACTTGAAAGAAAGACGGCAGAAGGGCGGCTGCAGCTGCTTCATCCGTGTTCTGACCACTAACCATGTACTCGTCGTTGCTGACTCTCGGTTGTGGAAGAGGTGCATCAAACCGCCACCGCTCCCGCTGCGTGCGGCGGAGGCTCAGGAGAGGCGGTTGATCCGACTGATCGAGGGTCTGGTTGTTGGTGATGGTAGCAGCATAGGCGAGGCGCACGAGCCGACGAGCTAACGGTTGCCAATCCTGTACAGTAGGCTCAAGCCACGCTGTCGCTAAAGAAGAGGATGGTGTAGCAGTATCACCAGCAGCAGTACCGTTGCTTCCTTCAGCCTCAGGCCAGCCGGCAAAACCTGCAGTTTCTTGCACTTCCCAAGCTGATCCATCTGCATCATCGCCAGCAGCAGCAGCATCTTCAGCAGAGGAAGCAGTGTCGACGAGATGTACCAAGAAAGCATCCAATTCTGGCGACGCAGTCAGGAGTTTGTTCAAGTAATCGGCCATCAGACTCCGGAGTCGCTTCGCAGCGTGCTTTCCTGCTGCAGCACTCGCCGCTCGGGCAGATGCTCGGTCGATTCGTTCGTCGGCTGTCGCAAACTTCTGCCCTGACGAGGAAGAGGAAGATGACTGACCAGATGTTTTAGTGCGGCCATTCTCAGCTCTAGCTCCTGAAGTTGATGCACTTCGAGGCGCTGCTGTCGTTGAAGACGGCGCTCTACCACCACTTCCTGCTACAGCTGAAGGAGTGATCGAGGCCTTTGAGTCAAGTGTCAGCGCCCACCTCGCCAGCAGCCAGGTGGCGCCAAGCCCAACTTCCGGCACTGCAAAGCTCAAGAGGTCTTCCAGCAAGCCTTCCACCAGCGCACAAGCCCCTTTCCAGGCTTCGTCACTGCCAAAGGAGACCAAGGTTGACGACGATGACCAAGTGGAGGCAGCAGCGGTAGCACTCGCAGATGTGCGCGCTCGGCGTGACGCGTCTGACCCAATCGCGTGAGCAGCGGAGAGGCTAGTAAGCGCTGCTTCCACTAGGCTTACCCGCACCGACGAACTCTCAGCGCGGAAGTCGACTTGTTCGCTGCTTGAGTCCCCGCCAGCGGTACCGCTGTTGCTACCACTGTGAAGGCCGCTAGTAGCGCTACTCTTGGGGGCGTAGCCTTCCGCTCGAAGCCAGAGGCGCAAGTGCCGCCGGAAGAGCGACGTGGCATCATCTCCATCGTTGCCTCCGCCGTTGCTGCTGCTCGACCATGGCCCCTGCGCCGATGCAGCCGCAGCAGAAGGTGCTGCGACCACGCGGCCAATTTCCACGCGTGTTACCAGCGCCGCCACGGTGTCGTGCAAGTGCAACCGCGCGCGCTCGCCGTGGGCAGCTCCACTCATCAGCGACAGGGCGTTCACGCGGGGCAGTGACAAGCAGTACGCGCGCAGGGCCGCCGCGCAGCTCAGGTAGTTTTCGCGCGCGGGAAACGGCTTCACGCTGGTGAGAGCGCGGAGGTAGCGGTACGCAGCCGTGCACCTCAGCGCAGCCTCCGCTCTGGCGGTGTCCGCAGAGGGCTTCCCAGCAGCAGGAGCAGCAGAAGCAAAGCGAGCGGTGTTATGCTTGTTCCGATTGGCTTCTGTGGACGCTGCTGCCCATTCCATTTCTTGGCTCAAGCTCACTTCTGCGAGGCCGCACACCGCAAGTTGGTTCCACACTTTGCCGCCTGAAGGCGCTAGGGCTAAAGCTTGCCAGTAGTAACGCGCAGCCGCCCACAGCGCAGAAGCTCGCCCATCTTCAGGAGGAGCACCATCACCAGCAAAAGTATCGGTTCGTTCATCAGGTTGGGGCGGCAAAGAGGCCAGGTAGCGGTGAAGGTCACCCAAGGCAACGAAGTAGCAGTGCAGAACTTCCGTCCGCGCTCGCGAGCTCGATGCATCAGATGGTTTCTCCTTGGCTGCCTCCCCCACTGCTCTAGAGTCGGGTCCTCCAGTTCCATGAGAAGAAGACGAAGCAGGAGGAGGTGCTACAGCTCGGCGCACGCGTGCTACGTACTCCGCTACAGCCACACGAAGGAGCGCTGCCAACTGCGGTCCCGCAACCGCAATCACCCCAGCTGCCACCATGCTCGTAGCACCCGATTGGTGCTGCTGATGCTGCTGTTGGGACTGTTGCTGTTGTTGCTTTGCTTGCCGTAGCGTGCGAAGAAGTGGCTCAATGGACTCATAGGTCGCTTGCCACAGCCGCTGCGGCAGCCCTTGCTGGTGGCCCTTGCTCTCTTCGCGCGCAAGAAGTTCGGAGTAGACCCCTCGTAGCGCTGCGCCATATGGGCCACCCCCTAGAGGTGGCGGCGGCGGTCGCTGCAGGTTTGTGGCACGCCTACAGTACAGAACATGGTAATGCTAGGAAGTGAGGTCAAAGCACAGAACACGTCAAGTTCCTGTCACTTCTATGGCCATGCTCAATTACCAACGTCACCATAGTTAAAAGATTCAAAAGGTCAAAGCAAAGAAGTGTATTTCTGAGGTACGCACGTTGAATCGTCGAAAAGACTGTCCGCCCACGCAGCGAGATGCTTCACTTCGCGCGCATGACCTCGAGCCCAGCCCGGCACAGCTTCGACGAGCTTTGTCTTAGACCATTGCTGGGTGTCCGCTAGCTCGGGCGGATTTGACGCCGGCGGGTAGACTGCAGCTGAACTTGCGGCGGCTGCAGTTGCAAGCCGAGAATTCGATGGCTGCTGCTGCTGCGAGCTGTTACCCTGAGAAGTGCCTGTAGCTGTAATCGAAGTCCGGGCGCCTACAAAAGCAGAAGAAGAGAGTAACAACAATACATGATAGGGGAAATAGGGGACGATCTTCAAATTTCCAAGCAGTTGACAAGCGACCTTCATTGTATAAGCGTGCGAGGGCCTGCGAACGAGCTTCCCGAGCGTCGTCACCCATATGAAAATGGAACACTTGCAAAGGTGCTCAGACGATTCAGCACTCCTACTCCTTTGAGTTTACTAGCAGCCTTTTGGCAATGTGGATTCAAATTTTGCTGAAGTTATTGGGAGGCACTGAATGCTGAAGCCTGATGCTAGAAGCTCTTGAATTCTCACGGCGAGCAGTTCTGCGCTGCATAGGCTGATAATATAAAATGTCGCGAGCCACGAGCCACGAGCCACGAGTGAGGTCGCGAGGCCTGAAGTCAGAAGTGAGAAGTGAAGCTGTGTACAGTACTGCAGTACTACTGACTCTCTAGACTATTCCAAAAAATGCCAGGAAATTTTTGAGCTTCGTTGTTGAGCCCCGGGTTCCCATGGAATAGCAATGCTTTAGCGAGCTTAGCACGTGCGACGCGAACGAAGAGTTATTCAACCAATTCGATAGAATTATTAGAAGTTGTGCAGGCTCCGAGAGCATGGTACCAGAGCAGCTTTTAGAGTTGGTGAGGGAGCCCTTCTTACTCGTCTTTCTTGGGCTATGCGCTGTTACTTTTTACCGTAAAGAGCTCTCAGTGAACAGCGATTATGACGACGATTCCGACGATGACTTCGTATTGAATGCGGACACTGCTAGGCATGCCGCCTCAGAGGTGGCCAAAGCTGCATGCGACGCCCAAGCAGCAGCGCGAAATCAACTGGGGCAGCTGTATGCATCTGCATCAGAACGCCTCGTAGCTAACGATTCCAGCGATGCAGCCTCAGTTAACGCCACGGGAACTTCAGTGGCAGCCAAGACACAAGGTGGTATTCGAACTAGGGCACGGACTCTGTCGTGTGAGGTACCGTTGCTCGAGCTCTTGCCGCCTGACGTGGTGGGTGCCACCTTTGCCTTTTTGGACTACAGCGACGTGCTTCGCCTCGCTCCTGCGTGCCGCGCCATGGCACGCACTTGCGACAAGCCCTTAGACGACCCCATAGATTGCGTGTGGCGAGACCGCTGGCGTGCGCGGTTTGGAGCCTTGTGGTTAACCCCCGAGGTGCAAAGCGCGGCAGCTCGGCATCATGTGCACTGGGACCCTTTGACTGGGGACGCTTTCCACTGTGACAATAACAATGCAGGCGGCGTCAGTAAAACCAGCAATAACTCCAACAGAGATGCCGCGGACACCGTGACCGACGTCAGCAACAGGTCCTGCGTGAAGCCTGGGCACACGTGGAGGTCTCTGTTCTTTGAGTTTGACGAATGCTGGCAGGACTGGGTGCTTGCAGGCCACAACCGCCGACTCACGATCTCAGCTGCCACCGCCGCCACTGCATTGGCGTCTACTCCTCCTCCTTCTACAAGTACTGGTACAGAATCAGGCACGGAAGCCTTTTCTGTGGCAGCCACTCCAATGCCGCAGGCACCATCCGTCGACCGTGCCCAGCAGCGGTGCTTAGTGGCGCTGCACGGTGGCATTTACGACTTGTCGCAGTTCTTAGACCAGCACCCAGGCAGCCCGGAGACGCTCCTTGACAACGCTGGGAGCGATACTACAGGCTTCTTTGAAGACGTGGGTCATTCTCGCGTGGCGCGAAGGTTCGCGGCCCAAATCAGCCTCTTTGCGCCTTTGTCTCCAATCCGCCGCAGTGCAGCGGCCAAGGCCAACACCTTTATGGTGCCTGCTTCAGATGATAGCAAAAGCAGTAGCAGTGACAGCAGCAGCAGCAGCAGTAGAAATACTAGCGGCAGCAGCAGTGGCTCCTCGGAGGCGCCGGCCACTGGCTCCGCGGTGCAATTCGTCACAGGCGCGTTTGGGCGTTTTGCGCCACCAGCTGGACCATCATCCGCAAGCCACCCGTTGGCGAGGTTGCGGAGCCCATATGCGCACCTTGGCCCTGCTGCCCGCGCTGCTGCTGCCACTGCCCGCGCTGAAGCGAAAGGGGTCGGCGCATTCCGCACAGTTCCACCTTCTCTTGGCTCTAGCTGTGCCTGCTCCACGTGTGGGTTGCCGAAGGAGCCCCTCGTGTTCCCCCACCCGCGAGCCTGCCCTGCTGAGCAAAAAGCCATGCAGGAGCTGTGTGAAAGGCGACAAGCCCACGTGGGGGAATGCAGAGTCTATTTCGACCCGTTTGCGCGGGAATGGGCGTGTTGGTGGGCCTGCTGCCACTATTGGGAGCCCTTACCGAAAACTGCTTGAGGAGAGGGGCTGGCCCTCGGAGCCTGGGACCTCTAAAATTATTAAGTTCGTGCGGTGGAGCCGAGGCGGATATCTATTTTTTTTGCTCCAACCCAACAGAAGCCAGCCAGATCGAATTAAATTTCAGTGCGGTCTGAAGTATGATAATCGAAAACCGAAATCAAAAACAAAAGACTAAGGTTTAGTTTACGTTGCTTTGATTTTTATCACTACCTGTTAGCCTTCTAATTCCGGCCCTTTGGGGCCTGTCCCAAAAAACAAAAACAAGTGGAAGTTATAGGTTACAGAAGTAGAAGCCGAAGAAGTGCTCATAACTCGGACTTCCCACTTTCGATATATGGCGAGACATCAAGGTTGATATAAAAAGATGATTAGATTTAAAAGCATGAATATAGGCCGTATGCGGTATGTCGCTGCTGTTAGATAATTGGCACTTGGCATTCGCTTCAGTTTCAGTTGAAGCTCATGCAGTGCAGGTGCGGGAAGAGCACCACATACGAATAATTCCTACGGAATTCACTGAAAGTACACAATTCTTTCAGTCCTTCTCCAGCAAATTTATGGGTTGTACACATGCCGGATTTCTACGAGGTGGTGCAACTTTGAAATCCTCATAGTCAGCGCATCAGCTGCGCGGCCCGGCAGTGAAGCTTTTAAAGATCTCTGCAAAATTTGGCATGGTGAAATTGGGCGCATTGAATTTTGGCACGGTCAAATTTGATAAGTCAACGTCTGGAAAGTATCGATTGAATGCTGACGTGGCAGTTTCGAGGCTGATATCCAAGTCTTTCAAATCCGAGGGAGGCATCGGCATGTGTTGTGGAAAAGCGAAGCCACCGACTGCCACAGTGCCAAGCAGCCCCACAGCCACCATCCTTAGGCCTGAATTTGGCTTGGGAGCTTGAGATGCAGCTGGCGAAACCGAGGCACCCGCAGCCTTGGCTTTAGGCCGTCGCTGAAGACAAAGCGGCAACACAAGCTTCGACGGTTAGGATAGAGGAAAAAAAATAAAATAGAGATTGGAAGAACGATGACGCCTTACCCGAGAAACCGGCGTAGTCGGTACGTGCCCGCCTTCCGGGATAGTTGGAATAGCATGAGAAGGTGCCACTGCATTGGTGTTCTGCAAAACGCAGTTGGATGTTTGAAGTAAGCAAAACGCTAACAATGAAGATAGCACAAAACGCATGACGCACCGCAATGTTTAGGGCCATACGGCGGTTCTCGCGAAATTGAACGGTAGCCGACTTTAGCACAGCCTCCGAGGGCGCGACGCTTATTGACGGCGCTTTGAAGTGAGTCGTTTTCTGTTTCAAAGCTCGTGCCGCAGCAGCCCCGGGCATCGGAAGCGGTTTGTTTTCGATGGGTGGAGGAACAGTGTTGTTTAGTTTGTGGCGTTCGGCATCATTCGCTGCGCGCATCTTGCTCGTAGCGCTCTCGTAAAAGACTGACGTTCCCATGGTCTCGGAGACACGGGGATAGTTTAGACGTGTTGCTTTCATGATAGCCGGATAGCGAGCAACCGTACAGCCTTCCCAAAGGTCTCTTTCTTCCTGCTGCTCAAACCAACTGAACTGGTTGCGGAATGTTTCCAAGAGAGAACAGGAGGGGAGATGGAGTTAAAAAGTTTACAGGCGTGAGTTACACAAAAAAGACTCCTACTCTCCTATCCTACAGTACACGTACAGTAGCTCTCACCTCCTGCAGTACTTATTACCATGGCGATCGTGACGACACATTATCTTCGCCTCAAAATGTATCCCACGTCGACGCCTTCTCACAATTTCAAGTGAATGCTCAAAGAGGATTTATTCTAGGAGTCTTACACTCAAGTTTTAGAAAAGATATTGAAGGTAGTGCCCGGGCAACACGCGAGATTTTCTCATGTCCAACATGGAGCAAGTCTTGGACCTGCCGTCTTGTTTCCCAGAGGAGCTGGTGCCACGAGCCCTCGAGGTCTACGCATTTTTGCGCGCGTTTGGCCGCTTGCTCCATTTGTCGCCGTTTAAGGTAATGTCAACTTGGTTTTGAGAAATTGTCTAGTTATCGACTACCTAATTAGTAGCGACTATGTAATAAACTGAGTTTAATGGGGGATGTCTGTGGAGCCATGTGCCTTCCTTTGCATGCCTGAACATGCTCGACTACCCTTCGAGTTCATAAGTCTACAAAATGGACACGATATCATAAGAGACTCTCTGACATATCGATTTTTATTTTGATGGTTTCTTCAGGCCACTGGATTTCTGACGGCGCTTGGACTCAAGATTCCATCGCTACTCCTCGATGAGTGCCACTTTGCGCTCTTGCGCGCCCTCGAACCTGTAAGCGACGCTTTGATTAAATCTAGGGCGGAAAGAAAATTGAAGAAGAAGTATTCAGTACTCTCTACTATGCCTTCAGAGAGTGCATTGCACATTCATCGCCCATGCAGCATTATAATTGTACAATATGCCTGATTGTATCTACCCTCGTGCGTCTCGAACTTGAAAGATGGCGGCAGAGCTGTTCGGTGCACCCTTTGTGAAAGGCGGGTTGGCGACGCAGGGATGCAGTGCGGTGGACTGGGCGCTGCTCGACGTGACCACGTGGGCGCCTGTTTGCGCCGACTTGCTGCTGCGCTTGCATGCGCACGATCTCGAAGAAGACAACAACGAAGACGATGTCGGCCGCGTCGTTCTTAATAGGGAGGATCACGACGAAGACGACGACGAGGACGTCGAGGAAGGCAGCGGCTCAGAGCTCGGTAGCCGTGGCAGCCAACATGCCGAGGTTGAGGCGAAGTCGGATGCGTCCACTACCGACGAGCCTGAAGCCGTCCGTGCAGCGAAGGAGCTGGCGTACACCGAGCATTACTGCCTCAGCGTGAGCGGTAAATTAGCCCTCTTGGAAGCACTCATGAGCCACTGCTGGAGCTTGCCTGCTTTCGCGGGTGAAGCATTGTGGCGCGCTGAACAACCTCCGGCGAGCGCTAGTATAATTCTTGGGGGCTTTGCCTCTGGATACACGCCTCCCGCAGTGGAAGCTGCTGCTTCTTCCTCTGCTGCAAGCAACGGCAGTAGCAGGAAGACTGCTAGCGCGGGCGCAGCAGCTGCAGTAGACGACAATGCCGACGACGAAGAAGAAGACGATTTCAACGAAGATGAGTGCGCCGTCTGTGGCGTCGGCGGAAACTTGCTGTGCTGCGACGTGTGCCCGTCGTCGTGGCACTACAAGTGCGTGGCTCAGCCATACCAGACCTCGGCCGCGAGCGGTGGTGGTGGTAGTCGCGGCACTAGTAGCGGGGCCGCAGCGCAAGCTCAGGGTGCAGCCACAGCCGGTTTGCCCGAATGGCTGTGCCCAGAGTGCCGCGTGCCGGACCCAGCCAATCAGGGTGCGCGCCTGGTCCCTCTCCAGCTGCCTATCACAAGTTCCTCCTCATCGTCGTCGTCGTCGTCGTCGCGCAGTAGCGGCAACAGGAACGCCCGTGGTAGGCCGCAACAGACTGAAAAGTTCCTTGTGGTAGAGAGTTTTGTGGTGCAGCAAACGCCGCGGCTGCAGGACTCTACCAGTGCGACTTCTACTTCGGAGGAGGATGGCCAGGGGCCACTCGTTGCATTGAAGCACAAGGAGCCTTTGCCGTATGCGTGCGATGCCCGGGTGCTGCGCGCACGAGAAGTCGCCGAGTTGCTGTTGCGTGCGGGGCCCGAGCGGGCTAGCCGTTGGCCTCTGAGCCTCTTGCCGCGCCCCTGTGAGGAGGTGATGGCGGCGGCTGCCGCTGCTCTCAAGGACCGCTCCACGAGCAAGCAGCATAGAAGCGAGCCTGAGACCACAGAAGATGGCGAAGGAAGCCGTGATAAAATGGTTGACGACGACGATGAAATCGACGAAAATTTGGTGCACTTGGCGAAGGACAACCAAACGGTGGCGCAGATTGCGACTTTGCGTGGGTGCGACGCGAGCGACCTCATGAAGTTCAACTCGCCGTCTCTGCCTGGCCTCACCAAGTCAGCCAAGCTTCACCAAGGCACCCGAATTTGGCTCAAAGGGCCGCCACCACCGGCAGTGACGTCATCGTCGTCAGATGAGGAAAGCGGTTCAGAAGAAGAGGAAGAAGACCGCAAGAGCGCCCGAAAGGAGAAAGGCAGCAGCGCCAAGAGCACTCCTGCGAAACCAGCAGCAACGTCAGCAGCTGCAAGCAAGCAGAAGAGCTCCGCGAAAGCGAAGAAAGACGAGGACCCTCGCGGTGGTGACGACTCAGAAGAGGACACCGGCAGTAATGAGGTCGCATTGTTCAACCGCCGCCGAAGCAGCCGGGCCACCACTCCAGTGACGCCCACACATTCTTCCTCTTCGACAAGGCAAAGCGGAAAGAAAAGTGACAAACACGGTGACGAAAGTGCCTCTGCGAAGAGCAGCGAAGGAAAAGGCAGTCTCGGAAAGGATATGAGCCCTGCGAGGGGAGGGCACAAACAGGGGAATCATAAAGCAGCAGCTGGCAAAGGTGCAAAGCGGACATCTGGCAAGAAAGGGAGCCAAGGGCGTCAATCGCCTTCCTCTGCTGCCGTCACCACGGCTCGGGACAAGCTGAAGAAACTCGAAGCGCTCCTGACTCGGCCACTGCCTGCTGCCAGTGCCACTGAAAGGGAGCTCACCAACTGGGCCCGACCTTTGGCGAAGCAGCCAGCGCTGGTCCCGTGCGCAGTGTGGGGCGCGTCCTACGCCAAGTCAGCGAAGTCGCTTTGGAACCTTACCGCGCAGCCGTGCACTATGCAAAAGTTTGTGATTGGCAGCGCGTGGGACTCTTCTTCTTCTTCCTCTTCTGCCTCTTCGCCTCGTGACCGTGCCTCTGCTGGCAGTGCTTCGTCTTCCACCTCTTCTTCTTCTCCATCTTCTTCGTCTTCTGGCGCCATGAGTACTGCCCCGATACCCGCGTTCCACCGCTGGGAGTTCAAGTGGAAGGACCCCGACGGTAGCGTGGCTCAAGGCTCACTGGACTTGAAAAACTTGTCAAGGTATTGCCGCGCCCATGCCGAACAAGCGCTGCAAGACGCAAAAGCGGCTCGCAAGGCGAAGAAGAGAGAAGATGGCAAGGGCAAGGAGGGGGAAGATTCTGAAGGGGGAGACTCTAGCGGCAGTGAGTCAAGTGAGAAGGAAAGCAAAGCGAAAAAAGGGACGCCTCGACGAACACCACGTTTGCAAAAGGGCCATGCCTCGTCAGACAGCAGCAGCAGTGACAGTGACAGTGAAGGCGACTCTGATTCAAGTGACGACGACGACGACAGCAGCAGTAGCGACGACGAAGAAGAGCAATCCAATGAGGGCAGCGATAGCGACGTCGATTTTGAGGCCGGAAGGAAGTCAGGCAGGTCAAGCTCACACAAGAACGGGGGGAGCAAAACTTCAACAAGCACTTCTTCGCATGCTTCACTCGCCTTGGACGACCCCATGAATTTGCCGCCGGACTTGTGGACCATGGAAGACCGTCGAGCAGCTAGCCGAGCTCAGCCGACGGTGACGAGCGCGAACCCCGACTATTCGGCGAACCCTTGGGCGTACTTCAACCGGTACCGCGCTGCGGCTAGCCGAGAAAGCGTGCCCACAGGGCGCCCCTTGATGCAACTCGGCGCCGCCAAGCGTTGGCCTCTAGGCAGCGGAGGGCGGCATCATGCCGCTTACCCCATCGCTCAGATTGGCTATCGGGCCAGCAGCGACTTCGGGGGGTTCCCGGCACAAGCGAGCCAGGCTGCATCCGCCACCCCCGAAGATTGGGCCAAACTCGAACAGCAGCACGCCACGAGCGCTGCCCTGTTGCCGGCCGCGACGCTTCTCGCCGCCCTCGAAGAGCGCTGCGCTGGCTTACTGGGTTACGGCTGGCTCGACTTCGTGCCAACGTCCTCTGCTGGGGTGGCAGCTGGAGCTGCCGCAGCGCAGCCGCTGTCACCCTCCTCTTCTTCTTCATCATCATCTGCTCTATTGTCACCAGGGGCAAGAGACACAGCAGCAGGAGCAGCAATCACCTCACCAGGAGGACTAGCGGCGGCGTCTTCGTCATCATCGCCTTCCCGGGCCAAGGCTGCTGCGCTCCTGTTGGCGACCACTCAGGCCACGGCTGGAGCGGGGGGTCGGTGGCGCTCCCGGCTGGCGGCCGCAACTACAGTGCCTGAGCTGGCGGCGTGTGCTTCGGAACTGGCGCGCGCGCTGCACCCGCGGCTGTTGGCAGGGTGCTGGCACGTGCGCGGGGGCAGTGACAAGCCTCTGCAGGCGAAGCTAGCGCTGAGCAGCCATTCCGTAAATAGTGGCGTCAGCAGCAGTAGCAGCAGTGGGGTGGCCTCCAGTGGAGCTGTTGTCGCAGGTGGCAATAGGAGTGGGCTGAGTGCAAGCAAAGGAGGTCGCAAAAGCGGTGGTGGAAGAGGAAAAAATTCCCAAGACTCTAACAGCAACGAGCTCAGTGCTGGCGCTAAGACTGTGGCAGCGTGTTGTGCGGGTCCTACCGCACTGGCAGGTTTACTGTCGCCCGTAGACCGAAGTCGACTGCAATTGGCGGCGGTAGCTGCCTACGCCCGTCAACACAGCACACGCAAGAAGAAGAAATGGCCTCGCAGTGATGCGATGGAGACAGATGAGACAAGCAACGGTGCAAACGAGTCGGGAGACACAGGCACAGCAGCAGAGTTTGCTTCTCCAGGTAAAAGCACAACGATCTCGACTATTTCAGCAAGAGGAAGTGCAGCGGCAAATGAGCTTCCTTTTGCAAGGTGGCGGCAGATGTTTGTCGGAGAAGTACCAACGTCAAGCGCTTCCTCTTCGTCTTCATCTTCGCCTGCAGTAGCTGCGCTCGAAATGCCTCCAGCTTTGGCAGCCTCCTCTGTAGAAGTGGCTTTTGCCACACTTGACGCGACCACCCAAGCAGCTGCCATAGCAGCGGCCGCGGCCGCGGCTGCAGCTGCTGAGAGCGCGGCTGAACAGAACGAAGGAGAAGCTCCAGCAGCAACAAGAGCTGTCGAGGTATGGGTGAATTCCATGGCATGCCAGACGGAATCTCCGTCAGCGATCATTTTAGAAGAAGACGCGATAACACTTGCTGTGAAATCGGCGGGAATGACTGTAAGCGCAAATGCTCAGAGCAGTAGCGAGACCAGCGGAAGCACCAGAATGGAAGTCGCCGGAGGAGAAAACCAAGCGCCCGCTGAGGCAAGCCGAGAGGAAGAGAAGCACCCGCTGGAGCTCAAAGCAGACGAAGACTTAACCGAGGAAGATTTGTGCGGCACCGCAGGCGCAGGCGCGAAGCTTGATTCGTGGGCAGCCTTCATGCGCGCCCACTCGGGCGTGAAGCGCTGGCTCCAGGGGCGCCTGTTCGCGCGCTACAAGGTCGTGCACCCCGAGATCTTTCCCCAAGGCTACGGCCGAAAACCAGCCCACCTCGCGTTCGTGAAGCGCCAAGCGGCGGTCGGTGCGAGTGCTACTGCTAGTGCCTCGGAAGCGGATGGCAACGTTGAGGAGAAGCCGCCCCCTGCTAAACGGCCTCGCATGAGCCGTGGCGACAGTTTAGGAGCTGGGGCCGTTGTTAGTATTAGCAGCAGTGATACTGGCAGCAGTAGTAGTAATGGCGTTGGCAGCGGCAGCAATTCACGCTCTGGCCGCGGCAGTCCCGGAGGAGGTCCCATGCGGCGTGAAGACCTCGTGGCTGCTGAGACGGAACTGGTGGTGTGGACAGACAAGTCGACAAAGGCGCAAAAAGCGATGCCACATACTGTGGATGTCAAGACTTTGCGGCGTGCTGCGCGTACAGGCGGATTATGGACCTTTGATGTTGAGCACACGCCTCAAAATGGTCTAGAGACATCCTCTGCCGTGCTGAGCACGAGCAGCAGCAGTGGCAGCAACGGCAGGCGGCGCGCACCAGGTGGTGCACTGTTGCGTGGTCTGCCCGGAGACCCTGCGCTCGGTGCAGAGTGGTTCGAGCGAATCGCATCTTGCAAGACCTCCCAGGACTTGACGATGCTTGTGCGGTGCTTGGACGCTTGTGTGGACTACGATACAGTCAAAGAAGCAGACGACCTCGTGCACCCTATCAGCGCGCACTACGGTGGCAGTGCTCTTCAAGCAATGGGAGCTATGTCTCCTTCGTCTCCTTCGTCGTCGTCGTCGTCGTCTTTTTCGTCGCCAACTTCGTCTGCTTTGTCTGCGTCGTCTTCTTCCTCAGTGCACCGCCTTCCGCTGCCGACGCTCGAGCAACAGCAACAGCTCATGCAATTTGGCCGGCAGCAACGGCTGCTCGAAGAAGAGCAGCGGCTGCGGTCTCAGGCAGCCGACCAGCGCCAACGTGCTCATGAGCAGCTGCTGCAGCTGCAAGAGCAGCAACAAGAGCAGCTGCAAGAGCAGCAACAGGAACGCCAGCAAAGGCAACAACAGCAACAGCACGAAATGCAGGAATTGCGGCGCAGGCAAGAGCAGGAAGAAGCGACGTTTCAGGAGCAAGTGCAGGAGTTTCAGGACCAGCAGCAGGAGCACTGGCGGCAAGTTCAGCAGCAGCACCAACAGCAGCGCTTTCAATTGCAGCACAACTTCCCACAAAATCCGGGGCAACAAGAGCAGCAAATGGACCAGTTCCACCAAGAGCAGTTGCACCAGCTCCAGGAGCGGCACGTGCAGGAGCAGAAGCAGCTGCAGTCGCAGCACCAACAGCTGAAAAAACAGCACCACGAGCAGCTGCAGCAATTGAGGCTGTTTCACCAGCAGCCTAGCTCGCATTCTCAGGGGAGTTCCTTGCCGTTGCCTCCACCGACGCCCATCGTGCCGATTGCGATCCCCGCTCCGGTGCAGCCCGTGATCAACGCGGCTCACATGGCGCTGGTCGACCAAGCCATTGCGTATGCCATGCGGGCTTCGTCAGCGGCAGAAGCAGCGGCTGCTATGGCCAAGCAAGCAGAGGCCACCGCGCTCGACACAGCGCAAGTCTCTGAAGCCACCTTGGAAGCCGACGCTTTGGTGGAAGCAGCAGCATTCGTGGGGGCCGGCGCTGGCACTCTGGCTCCCAAGAATCGCAGTGAAGGTGGGCGCCCACAGACGTATGCCAACGAGCTGGTGGCGAGCCGGATTGCGCTGGATGGGAAGCTTCAAGTCTGCTACAAGCTGCACCGCGCCCCCAAAGGGTGGGCCGCCAAATTCGCCAACAACAGCATGAAGCGAGGACACAGCAGCAGCAGCAGCAGCAATGGAGCTTTGCTGGGGCCGGGCGTTTGGGTGCAAGAAAGCGGGGTAGACTTGGCGACGGTGCGCGCCCTGCATCTGGCCCTTGCGCGCCTGCACGCGGGGGCCACCGAGCGGCGACGGCAGCACGCCCGCCGGGCCGCCGAAGCCGCCGCCCAGAAGCTGGCCGAAGCCGACCGGGCCGCGGCCGAAGCGAACCGGGCCGCGGGCGCCGTGCGGGAGACCCGCGAAGCCGCGGTCAGGCACGCGAAAGAGGTGGCGTGGCGCGAAGACGCGCGGCGGCAGCACATGGCAAGAGCTGCGCACTGCAAGCAACTCCAAGCCGAACTGATGAGCATGAAATACCTGGTGTGGAATGTTCCGACCTCGAAATTAGCCAACCAATCCAGTAAAGCAACGGAGCTGGGTGAAGGGCGCACGGAGGGGAACGCTCAAGACGCCTCTGCTGCTGACGCTTCTTCTAGTAGCACTGATGGGGGCCCGTCTAGTAGCTCTTCATCATCATCATCATCTTCATCTTCCACCAGTTGTAACCAGAACACGGCCGACGACGACGGTGGAAACGGCGACGAAGGAAGTGGTAGCAGCACTGCGGTGAAGAAACACTTGTGGTCAGCAGAAGCGGACCGCCGGCTCATGGCCTTGTACCAAGAGCACGGTGTGGCGGGGTTGGTGGAGGGAGGCGCCGTGTGCGCGGCGTTTCCCGAGCGGAACGCGCCCAACGTGAAGTTACGGTGGCGCAAGCTGATGAAGCGGCTCTCCGAGGCGCCGCCCGAAAACTTGAGCATGGACGAGAGCGACTGGCTGGCCGCCGAAGTGAAGCGGTGCTATGCCATGCGCAAGCAACAGCAGGCGGAGGCCGAAGCAGTAGCAGCGAAAGCGCAGGCGCTGCGGGAACAGCAAGAGCAAGAAAAGCTGGCGCGCTTGGCGGCCAAGGAAGAAGAGCGAGAGCGGATCCGGCTGGCGAAAGAGGAAGAGAAGGTGGCCGCTGCTGCGGCTCGTGAAGCCCAAAAGCAGCGCGAACGGGAGCAGAAGGAAGAGCAGCGGGCGTTTGAGAAGGCGGTCAAGGACGCAGAGAGGGAAGCTGCCCGAGAAGAAGCGCGATTGGCCAAAGAGAAGGAGCGGGCGTTAGAAAGAGAGGCCAAAGAACGGGAGCGGGCTCAAGAAAAAGAGGCCAAAGAGAAGGAGCGGGCTCAAGAAAAAGAGGCCAAAGATAGGGAGCGCGCCATGGAGAGACTAGCCAAAGAAGCGGAGAAAATGGCCAAGGAACAGCAGCGTGAAGACGAGAAGCGGGCCAGGGAATACGCCAAAGAACAGGCGAAGGAAGCTGCGGCGCGAGCAAAACAAGAAGCAGCTAGGATAGCTGCAGCCACAGCGGCCGCGAAAGCTGCAGCTGCTCCCTCGCCTTTGCCCGAGAAAAAGCGCAAGATGAGTAGCGGAGAAGGAGGCGGCCATTCGCCTACGAAGAGCAGCAGCAGCAGCAGTAGCCAGAGTAAAAGTAGTAGCAGCAGCAGCGGCGGCAGTAATGGTGCCAGCAGCAGTGGCGGTGGCGGGCGGAAGGCGGACTCAGGCCTTTCTCTTGCTTCACCAAGTCCTAGCAAGGGCAAACCTTTTACAGGGGGACCAGTGACGAAAGCCACGGCACTAAGCCTCGAGCGCGCGTGGGCAGAGGCACCGGTGGCGGCCACGGATGCGTTCGTGCCGCAGCGCGGCGATTGCGTGTTTTACTTCGGGGATGGCCACCAGTCATGGGCCAACGCCTACCCGGACTTCCATTACATCGACGCCGGGCGAAGCGATGCCCCCTGGAGCGCGATCGCTGCTGCTGCGGGGCTGGCAAACCACGGTGCTCATGCCCAAGTGCAGCCTATCGAATGCATGGTGGCAGCCACGCGCTTCGAGTTTCCCCATGAAGCTGCGGCGAGCCTGCTCGAAAACCAAGGCCCTGCCGTATGCATGGCCGCTGTGCTGCGCCCCACCTCCTTTGCAGGAGGAGGAGGAGGAGGAGGCAAGAAAAGCAGCAGCGGCCGCTCGGGCACGGTGGAAGTGCTCTTTCGCCCCCTCTTTGATTTGCCAGACTTCATGGTGCCAGCTTACAAAGTGAAACGAGCCCTCGCCGAGGGTTGGACGGAAGGCGACCGTTGCCGCGTGCTTTACGGTGACAGCGCTTACGAAGATGGCGTCATTGCCGCAGCACCTCAGCGCTGTGCCCATGCAGCTAGCAGCAGCAGTGGAGATGGTGGTGGAGGTATGTTGCCACTGTGGGAAGGTGTTGCGGTACGATTTGATTCCGAGCCAGACGCCATCAGTATGGTGAGCGAATGGGAGCTTGAACGACCTTCCGACTACATCCATCCGCCGCCAGGCCTCTCCGCTTCATTGTCGTCGTCTAGCGCGCTTGTGAGAGGACCAGGCACGGAGCCGCCGCGCCTGGCGCCTGCTCTGGCAGCCAAACTAGCACGGCGTGTTTCTACAGCGCTCGCTACGGAGCCTGCAGGCTATCTCTTCGGAGACTTCATCACTGAAACGGTGGCTCCGGGCTACGCTCGCCAAGTCCCTGCTCAAGCGCATCTGGCGCTGTGCTTGGCTCGCCTCAAGCCTGGCAGCGATGGCAGTAGTGGCAGCAGCAGCAGCAAAGGCAGCGGTGGCAATGGTTGCTACTATCGGCACTTCGAAGCGCTTCTTGACGACTTGGATCGCATTGTGGCCAACTGCCGTGAATTCAATGGTTTAGATGCACCGATCGCAGATGAAGCAGCGAGCTTGGTGGAGAGATTGAAGCTAACTCTAGAGTACGCTGTGGCGGATTCCACTGCAGGAATTTAACGGGAGAAATCTTAGTCAGCTGAATGACTGGTTCCAATAGCAAGAGGACTACGGTTTTTCGGGCTTTTGCCTTAGGAATCGATTGGCTTCCCTTCTTGTATTGGCCCCTCTCCTAATATGAGCTGCTTTGCTTTACTTTTCTGCGTGTTAAGCACCTAAGTCCGGCCCCTGGAGGGCTGTGTCGAAACTGGACTTCGAGGACACGTCATCTTCAAATGAATTAGATTAGGAATTGTCTAGTCTAGTCTGTTAATACCAGGGTGGTAAAACCGCCCTGAAAGTGGCTTGGCGGCTTGATTTCGCCAGCGCGCCAGCGCTCAGAGGCTCTGGCGAAGCCAGAGTCTATCGCCCCCTGACGCGTCAGCGCGGGGGCGAGAAAATTTTGA
>Ga0307982_1001149_pt1 | contig 21305 bp, 31 predicted proteins | sample OrgLakmetagen989_FD_201847 | JGI IMG/M metagenome (GOLD analysis project Ga0307982, IMG submission 201847) | Saline water microbial communities from Organic Lake, Antarctica - #989 | ecosystem: Environmental > Aquatic > Non-marine Saline and Alkaline > Saline | place: Antarctica: Organic Lake... | reverse complement strand
TTCGAGTTCGAGTTCTTGCATAACTACAGCGGCGCGGGGAGCGCCGCGCCACGATCAACGAAGAGTTGTGTGGGGTGTGGGGTGTCTACGACAAGACGACGAGTCGAGGAGAAAACACCTACCTCGCCTGTATACGTATACATGTACTGCTGTCCGCTGCCCCCAATTAATCCGGGATAAAGCTAGCTAGCAGCACAGTTCTTCTCTCGGAATTACTGAGTTTGGTGTTTTCTTTTTTTTCTTTTTATACAATACTAGTGCATTTTTTTTACTGCTGTACAGCTGTACAGTACAGTAGTACTGTACATGTATACAGACGGGGTAGGTCGAAAAGCGCTCCACCACAGTGTCTCAGAACAGAACATCTGCACACCCAGATAAAAAACACGCCGACAGGCCGACCGACAGACCGACAGACCGACACACACATCTTCTTGCAAGAGACATTTGAGCTGGTCCTAGAAACATCAACTCTTCGTTGATCTATTCAATATTCACCCTGTAGAAGTGATTCTCGAGAGGATGTGCAAGCTTCGGGAGTTTCCGTGATCTCTACTACGATCTCTCCTCTGTCCTTGATTATCGGGAATTGTTTGTACTCAAAAGAATTTTTGACAAAGGCCCCAAGGGGCCGGAATAGAAAGGCCAGCAGGCTGTTTGATACAAAGCAAGGTAGCCTATACTAAAAGAGGTGCTAATACTAGAAGAGGAACTAACGAGGCATTTTTAACGCCCACCTGTAGACATGGACCTGTAAGTGAAAGGCTGGTCAGTTGATGGGCTAACTCCCTTTTGATCTCCTACGTACATTCATGCCATCCTTTCGGAGCTTATCTATTTCTTCGGGTATACGAGGCACCCGGGATTCAAGTGTGCTCTGCTGCTCATCCTTTTCTGAGCCCCCCCCCGAGGGGGGACTGGATTTAGTAGCTAACAGGCAGGGTGCCATCTAATCGGCGTCTACAGAGCCCCCTGGGCCGGACTGCTCATCCTTTTGGTACTGCGCGCGCCTTCTATAGTTTTCGGGCTATGGGAATCAACCTATCGCTCGTTTATCTGGCGCTTCCTTTCGGGCTTCTTGCCTTTTCGCGTACAAGCGCCTAGCTTCTGCGCCATTTTGGTCTGTGTTAGCTCAAGTGCGGAGTTCAGAGACAACCGTTCGAGACAGAAGAGACAGGCCAGGCGGCTGGATATCGAGCAAAACGAAAAACCATATGGATCAAGTAGGATTCTCTCTGGATTATGGAATCCCGGTCTATTACTTTATTTATATGGCTTCTCAGATCTACATGTGAATTGTAAATTTTTTCCTCACGCTGCCATTCACAGAAGTAATTACATGAACCCCGAACCAGGCTCTAGTCCGGCCCAGGGGACTCCGCATAGACGCCGATTAGGTGGAACCCTGCCTGTTAGCTGCTAGTTACTAAATCCAGCCACCCCTCGGGGGGGACTCAGAAATATTTATTCTTTATGAGTTACTCCTACTCCAATATAATACAAGAAGTCGAGGCGCATAAAAATTATGGACACCCCCTTTGCAGGTCTCCAATCTTCAAATTCTTATAACCCATGATTATAGATCACTCCACGTGGCCATCCAGCCCTCCTAGTCGGTGGTCGGTAGCTTACAGGCATGGTCCAATTCCGCTCACGCAAGGGTCGCACAATCAGGTAAAAAACTAAGGCTCGTTTTCCATCGCCTCAAACAAAGCTGCTTCTTCTGGCGTTACTTCGGGAAAATCGTCGGCGTCCCCGCTACTACCATTGCCACTACTGGTGCTGCCGTCGACAAGGCCATCGTCGTCTTCGTCGTCATCGTCCGACAACCCGTCTAAATTACAATTAAAAACCATGAGACGCGGTCAAAAGAAGTAAGGGCTCCGTGGTGAACAGAAATGTATACTTCTCTTGAGGTGCCAAATCCTCGGAGATAAATGTTGCTTCGATAGGAAAGAATGATTGAGACAAAGAAACGGTAATACAAGAGAAATCGGAATTCGGTAGATAGGTATGAGCTTTATTTTGACATATCGCGCGCACCAACGCACCTGCGTAGACGCCCTCCTCGTCGTTGTCGTCGTCGTCTTCTTCTTCGTCGTCGTAGTGGCCCAGCAGGTCCGCTTCGGCTTGCAGGCGCTTCGACTCCATGATGTCTGCCACGTCGCCCGACTCGCCCCCCTCCGCCTCTGAGAGCACGTACAAGCCAGTGACGTCGACTGCATGGGCGCGCCGCACCTTGACCTGTTTTGGCATGAAGAATTACACGAGGAATTACAGGGGGAGAGTAAAGGGGGGTGGCGAGAGGATACTTAAGAAAGAGATGATAAGTCTCTTCTGGACATGGATAAGATGGAGAGCTAATTGTGCAGTAATGATTGTGACGAGGTACCCAAGAGATACATATGAAAGGGGAAAAAAAGCAGAGATTCATACAAACGCATACCGAATCAAAGACGCCCGCGGTATAGTAAGGGTCGTTTTGGCACCATTTTTGCACTTCTTCCACGCTGTGCCCACTGGCTAAGAGCAGCGAGCCCACCTGGCAAATAGAGAGAAAGAGCAGAAGAGACCAGGGATTGGCGCTTAAAATCGGAATCAATAGAGAAGTGTGCAATCTTAGGTAATTCGCTGCGTTACATCCTTGGTAGGTGTATACAAGGAATCCAAAAATGTGCTCTCTCTCTCATTTACCACTGGTCCCGACGCTACACATGCTGCCAGCGTGGCGGCTTCGAACTCCGCTGCGGCAACTCGAGATGCTTCATCCTTGGCCGCTTTCAGTTTACTGGATTGAAAGCGAAGAAGGTTACGTGGGCGTGTTAGCGAGCACATACACTTTCTTCTAATCCATCCTCACACCGTCATTCTTACTCACAGCAGTGTATACGACAGAAAGATAAAAGAGATGTTCCCTTCTCACACACGTACACGAAGGAACCAGGCGATTTAAAAAAAAAAAGTTCTCTTATTTATTTATTTATTCCCCAAACTTACATGTTCGCGTCACGCTCGCTTTCTTCGAGCAAAATGGCCGTCTCTTCCGCTTTGGAAATTTCTGCTTTCGTGCGCTTGCGCAGTGGCGTCTCCGAAGCTTCCTTCACCAGCCGCTCTTCTTCCGCTTGGATTCGCGCTGCTTTGAAGGCCTCCTGCGCTTTGCGTTTGGCTGCCACGAAATCTTCCGCGGTTTGCTCCACGTAACTGCCGCCCGCGCCCCGCAATGGGCCCGCCATGATCACCTACAGGGTAGTGTTGGTATAGTAGTGCCGAAAATACATTCATGAGATGAAGGATAGTGTTGTAGCTGCGCGCGACAGTGCATGAAGAAATTAAATATGAGCGCCTTGTGAGTTGTGTATTAAACACGATGTGACAGATATCGAAACGACCATTGTGCAACGCAAGATGATTGACGAGAAATTGAAGAAAGTAAACGTTCTTTTGAGTTGCGCGGGTAAAATGCCAACTTAAATAACGAAGGTGAGAGCGACGAGCAAAACAAAAGCTGACCTTCTCGGAGTCACCGAGGTGCTTCAGATGGGCCTCGCGGGTGTTAGCGCGCAGGTCAGCGGTGTGGGGCTTGTCGGAGCAAATGATAAAGTGCGGCACGCCGTTGTAGGGGTCCCGCCGCAGGCCCCGGTCGTTGACCTATTGACGTCAGCCCACGTAGGTATGCATGACACGTAAGAATAGAAGGTACAAGCGAACGAATGCCAAAACCCGAACATGCTTTTTGACATGTGAAGCGTCCAAGCAAAAATACCTCCCGCAACAAGAATACAAACGCCCAAACAATCATTTTAATTCGAACACCAAAAAGAAATTGCGAAGAAACCAAACCTGAGTCCAGCGGTATGTGGTCACTTGGTCAAACACGTCACCCTCGCGCAGGTAAGGGTCCTGAGCCAGAAACGCCAGGAAGTCCGCTTCCGACGCCGCCGCCACACACAGAGCCATCCCGTCGGGAAAGAAGGCGCCCTCCTCCAGCAAGCTCATGTCCCACAGCACTCGGGAGTCTTCTTTCTCTTCGTCCGGGCGGTCCCAGTCTTCGCTTGCCACTTTGAACTCGGTCTGTTTTTGCGCGGTCTGCGACGGCAGCATCACCGTGCTGCGAGTAGACAGGGGTGTAGGGTCGCGCGTGTGTATTATGAGCAGAGAAGCAAGCAGAAGATGCATCGAATAATCTCAACAGGTCAAGTACGGGATAAAGTGGCTTCAGTAGCAGGATTTATAACTGAGTTTCAGCGTCCACAACAACGCACCGCTCCCAAACTATGTGATCTTGTTGCAAAGCACGCCTCCTCGCCATGCGCTTTTCTTTGTCGGCGACAATTTCGCACACAGCCACCCATTTCTGGAGCCCGTCGTCAGGAACCTATACATTCAATAACAAATATTGGATATGTCAACATGTCACTTAAACCGTGGTATTCGAGAAGCTCCAAATTTGCGTGCTGATGATAAGAGCAATGTACTTTCAAAGATCTGGAGTGAACAATAAGTGAACAAGCTTTAGGAGAATGTAGCCGTCACCTCCTCTAGGTTCTAGCAACACTCACATATATGGAAATATATGATTCCTTTAAATCAGTTACTTTGAGAATTCGCTTTTTAAGGAATTGAACATCGTTGAAGTTAGTTATGTGGCGGCAACAACGACTATTCATTTGTCTGTTTGCGTCACCTCATCTCGCATGAACGAGCCTGGCTTTTCCTCCACTTGAACTAATTGGCTGGCCTGAGCTCTAAGCGCTGAACTATGCCTCCCAAGTGTCGAAGACAAGAAAGCTGCGGCCGATGGCACGAGCCCTATTAACACTGCGGCGCGAGCGATCATCGTGTAGCAGTTCACAGTTCACTCTCGTGACTGATGCCTTGTTGTAGTTTTGATGTTTTGATGGGAGAGAGGTTTGTGATTCGCATAATTTACCGGACTTCTGTACCGACCAAGATATTCTAGATTGCATCTTCTCGATTCACTCCTTCCTTCAATCCTTCACTTCGTTAGAAAATGAGGACTATTCCTGCGTAGCTCATCTCTAATAGACAGACGCAGCTCGCAACGAGCTAGCGTCTTACAGCCGCATATACTAAACATATAATCTAGAAATCAATACCGACCAGTTCAAAAGTTAGGATTGATTCCCATGATATTTGATGTATCAAAGTAAGTACGGTATTGGCATTGTTATACACTTCGGAGCTCTCGTTACGGCCTAGCTAGGACCGCACAATACGTAGACAATGGGCGAGGTTTATATGCCAGGCTTTGTGCTGTGTTGGGATGAAAGCCAGGAGCAGTACTACGCTTTTCGGTCGCTGACTGGAGAGACTATCTACGGCGCTAGCGAGGTAGCATGCATACTAGTGCTCCCATCTCTTGTACGAAACACATACCGACTTTCCATTCACCCCTCAACCTCCATTTGAGCCAGCTCTATTCAATGTCTAATATTCGAATTTATGTGTTTGCACTGATTGTTAGAATGGCGACATCACTGGTTTGGACCGGAACTTATCTGCGTGGCGCAGACCAGGAGAAGACCAGCCGCTTGCGCTTCACGACACGCCCGTGTTTACGCGCGACCCAAAACAGGTTGACTGGGGGCGGCAGCGGCCGATGTCTCTGGACCAAGCCAACGCGCTGTACGCCAAGCACTACGACTTCGCGGCGGGGTTCTTTTTTTGGGTGCAGCGAGCTGACGGCGCTACCCTGTGGAACAAACCTCAAGGCGTGCCTGCCGCGATGCCGTGCACCGACTTGGCTCAACCGCTCGCCACGGCTGACGCAGTATATGGCGAGGTGGTTGAAGCACAAGGCGGCACAACAGCGCAGGAGGCATATAGCGACGAGGTGGCGGTAGATGGCAATGGCGCTGCAGGAAGCGTACCATGGCCGTGGCAAGTGCTGTGGGATGACGTCGGAGGCGCCGAGTATTACTACAACGACGAAACCGGCGAAGCTACCTATGAAAAACCGTGGGGAGACGAATGGCAACCGCTGGAGGGAGATGTCAATGACCCAGCTGCTGGCGCTGTTGACCCAGCTTTCGAGGCTAACACGAATTACGGTGAAGGGGTGGACGCCTACGATAACACCGTTGGTGTTGCCGAAGAAGGAGTCGGCGGCGATGGCGGCTACGACGAGGGGATGTTCGACGAAGGATATCCCGGTGGCGAGATTGACGACGAAGGAGGCACGCCGAGTGCATTGGTGTTGTACCCGGAGACCGCTGACATTGTAGCAGCCGTGCCAACAACGCCGTCAGCCTCGATGGCGACCACAGGAGGAGGAGGAGGAGGAGGAGAAGGTGGCATGCTTCCACCTCTGCACCCAGCCCAGGAGGCTCGCGAGAAACAACTCGAGTTGCTGCGTGCCGGCAACCCCAACGACAAGAATGCGGGCCGCAGCAGCAACAACAGCCGGAGCAGCAACCGGTCGGACTCCGGACAGGTGCTATCGCTGCCGCGGGAAGGTGACGTGTCCGTGCAACCGTGGAAGAGACGCGCGACGAAGGTTCGAAGGGAACGGGAGACGGATAGTTGAAGGATATTTTGATGAATACTCAAGATTTTGAAATTGCATGGGTACATGTGCTGTACATTGCTCTTTTCATGGAACTCTTCGCACGAACCCGCCTCTTTCTTATTCTCTTCTCCTTTGCGTGTGTCCCCTCCCCCCTCGCAGGTGGGTCGCCTGCACGGAGGCGCTTACCAGCCTCTGTACAGCACGGCGGTGGTCGCCTCAAAACACGACGCCAACGACGAAGCGCATTTCCCTCTGCCGCCTTTAGAGGTTGAGAGTTAGAAATATGTTTCATAAGTGCTTAGTCCGCAACCACAAAAAGTTCCGCTACAGCACGCATGTTCAAGTTCAAAAAGTTCCGCAACCACAAAGCTAGGCAGGTAGTCCTTAGACTCTTACTCTGAATCGCAACGGCCACTTTTTTTTGTCTCGATATTTTCCACCCACTACATTAGGTCCACGGCCGCACCACCCCTTATCCGTGGGCGTCTCGGGATTGGTACGCTACCGAAGAAAGCGATTCTCACGCCCGCGAAGCTGAGTCCACCACGGCGCTGCTGGCCGCAGCCAGGCTCGTGGCCGCTGCCGATGACGCTGACGCCATGGCACGAGGTGCGTGGTGCCACAGCTATACTACACCAGTCCCGATGTCATAGCAAGACCACATTAATTCTAATCTCGTCGCAGTAGCGGAATATTCAGCGTCATCTACGTATTGGCACTTTATGAAATTCTCATACGACTTGTGCATTCCCGTAGTCCATTCTTTTTTTTCTCACAGTGCCATGTACGCCGTACCATCACGACAGGTGGATCGAGACCAGGATCAAGAGCAGCACCATCGTCCCGCGGTGGCAGTCGCAACGGCAGCCACGGAGGTAGCCGTGGTGGTAGTCGAGGAGGAGGTGGTGTTAGTCGTGGCGGCGGTGTCAGTCGCGGCGGCAGTCTCGGTGGCACTACTAGCCGCATGAGCTCTCGTTTCGGCAGCCGCATGGGGAGCCGCATGGGTGGGAGGTTTGACGACAACGGCAGCGATTGGGTGGCGGCACGGCTGCCGCTGCCTGTCGTTACCACAAGGCTGCTGAAACCTCCTCCGGCGTTCAAATACCTTGACCAGGTCTGTTCCTCTTGAAGCTTGATTCGTCCCCAGCAATAGCATTTGAGACCTGTGTCTCCTCTTGCACCTCAGTAGAGCACTTTTTACGCATTTCCAGTAGATTTTTCACTTGAATTGATTTTCGATCGCTGCATCTCCTTACTCACATTGAAATACGAATACGTGCAGGAATCCATTTTGAACGGGCCGTATATACGGCGCAGCGGGGTTGGGCGGCACATGACCGCGGCCATTCACAAGTTGCCCGCGCATGCGCCCCCCTCTGAGCGGGTAGCCTTGGCCCAGGGCCGCGGCGACCGGGCGTTTCTGGGGCCTGAGGACGTGAACTACGAAGAATGGGCGCTTGGCGAAAAAGTGAGTTTATAGTTTTAGGAAGCACCGTATAGTTTGTTCTTTGCAGTCGTTCCCTGTAGTGTAGATAGCGCGAATAGGCATTAGAGAATTGTTGATATGCGGGTAGGTGCTATGAATTTAGGGTGTTGCATATAGTCTGGTTCACGAACTTCCCTATTAGCCTGTCACTGAAAGCCTTTTCTTCAATTCCATGGCGCTCTTTCCCGCCCTGCATCTCGTTCAATGCTTCCAATACATGTACAAATAGGTCATGGGGGTAGACGGCCGCGTGATGCGCGAAAGCACATTGGAGCCCATGACCTTGTGCCGAGCGGCCTTTGTGGACGGCGCTGAAGCGTAAGTTGTAGTTGTTACTCACATATGCATAGATTCGAATGCTATGCAATGCCATGTAGAGTCTAATAATAGAAGAGCAGCTTTGATGACAGGGTCAGATAACAAGTCTTCGCGTCGCGTTCTGATTTGCACTGTTGTCTTGCTCTCGTCGTCCACCCTATCATGCAATGCTAACAGCATCGTCGACGTGATGGTGGCTTTCCACCATCGCCCCGACGTGCAAATCTTTGGCCTACACAATTTGGCGAAACTCGAATACCCCGAGGACGCCGAATCGGGCTTTGCTCACCCAGGAGGCCTGGTTGCGCTGGACTACGTCTTACATGTGCTACCCGCGTACAAGGCCAACGAAACGATTCAGGTTGCTGTTTTGTGTCTTGTTATTTAGTATAGATGTTGTTTGGCTGCGCTTATTACACGCAATTCACTTCAAATGGTCTGATTATTGCTCTGAAAAATTGTGGTGTTAAGTCTTCTATATTGTATCAGGTTCTTCTCTACATCCAGTCCTAAATTTTCTGTTTATTTTTTTCATGTGTGCATGTATGCGCCCCTAATTCGGTGCCTTTGCATGGATCGCCGTTCTCTTCCACCCAGGGCGCTGCCTTGAATGTCCTCGCAGTGTTAGCCGACAACTTCTCCTTGCGGCGCGAAATGTTCAAAGAGGATTGGGTGACGCCGATGGTGGCGGCGGTGATGGCGTGCCAAACCGACGAGTTTGAACTGTGGGTGGACCACGCCAGCGGGCAGCGAGCGAAGAAAACCTTTCGAAAGCCCACTAGGCAGGCCGCCGAAACTTGCGCGTGGGCGTGCAAGCTGATTGCGCAAATGGCGTGTGACAACAACCACCGCGCTCGAGTCGCTGACGATGGAGTGCCGTTGGCTTTGCATGCGCTGAAGTTTGCGGGCGAAGAGAACGCCCTCGTGGCCATGAATGCTTGTAGAGCCATCTACAATTGCGTGTACCGTTGTGAAGCCGCTCACGTGATGGCCACCGAGGAGGACGCTCTGGCTTTGGTGGAGCCGCTGTTGGAGTCGTTTTCGGGTGACGACGACGTGGAACGAGCAGCGAGTCGCACGGTGCGCGCTCTGCAGCCGGACGGGTGGCGGGGCGCTGCAGACGACACCGGGTCGATCATTGGAGGCCAGCCAGAGGGCGAGGGCGCGAACCAGGAGTTGACCGAAGGGGGAGCTGAGGAGCTTACGGAATGGAGCGTCGATGCCTACGTCGAAAACAATGACGACGATTGACGGCGATTCGACTTGTGTTCAAGCCCATATTTTGAGTTTATGTTATTCTGCTTCTATTTGCCTTGCATTTGTAATCCCTCTATATCGTATATCTATTGTTTCATGTAGAACGGCCAAATATATAACGGTTGACTTTAGTGCACTTATTCTGTGCCATTAGGGAATCGTAGATTAGGATTCCCTTGAAGCCGGAGGTATCCACCCAGTCGAAATAATACCTAGGACTCTAGTTCGAATCTTCAAATTAGATGGCAGAACACCCAGCTACTCGCCTTACTAGGCACAGTGTAGTGTATTGTTTTCTATTGATTAAGTGCTTTCCCTTGCGTAGTAAAAAAGTGCCTATTACCACAAAAAAGGTGAATAAATAGCGACATTACAGAATGGTCCTAAGAACCAAAACTGCCGCCTGATAAAGCATTCCTTCTAGTTTGAGTTGCTTTGAGTTCTCTGTCTGCCTGTTAGGCTTCTGATTCCGGCCCCTCGGGGCCTTCCTCGAAAATTATCGCGGATAAATTCTTCCTCTGCTATCGTCGTCGCCATCATCTTGAATATTGACGTCATATTCGCTCGCGATTGACTGAATAGCTGAATGCAGGATATTGCATTTGTGTTCACCAACAACACCTCGACCTCGCTCCACTGCCTGCCACAGTTTGGTAAATGCTTCCCTGAATCCATGCCCGTGCATTTCCATGTCACCGCCTGCGCCGTCGTTCCGTCCGTCTTCGTCATCATCCCCGTGCTCGCCGTTACTACGAATTGCCGAAGGTGTTCCTCCTTGATTCACCATCCGGCGAAGGACGTCGACTGCGCTCTCGAGGAGCAAATGTCTCTCCTTGGGACTTGCTGGAAACAAATACAAGATGTTACCGCTTCCCACTTCACCTTCATTATCACTACCATCGGCGCGGCTGTTGGTGCTGGTGTCCACACTCTGCGACCCACCACCAGGGTCGGCCCCGCTTGCGCGCAAGCAACATGCAGTCAGTGTGCGCCCGTAGCTGAAATCGTCCGGCGCCAGACGCTTCTCAAAGTCGTCGTCGTCAGCAATACCATGAAGATCGGCACGAGCAGTTCTGCCACCATGCTGTTGGAGCATCGCTTCCTTTTCCAAGTATTCCAAAAGGGCAAGAGCTGCCCGTGCATCTCCAGTAGCAGCCGCTGCATCGATGGCAGTGTTGAAAGTAGTGCGATTCGTTACACGCCGCACATACGCAGCAGCTACTGCATCAGTCTCTGCGGCACCTCTCTTGTTAGATTGAGGAAGTTCATCAAGGCTGCGGCGCAATAGGCTCGCTGTTGTCGCTACATCTGGATTGCTGGACCTATAAGAGCTCCAGCCAGTCAAATTTGATTGACTCTGAACAGTTGATGCAGACGATGGTTGCATTGCTGCCAAAAGTTTAGCCACATTCGGATGTAAGGAATTCCTTTCTACCAAGGAGGAAACCGCTGCTGCGCCTTCGACAGTGGTAGTGGACAAAGGTGCCGAAAGTTGACAGCAACTATTGAGGACAGCATGAAGCAGGTCAAGAGCGTCCCGATGTCGCCGCTGCTGCCGTACTAGTGCTTGTAGGGCAGCATTCAAAAGCGGCACATCATAATACACGGGCGCCAACTTCAAGGTATGATCTTCAGGATCGCCACGATTGTTCTGTCGATTGGCGCGATAACCTTTATAATTAACGGTAATAGCGCTGGTGGTGCCAGCCATAAGACCGCGGCGCAGCAGCCACAGCGGATCACTGCACAATTCCGTCACTTCCTCTTCTTTGATGCTCTTGGTGGCATCTAAAGTAAGCATGCTCTTGCTGTCTCGATTGCTGCTGAGGCATTTCAGTGGTGGCGCGTCGGGTGCGGTCCAAGGAGGTGGCGCAAACGCGTTCGCAAGAGACCATAGTATAGCAGCGTAGGTGGCCGAATCCGGCGCAGGCTTTTTACCACCCACAAAAGTCGCACGAAGTCCATCTGTAGAGGCTTTGTCAGCTTTCATGTAGTCAAGGGGATCTGGAGACAAGTGAAAATGTTCAGCAAAGAGCGCAACCGCAGGAGAAGCCATCCCTCGACGCGCAAACGCAGTGAGACCCGAATTGAGGCCGACGCGATCTGGAACTACTCCATGTAACGGCATGATCTGATTCAAAATCGACCTGTCAACCACAGAAGCAATAGCGGTGTAGTGGATAAGACGCAGTGATGAGAGTTTGAATCAAAGTCAAATTCATGGCAATTAAAAAAAAATGGTAAAGTTTCCACGGTCGATCTCAACTCTCCATGACAACTGTTATCGACATGATATTATGTTCAAAAACTGTCTCTCTTCTCTTACCAAACGTCACTCTCGTAGCTTTGGTTGAGAGCTTCTTCGGCAAGATCAGATCGGTCTTCGTGGCTGCCGCGCCGCCCGTCCTTGGCAGCCGCGGACGCAATGGCAGCAAGCACGGTGTTGAAGCACCGAACGTCGGGCGCGGGCCCTGGTGCAACAACAAAAGAAAGAAAAAATTCAGATGAAGATATCGCATGGAGTGAATGAGATGTGAAGACAAAGAACAGCGACAGAGGTCAAACCGAAGGAACAGTGAAGTAAAACATATGGTATGACAGTATACATTTGTCAGCAGATCTCCTGACCTTGGTCGAGCATCACGTCCACTAAAGCAAGGGCGCGATCGGGGCGGCCCAGCATTGCACATGCTTCGAGGCCTGTCTGGTAACACAACAAGTCTGGACCTACCGCAGCGTCCTCGGAGTTCGTACCATCAGCGCCGGTCTCATCCTTAAAATCGTCTCCGCCATCAAGAAAGTCGTCATCAATGTCATCAAAAAAGTCATCGCCAATTTCGTCATTGTCTTCTTCCAAATCACTGGCTGCACTACGGGTGTTATTGCTCCCATTCTTCCTAGAAGCCCGGGCTTCTTCTTTTTGGCGCATTAAGTCACTCAAAATGCTCAGAGCTTCTTCTGCTCCTTCCGAATCGCCAGAGGCCAGCCAAGCGCGCATGCCAATGGTGGCGGCCACTAACGAGTACTCTTGCCCACTCAAGAGCCCGCTCTTCTCAGCGTCGCGCAATAACGCGAGCGCTGTACGCCACTGCCCTGATGTCACGCAAGCATGGGCAGCCGCAGTGGCCGTGCATCCGTTCGGAGGAACGCCGTTGTTTTCCATTCGTTGCAGCAACTCCAGCGCCAACTTGTGCCGTCCCGTGGTGCGTTTTGCATGGGAGATTGACGACGATGACGAAGACGGCGACGGGCAATGGTGGGCACTGCAAGCGTGAATGGCTGCGGTGTAGGAGACGGCATCGGGCGTGAGACCAGCTGCTTGCATTTTGTCGAGGAGTTTCCATGCTTCCGCAGGCCTTCTAGCAAGAGCGCAAGCATGCAACGCAGCATTGCAAGCTACCACGCCTACGCCTCGCCCTAAGCCCAGCATCGCTGCACTCGTCTGATTCTTGGATGGTTGGGTGGTCACATTAACATTCTCGTTGCTCTTAGCCTGATTGTGAGAGGACCTGCGATGCTTGATAAAATTTCGCTCCCGCTCAGCTCGCTTCCATAACCACTTCAACTCATCATTGTCTCTCTGGGCGTCAGTAGGACTAGCAACGTCTGAACCCACCGCGGATGATGGTGACGGCGGCAACGAGCCCTTGAAATCGATGAAGAAGCCAACGAGGGCGAGAGCCTCTTGCCAACGCCCACTGGCTGCACATGCACTCGCAGTAGCGCTAATGGCGTGCTCATTCCGGACTGGATTCGGCCGCCGGCGCTGATGGCTGCTACTACTACTACTACTACTACTACTGACGTCGTTCTGGCTGTCGCCGTCCGATCTATCTGAGCTCCTGAGAAGCATAGAACTGAGGGAAAGTTGCTTGTTATCACCTTCACTGCTCTCTTGTCTATCATCGCCATCTTCTAATCGTCGCAGGAGCCCAACCGCAGTGCGCCACCCTGGTTCTCCTTCACCTGCAACCCCTCTCACTCCTGCCCGTGTTCTAGTCGTGGGTGTTCCTGGCCTTTGCCCCATGCCACGTGAAGACGCACCGCTGCCCCAAGCACTGCGCCCAGCTCCAGTACTCAAGGCCTCGCTCATTGGGGCAGCAGCAAAGTCGGAGCTCGCTGCCTTGTCCGTTAGGACGCGTTGGAGGTGGGCTCGGCGGGCGCAGGCGGCAATCACAGCGCTAAAGCATTGGGCGTTTGGAGTGACACGGTAATAGGTCTCCATTTCGTGCAGCAGTTCCAACGCAGGACCTGCTTCACCGGCTTGAGCACAGGCTGAGAGCGCAGCCGCAAAGCACTGCACGTTGGGCTCAGCCCCGTAGCGCAGCTTCATGGATCGCACGGTGGATAGCGCCAAGTCCCACCTAAGAATAAAAGGAGTGTAAAGGAAAGCAGGCACACCCTTCGAAATGCAATGCAATCAACGAGGAAAGGCAGGCCATAGCTAGGCGATGGTCCGTCAGAATATATCGCCACACACCTTGAAGCGCCATTTTTGGCCATTGCGTTCAGGGCTGCGCCACACGCTGGCACTGTAGGCCGAACGCCACTCGCTAAAAGCTCACGCCAGACGTCCAGCGCTGCTGTGCAATCGCCGCTCTTCACTAGAGCATGCATCACCGCTGTGTAAGTGAACGCATCAGGTACGATACCTGGCCCAATCTCGTTCGCCTGGTGTATAACCGAGACCGAAAAATAGCACAAGAAACGTAAATGAATAGATCTTGAGCATTTTTTTGCTGTAGCGTGCCTCAAGTAATGCGGCAAATGATTTAGTGGCAAACAAATGTAACACTAGGCAGTGGGAGATGTCGTTGTTTTAGTTATTTCTTCAAAACGAACCTGGAGTGCTCGCAGCATTTCTCGCGCGGCATGGCCGCCTTCGAGGACGCCCAACTTCTGCAGCCCGTGGTTGAACGCTACGACCGGGTCGTATGGGGTTGTAAACCCACGCCGCGCTAGCCACGGCCCTTTCTTGGGCTCCACAGGGAGCGGCTGGCCGTCCCAATTCGCTGCTTCTTCTTCCGTTAATTTGGGAGGCAACACGATGTCACTGAGGTCTGGTAAAGACATGCTGCCCGTGGCACTAGTTGCCCCTGCGCCTTGGCCCATGGCTGAGAAAGGATCGAGGGAACCTGAAGGCATGTTTCCTCGTCCATCACCGTTACTAGCACCAGCACCTGTAGCACTTTTAGCACAATCCGGCACGCCAGTGCCAGCATTCGGAAGCTCCGGCAGCAACCGCAAGTGACGAGGGTCATTTACATGTGCGCGAAGCAGCCCTCGCACCTCGTCCCCAGTTGTTGCCCTACGCAGCAATGCCGTCATCGATTTTGGCCGGGGCTTCTTGCTCCCGAATTGTCGCCACGTGGTGCCATGAGGCGATTTCAAACAGGCTGGCTTCAAGTTGAGCTCAAACAGGCCGGCGCGGCTGTTTGTTAGATGAGCTCCAGTAGTCTGTATAGTGTAGCGACTGCGAACTACTTCGATAAGTGAAGCAGCCATAGGCGAAGAGATGCACCGGAACAGCTGGACTCTTTAATTGGGGCTTGTCTGTCGTCAAGGCTGTAGTTAACCCAAAGCAATGAACTACGGAGCTGAAGTGATTCAAGCCATTTCAAAGTAGCGCGTGTAATCAATGCTAGTCAGCCTGAACTTTCTCTTGAACGCTATTGCTTGCGAACAGCTAGCCGTGGAGAAAAGCGCTATGACATTGACTAGAAATCGCCATGTCTATCGACGCTTTTTGTCCAGAGGTTTTCCTTCAACTGTTACGATAAAAGTCTCCCCTGTAACCTGTTTCATACCATCCACCATCCACCACCTTCCAATTGCCATCTCTTAATCCCTAGACTTCGATCCTTTTAGACTTCTCATTCATTATGAAAATAAATAAGCACCACCAATGCACTTATGTCCTTATGGGAGCTGCTTAGGAATCTTGTGCCTATTTTAAATGAAATAGATCAGAGATTGAGATTAATGTGCTGCCACGGCACAATGGCAAAGAAAAACTCATTTGTTTCCTGCACCTAGAACATCTAAGTGCCATGGACACCCGATTGCCGTTGCTCCCACTTATGTGGTTCTCTCTTCCATGTATATGAGTCATCAAATTTTGCGCCCACCACCACGCCGCGACGCTGCAGCAGGCACAGTTCGAACCGCACGCATATTAAAGCTAGAACTCGCACCGCGCCGCTTCAGGGTAGTAATCAAGTCCTTGAGCTTGCGTTTGTGAATCACTTTCGGGCAAATGCCGTCGACAGATTCGACGTCGAAGACAGCGAGGTCTTGCGGCGTGGTAACGCCTTTGGCCTGAAGGGAGTCGGCATAGAGCGAAAGGCCTTCGCGCTTCAGCAGTGCATTCAGAGTTTCTTCGCCCACATCAAAACTGGATCTGAGCAAAGGATGCAGGCAAGTTGAACAACTGTTTACTTGAATGAAGGACTTTTAATCAATAGAAGGGACGAGTGACTTGTAAAAAGCAAGAAGAATGACCATGGAAACCAGAAGAATGCGCACCCGAAGCTGCGCGCACGAAGCAAAGACTTGAGTACAATGATGGCATCAATAAACTCGCAACCAAGCTCACCATTCGTACATACAATTCCAACTCTATCCAACCTGCGCAGCGCCGTGCCTTGCATGGAGTCTTGCACCGCCACTCTACTGGTCGACCACGACCGCAAGCCCGCTGCTTCCGCCATGGCCATCTCGTGCCGCAGCGCCTTGTCAGCCTGTTGCATGGATATCGAAAAGTAGACACCGAGACCAAATACAAGTAAGTGCCCGATTTGACATTGAAAGCATGTTGGCAACGGTAAAGACATTCACGATACGAGAAGGAATGCAAACTGCCACGATTTTTTTGACAAATTGCGTATCATAACGTACTGCGGCATGTTCCGCGCGAGTCAAGCTGGCTTTCTCGGCTCGCTCTCGTTCAAGCACCAACAAGTCCTTGGCTTCTTGCTCGGTGCGCTTTTGCATCGCTTTAACGCTGCGCAAACCTTCCAGCCGTGCTGCTTGCATTTCCCGCTGCAGCTGTTTGGTGGTCTCGTCCGCGTCGGCGCGCGACTGACTGCGACTTTCGGCTCGAGTGCGCTCCAGAGCAAGCAACTCGCGCTCCTGATAGAAAGGGTCCATGCAGTGTACATAGGGAATACACAAGAATGTTTGGAACATTCGAATATATACATCAAAGAAGACATTGGCAACAGACAAATAGTGACACCATCACGCCTTCATTGAATTACCTGAGCAGCCGCCACAGCTTGTTCGGCTTTGCGGTACTTGTAGCCCTCTGCTTGGCTCACGGCAAAGTCGTGCTGCAGCTGCTTGACGCGAGCCGCACTCTTGGCCTGACTCACTTTAACACCCTCTGCATCGTCGCGCAGCATGGCGAAACGACTCGTTTCTGCGTCGGCCTCTTTTGCCTCCTGCCATTTCTTGTACTTGAGGCCATCCGCTCGTGCTAGCGACAGCTCATGCTTGTGCGCCAGGTCTGCAGCCTTCAGGTCAGCTTGAATTTCCATCGCCTGTTCAGGTTATGCATGGCAAATAATGTGTACATGAGCGATGTAACAACCAAAAGTAGGACTACGAGATGTCCTGCGTGTTGAATATTTAATGCACGTATTGCTACACATGTGTAGACGTACAACCACCGCCAGCACACATGTTCACAACTGCACTAGTAGCAGGTAGGACCTGAATCGCTTGTTGCTGCGCGCTCGCAAGTGCTTCACGCTCCTTCGCGGCCATTGTCACCGCGTTCTGCCTCACTGCGTGAAGGCTTTCAGCTCGTGCTACGGCATACTCGTGGCGCGAGGCCTTGGTGTGCTCTTGCTCTGCAAGCAGCACCGCATTTGCCGTCTGGGCCTTCTCCTTTTCGCTGACCAAGAAGTCTTTCTGCAAGGCAGCGTCATGCACAGCGCGTTGTTTGATTTGCTGCAGGCCTTCGATGTGAGACAAGGCGAGCTCGTGCGCCATTCGTTTGGCTTCTGCTTTCGCTCCCTCAGCCGCAAATCTGGCTGCGTCGGACTTGTACTTGTTCGCCACCAAAATCTGTTCAGAGGGCAAGTAAAATTGTGTAAAGTACTTCAAAGCAAAAAAGGGTACTTCAACTCCATGGCCAAAAAGGTCAAAGGCAACTAAATAACCGCAAATCATTAACTATTCGGCTGCAATACTGTACTGATTTTAGAGTGCGTTGTTCTTATGTCTTTTTGCACTCACCGCTCGCTCATTGGCGGCTTCTTCTTCACGCAGCTTCGACTTGGTGTGCTTCACCATTTCCACTCGAGCTGCTGACACACTCGCGCGGTCTTCTCGGAGAGCAGCGTCCTGCGCAGCAGCCATCTGCGCACTGAGCTCCGCTTTGAGTCTGTTGTTTTGGAGGGTCTCAGCTTGCTTGTCAGCAAGGATCTGCATCGCTCGCTTCACTTTTGCAGCTTCCGCTCTTGACTCAGCTTGGAGCTGTATGCAGTGAACAGGCAAACATCCAAGACAACAAGCGTCAGGGAAGGAAAATGGTAAAATGAATGATAAGGAGACAACAAAGGCGCAAAGTCCATAAACACAGAGAAAGCTACAATTCAAAAAAAGAAGAGGCTCGTGAGCAAATAAATGAGCTGGCTAATCTCTAACCTGTTTGGTTTCGCGCTCTCTGCGCTTCCAGTCGGCTTGAGTCTCTGCTTGCTGTTTGCTTTGCGCCTCGTAAGCTGCCACCTGCGCCCTCGTTGCCATTGCTTCACGTGCTTTGTCATTTTCTCTCGCTTGCTTCAGCGCATGCAAATCTTCTCGTTTCGCAGCAGCAGTCGCCGCGCGCTCCGCCTTCTCACGCTCGCGCTTGTGCTCCGTGGGAAGGTCCATCATGGCGTTATGCGCCACTTTGAGGTCGTGTGGCAATTTTCGAGTCGGGCTCGGACTGCTGGCCGACTTGCTGCGGTTGCGGTTGCCCACGCTTGTGAGGGGCGACCTTCGGCCATTTAAAACTGCAGCTCCTCGCCCAGTGACTGCAGAAACCCCGGATTCGCCCGATGCCAATTTCGAATCCGGTGTTTTTGACCGGCCGCGCTTGGCCAAAGGGGACGACTTCACCACGGTTGGTCTGCTGGGAACCGAGACAGGCGAGACGGTGAGCGACGCCTCGGGTGGTTTCGCATTGGCCTTGACGGGGCGGGCAATCACAGGCCGAGTGGGAGAGTCTGGGTTGCTCTTGGGTTTCACTTGCTTGGGCGACGTTGGCTGAGCTCTGCGCACACCGAGCGTGTAAGGAGCATACGAGTAAAGAAAAACGTGAAGATTAATACGATTAGACGCGGAGTAACGGAAAATGGAGCAGAAAGGTTTGAGAAGCACAGGTTTGGCCACAGACATCGAATATCATTGCCTTTCCCCAACAAAGATCCACGTCATGGCAACTATCCAATAAGCAATCTATCATGAAGACGCACTTGGAGTTAAAACCTGCCATGTTGCCTACTCAAGACAAGTCCGTTTGTCGTATCTTGAGGCGTGTCAATGCCTAAACCACGTTCTTTGCAGGCTTCCCCTCGGGCATTTGCAAATTTGAAGCAGGCCAGGCAGGCATGCATGCAGCAACACGAACGATGTTGACGAGTGACGGAAGCGAGAAAGAAATTCAGAAGAACGCTGGCCGATGACAAGAACCAAGAAAGAACCAACGGAATACGGTGGATGCCAAGAGCTGGCTGCGTGCCGTATCCACCGTCCTCAGCCTGTGGCTGGATTTGGTGTGTCCACTCTTGTTCATTGTGCATCCCAAAAGAAGGTAAATGAAGATGAAAGTAAAGGCATGTGCTCGTGCTCTTACACCTCTAAGCATTCTTGTCCTTTTTATCTCGCCAGGATTTTTTTATCACTTCGACTTCTAGCATGGACCTCGAGAAGCTTGGACAGCTCGCCGGTGCCGCAGCCTCAGCTGCTGGTGTGGCCGCCGGATCTGCAGCTGCGGGCATCGACAGGCTCAAGGTAAGGCCAATGCGACGTAGTAGCCTGCTACATCAAATCCATCTTGTTTGCTGCTGCTGCGCATCAAGGCGCTGCAAGAGTTATTTCTACTCCATGAACACTTCTAAGTGCTTATTGGCCATAGCCCTTGCCTTCGCCTCTAAAATTTCAACTTCATGTGCTCTGGAGTTGAGCTCACACTATGAGCTTTGGCGCTCCTCATCGTATTGTACATATTGCACGCTATTTTTTTTTTTTTACAGGGCTATTCCGACCAAATGGGCATTCCGGGGGCAGGCATGGCGGCGCAGTACGTGCCGAAAGCAGTCTCGGACCAGGTATACACGAATCCAACTATTCGTAGCGGGTGTTTTGAGCACACCCTCAGCTGCAGCATTCAATGTTTCTTAAACATCGTCGCTGCTTGTTAGACGTGCTGTTAGTAACTATATTATAAGCGCCCCTTTTGAGCACTGTGTGTATTTTTTTTCTCCGTTGACTTCCACAGGTGAACGCACTCAAGGGCGCGTCTGCAGTGACTGGTGAATCGCACTTCCTCGAGGTATGTCGCGCGGACTTTCTTCTCCGCCACGGCTCAAAAGTGCTGCGAGCGATATCGATGTGCTATTTCTCAGCTATACTCTGCGCTCTTTGCCTTCTTGTGTGTGTGTGTTTGGGCACTCACATCCATCACCGCCCACCACTGTAACAACAGGAGACGATGAATCCGTCGCGCGTGCGGCAATACCTGAACAACCCCAAGGAACAAGAGAAGGCGAAAGGGATGAAGTGGCTCTTGGCCATGATTTCCAAGGGCACTCCCTGCCACGAATTCTTTCCTGACGTGGTGAAGTGCGTGGTCTGCAAGCAGGTGCGCAACGATGACAGCGACGAAGTGCTTATGTAGCCCTTTCTTATCCCTCGGCCGCCGCCTTCGTGTCTCCTTCTCTTTCCTAGCTGCTGCTGCTGCTGCTCCTTACCTGCACACTGCCCTTTTTCTGCTACACTCCGCGCTGCGCTAACTTGCCCTCCTCCTCCTCCTCGTCGGATTGTCCGTTGGACGCGTTCTGAGATCAGGTGGAAGTGAAGAAAATGGTGTACTTGTTCCTGACCCGCTACAGCGACTACGACGCCACCTGCCGAGAACTCGCCTTGCTCTCCATCAACTCCTTCCAGAAGGACCTGGGGGCGTCCACGGCGCTGGTGCGGGCCTTGGCTCTGCGGGTCATGTCCAGCATTCGCGTGCCGGACATCGTGCAGATTCAGCTGCTGGCAGTCAAGAAGTGCGCCAGCGACTCGAGCCCGTGAGTTTACGCTTGCTTGTTTTCTTTCTGACATGTCTTCTTCGCGTTAGTCTAATCGTATCCCATTCTTTCTGTTTGTTCTTTTGCTCATGAATCTAATAGTTGTGTGTGTGCGTATTGTTGTTGATTTGAGTCCTGGTTTGTTGATCCCTTTTTCACACCTCAATAGGTACGTACGCAAGTGCGCTGCCAACGCCATCCCCAAGATTTACAGCGTGGATAAAGAACAAGAAGAGCCCCTCGTGGCGCTCATTGAAAGGCTACTCAAGGACTCCACTTGCATGGTACGAGATTTTCAACGATAATGATGCAAAACTGACAGCACTGCCATAACGTTGACGAACAGAGTGAGTGAGAGAATGGAAACGAGAGGTATCGATTTCAGGTGGCTCTTTCAGCGCGTGCGCTGAAATACATTCCCCCCTGCCTTTTA
>Ga0307982_1001143_pt1 | contig 21326 bp, 26 predicted proteins | sample OrgLakmetagen989_FD_201847 | JGI IMG/M metagenome (GOLD analysis project Ga0307982, IMG submission 201847) | Saline water microbial communities from Organic Lake, Antarctica - #989 | ecosystem: Environmental > Aquatic > Non-marine Saline and Alkaline > Saline | place: Antarctica: Organic Lake... | reverse complement strand
GCCGTTGACTCGCTCCAGCAGTTTAATCATGGGTCCGTTGAATCGAGGCACGCTCAGCTCCCCCAGCTCGCTCGCCGCCGCTAGCAGCATGTCAGCAGTGCCCAACAAGTACCCCAGCGCACGGGGACCTTGACCGGCCAAGGACGAGGCTTGGCCACTGTAAACGCGCTGAAGGTACGCGTCGTTGCTTTCGGTTAAAAGACGGCTAGCGACCTCACTAACGGCTGCCAGATGCCGTGCCTCAACTGAAGACACTGTTTCGACAGCCGCAGTAGTACCAACACCCGCATTTGAATCCGCAGCTGCAGCTGAGACAGCAGGCGACGGAGGTCTACGCGGAGGAAAAGCTTCACTGGCAAAGTCGCAAGCGCATTTTGCGAGGATAACGCGGCCTCGACCGTGGTTGGCGGCTAGCGGGATCGAGCGCAGCAACAGAAGGCGTGCCTCGGCCCCAGCGGTGGCTTGCACGATTTGCGTCATGCGCTCAATGGTAGCTTCCGGCCACACGCGATTCGTTACGTCTTCGGTGGCTTCAGCTCGTGGAGCATCGATTGAGGGCAGCACGCTAGGAATAGAAGTGGGCAGAATGCGAAGCAAAGCGCACAAACATTCGTCACGTTGAATTTGCAAGCCTCGTGTGGAGAGCGCCCACGGGTCGATGCCCATGAGCACCACACACGCAAGCACGTCCAAGCATTCTTCCCCGCTCACCGTGTGCCTGCCTTCCCCAAACGCAAACGCCCATAGTTCCAGGCAGCGCACTAGGGCTGGTCCAGGAAACAACGGCCGCGCGAAACGAGGTGGGGCACTAGCGCGAAGGCCTTGGTTGGGTTTTTGCGGGCGGTCGGGCCCTGAGGTGGGGTCATTGTTCATGGGGTTTAATCCCAGCGCAATCAGGGGGCGGCAGCAGTACTCAAACATCAGAGGTCGAGATAGGTCCCACAGTTCAAGGCAGGCGTCACCACTGTCGTCGCTGCTGGAGGTGGCGGTGGTGGTTGTTGAGGCTGGCGGCAAGCTTTTAAGAATGTGTTTGGCACAAATAAGCGCCATGTGGCCCAAGAGATCAGAGGAATGAAACACAATCATGTCCAACAGCCAGCTCCATAACTTTTGCGGTAAGATGACGGTTCTGCCTTTGTCGCTTGAGGAGCTAGCTTCTGCAGCAGCAACCAAGAGGTCAGCGATATTCTTCGTTGGTCGTCCCAAGAGTTCTGCCATTTCAGAGGTTGCCGCTGACGGTGACATAGCAGTCCAAGGTGAAGCAGGCATCGACGACGACGACGACGAAGACGAAGACGACGCCCCAGCGGCAGAAGAGGAAGCAGGGCCATCCGTAAATCCAGCAACAGCTTCCGAGAGGTGAGCAAGGGCCAGAAAGCAGTTCTTGAGGGGAGCAAAGCGCGTTGGGTTTTCGTCCATGGCCTCGTGGTAATCAAACACCAGATGTCTCGCCGTAGGCCACGCGGTCACCTGCTGCTCCAGTACTTCGCGAGCGCCCCTGTACACATTCCGCACTTGACCTTTGAAGTCGCCGTCGCCGTCATCCTCGTCTTCGTCGTCGTCATCGTCTTCTAGGACGTCCCTGTTAGCAGAACCACGCCAATAAAAGCCAAGCCATGAGACCAAGACGTCGTGCTTAGACATCCATCAGTAGGGTTGGAAGTGTTTAGAATATCGCGAGTAAAATAAGAGCCTAGGCATGAGTGTAGGACGTACGTGCTATTTGTGTTGTTAGTGCGATCTTTCACGAGTTTATCGCGTCCACCGTTAATATAGTCCCAGTCCACTGCTACGGGCGCCTCCTACAGGAACGAGAACATGTAAATGGGCATTCCATAAAGCACCCCAATACAGGTCTTAGCAGGCAATTATTCGCATGTATATACATGCTATTACCATGGCTTGCGCTCGATACTCAGCATCGGTGCTAAAGCCTAGTTTTTGCGCTCTTTTCGCTGCGCGCGCTGACTTCGCCGCAAGCTTCTTGAGGTCACAATCCTCATCCGATGAGCTGTCAACATCCGCCACCTCCTCCACTAGCCTTTTAGTCTGAACCCTCTCGCGCTTCCCTGACAAGGGTGCACTTGCAGCGATGGGCTTGTACCCTAAGAGGTCATCGTCCGAGTCGTCGTCCGACATGGTCAAGTTTCGAGTTCTGGCGCGAACTACTCTTACTCTGCACTTCGCACGAGGTGTTCAAAAAAAGATTTGCCGTGGTTCTGAACATTCACCACCCAACTACGCATTATGCACCCACGTCGCCCTTTTGTAGGGGGGGAGCTGTTGTTGATTGATTTTGACTTCTTGTTGAGCTTTGATCAATCAAGGTAAGGCTTTGATTCTAACATTCCCTACGTGCCCTCTTCTCCGTGCTGTTCGAACATTACAAAAGGGGCAATGTCGCCGGTAAGCTTCTTAGCAAACAATGATGGTACATATATTCATGCCTTGCTAAATTCTTCTAGATTCGTGGCCACTAGCTTCCTCAATTCTACTCGCAGTTTGGAACCATGAAGAGAGCTTGTTGTTATTCGGATTGAAGTTTTCTCTTGCGCTTTGCTACAGCGCTACTGCCTCTTGGCGTCACTCTTCGTGTGCTCTAGCCGATCGCTCGCGCCGTTTCATTCAAAGGCAGCTTGGTCTATGCACGCTGAGGTGCCAGCTTCGTCTGGCCTCGTGGTTCCTAAAGTGGGAGCTCCAATGCCAGAGGGGAAGCGCCCAGACTGGTTTCATGTGCCGGCACCGGGAGGTCCAGATTCCCGCTACAGCGCTGTCAAGGAGTCAGTGCGCGAGCTAAAGCTTGCTACTGTTTGCGAAGAGGTAGTGAACTACTCTCGGCTTTGTAATGGTGTTAGGGGGATTAGGAGATGGCTTTAGGTTGGTTGGGATGGGAAGAAATGTAAAGTAGAGAACATTCTTAGGTATCCATTTTGTCAACTGTTCGGTGCTACCACTGAGCATCTGGTGCTAAATTGGCAATACGCAAACAACAGGCGCAGTGCCCGAATATTGGCGAGTGCTGGAACGGTGGCACGGGTACTATCATGGTGTTAGGAGACACGTGCACCAGAGGTTGCCGCTTCTGTGCGGTGAAGACCGATTCGGAACCACCGCCACCCGACGAGGAAGAGCCCTGGAACACGGCCGAAGCCATCAGCCGGTAAGCATGTGTAAACATTTGAAGTGTCGTATAGCAGTATTTCCCCTAGGGGTGTACGATACGACTGGTTGAATTACTGGCATTTCTTGAAATATTGGCATTTCTTGAGAGCAAACGCGTCCGGGTTAGGCGAAGACGCTCGTTTTGCGGAATGTGGACAAATTTCATCTATTTTGCCATGGCTTAACCGTAGACATCTATGGTTGGGAAAGGCTCACATGCGTACATCTTTACAGGTGGGGCGTGGACTACGTGGTGATCACCTCGGTGGACCGGGACGACTTGCCGGACGGCGGCGCTTCGCACTTCGCGCACACCGTGTCCCTAGCCAAGTTCATGAAGCCTGAACTCAAGGTGAGAAATTGAGAATTGGAAGACAGAACTACTGGAGGAGCGTGACAAAACCCAATGGGTTTTCACTTTGCACCAGTGTGGCGGTAGTGCTTGTGGCTTGAGTATTAACCTTTTTACCCTCAAACTACCTCAACCTTCCCCTCTCACTTTCTCATGCTTCTCCACGTCTACTCTAGTTGGAGTGCCTGGTCTCCGATTTTGCGGGCAACATGGACGCCGTGCACACCGTTGCCACCAGCCCCCTCGACGTTTACGCCCACAACCTAGAAACCGTAAGTGCAGACGTGTGCACAATGCATGCGTTGTCTGAACAGATCGCTGCGGATTTGACTTTCCTCAAGCTATTGATGTCTAGATAGACTGCCGGCACCTCTCCTCGTTATGCCTAGACTATTTCAATCAAATTTACATATCTCTTTTCCTCGCTCAATTCCCAATTTTTACGTTTTTCATTCCTTCTGCATACCCCCCCAAGGTGGAGCGCCTTCAGCCCTTTGTGCGCGACCGCCGCGCCACCTACCAACAGTCGTTAGCGGTTCTGGCCGAAGCCAAACGCGCTCGTGAAGGCGCCATTGCAGCCTACCATGCTTCACCCCCTCCTTCTGACAATGACGATTCTGGAACTGAGCCGCCTCCACCGCCGCCCAAGCCCTTGTACACCAAGACCAGCCTAATGCTGGGGCTCGGAGAAACGCCTGGTGAAGTGACGCAAGCCATGGTGGACTTGCGAAGTGCGGGCGTGGACATTTTAACCCTCGGCCAGTACCTGCGCCCTACACTGAACCATTTGGCGGTGCACGAGTACGTGACTCCTGAAGCTTTTGAGGCCTACAAGGAGGAAGCGTTAACAATGGGCTTCTCCTACGTGGCTGCGGGTCCCTTGGTGCGGTCGAGCTACCGGGCTGGCGAATTCTTCCTCGAGCACATGCTCAAAGACCCGAACTCGAAACCTGCTGCTGCTCCACCCCGCACCCAACAGCAAGGTGCCGTGGCGACGGGCACCAATAGCAGAGCCAGCAAGGGCAACGACGAGAATGGATCTGACTTGCGTAGCCTACTCCTGAGTATGTGAAAGCGAATGTAAAATAAATCAATCGCTGATTGCAATAGATTTTTCAATACCTTCTAAGTGCTGAGTGCTAAGTGCTGAGTGCTCAAGAGTTATGGGATATGGCGATGTGCGATATGGCGGAGTGTAGTGATATGGCACATGGCCAATGGCAGTATAACATATAACATATTCATATCCGTGGCCTTGTTTCTAAAACCGATGCAAGTATGCATTAGCGCTCTGAATTCCGTTTCCGTTGGGTATCTGGAGTAGCATGTATATGTTTGGGCTATGTCGCATATTGGCAATGAAGCGGCAAGATAAAAGATGTAGATATAGAATGGATTTCCGATTTCCGACATCGCAAGCGCAAGTCCAAGACCCGGCTCAAAATTATAGTGATAATGGCGATGCGCAGAGGATTTATCCCACAATAAGAAACGATCCTTATCTACATGAACATAATCCGTAGTGCGTGCTTGTGTTGTATGCCTCACATCTAACCCAGGGTGAAGTTGAGGCCGTAGGTGTAAGCGCCAAGGTTGGCAAGAGGGAAGCCGAGCGCGCAGCCAGCTTCCACGCCCTTGAGGGGCTTTGTGACAAGGGCCACTTCCACGGTCTTAGGCTTGTCGCCCTTCTTGCCGAAGCCCGACGCGGAGCTGTACATGCAGGCCGCCTTGGAGTTGTAGGCGTCCTTGAGCGCGTACACGCCCACCAGGCTGACCTGGTCCTTGGACCCGTCAGGGATCATGAATTTGGACGCCACAGTAAGCTGGTCCGACGCCTTGTAGCTGCCCAAGAGGGTGAAGGTCTTGAGCTCGTTGGTGGCTTCGCACGCGGCGTTGTAGCCCGCGCCCTTGTAGGCGAGCGAGATGGGGTAGTCCTTAGGGCTCATAGAGCCGCCCGCGAAGGCGAGCGAGGTGCCGACTGAGAGGCCTTCCGCCGCCAAGGTCAAGTCGGCAGTGATGGAGGCGAAGTCCGGAGCGCAAGTGGACACCTTGGTGGCAACCACGTCGTTCTCGTACTTCACCTTGAGCGGGAAGTTGGTTTTGCTGCCCGACTTGGTCATGTTGACCGACACAGCGAGGCCCGGCACCGAGAACTTCGAGAAGGAAGTCTCGATCACCGTGCCCTTCTTCACCGAGTTGTCGAACTTGTCGATGGAGAAGCCGCATGGGTGCTTCCACTTGGCGTTGATTGACGCTGCGAAGCCTTTGGAGTAGTCGTTGATGTCCTTGATCTCTTCAACCACGGTGATAGCTCCGCCGGCGACCTTTAGATACGTTTGTTTAAGTGGGCCAATCACGTTATCAGAAGCCAAAAGCAAAACACAAAAGCAGAGTCACACCGAAAGACACTTAAATATATATTACAGGAGGGGTCTTGAAGGTCGACTTGATCTTCTTGTCGGAGCCGAAGCCCGAGCGGTCGAAGAGGTCTGTCCAGAGCAGGAAAGGCAAACGGCAAGGAAATATTTTTAAAACACGAGTGGCGGTAAGAAGGCTAAATTGAGTAGAATAATCAAAACGAACGCAGCGACACGAGCAATGATATCCAAATCCTTAGTCATTGTACATACCGGTAATCGAGTTGGAGAAGTTGCCATATTGAACAGGAGCCATGGTGATTTTGTTGTGTTCTGTGGGGTGAAACAGCCACAAAGAGGGAAACAGAACCGAGACAGTTAGCGTGTGACACGCCAAGCTAAATGATAGGTGACAAAGAGGGTAATCAAGTACGCGTGCTCGCCTATAAAGGTATATGTAATCAAAAGCGATTGTATGTACAAATGACGGGGAGCACGTTCCTTCATTGCCCAAAGGGTTAACGCCTCACACCACAAACATCAAGGTTCTACAATATGGATCTTCAACGACAATTTCAGGTGCAGGTCAGAAGTGTCATTTCGGCAGAGCCCCAAAATTCGGGTCCACAACGTAACAAATATGCATGCAGTGTACGTCCTGCCTTAACCCCTCGCAACGTCGGGCCAAAAGGGGTAAGGAGAGTGTCAAGGAGTACGCACATGGTGTAAGTACGGTGTACGGAGTACGATGGTGCCTCAAGTGTACCGGCGATGTAACTAATCCGTGAGTTTACGACTTCCCTAATGTGAAATAAGTGGAAATTACACAACGCCTGCTTTTTTCTGATTTTTGAACCATTCCCAAGAAAATGGCACTAATGCTTCGTTTCTCTCCGTCATTGCCACGGATGAATCTCATGACAGTCTTTGTAAAAGTTAATAATTCATAGTCCACAGCATCCTGTTATTGCAAACGCCTGTGATTCGCTTCAATGGCTTCGCTTTTTAGAAGTTATTAGCATCTGTGGTCGCGCTAACCACCACAGTACCTTAGCATGCCGACAACCAAAGTTGCACCGCAACCACTTGAAACTACAGACGGAGACGCCTCGAACGATGTAAAATCCGAGCCTTTATCTTATGCTCATGGGAGGCATACATCGACCCGGTCGCTACTTCGGCATAAAATGCAATGTGCCCTGTGCAATATCAAAGGTGGGCGTACGAAATGCATTCGTTGCGGAGTCGTCGAAAACACAAGGCTTCAGCGAGAAGCTCTACCTGAGGGTGGTGGTAGCATATTCGACAACCTTAGAGGTGTTGCAACAGCCACGTGGGTTCGACCAGATATCCTAGCCATGAGCCGCCCTGCCACTCGCAGTTTTACCGAATTTGAGTTTGGGAAGCAGTTGAAAGACGCGGGAGTCACTGCCATTTTCAACACGGAAGAGCCGTACGAGCACCCATATTGCGGCGAATCATTAGCTGGTGCATTCACCTATGAGCCTGCTGCGTTTCAAGCCATGGGCATGAGTGTGCACCTGTGCGGATGGGCTGACCTCAGTGTGCCTTCCCTGCTCCTTCTGCGAGATGCTGTCCTTGCATGCTGCGCTGTGTTAGACAGCGGTGAGCGTATCGCAGTGCACTGCCATGCAGGCTTCGGCCGCACTGGTGTCTTAATTGCTTGCGTGCTCGTGTACCGCGAGAAGATAATGGCCGACGAGGCTATTGCCCAGGTGCGCAGTCGAAGGCCCAAATGCATTCAAAATGCCAAGCAACAGAAGTGCGTGCGAAACTTTGCGGCACAACTTTCCAGTCTCATGGTAAATAAAGCAGATTCAATAGATGGTAATCATATCGCGCCTAATGCGGCGGCTTCTCAAGAAGCTCCTACCGCCCTCTCTGCAGGGAGCTGAAATAGGGTGACTCTACAGTATTCGGTTCCTTGTACCTTGTGCCTGGTTAGGTATAGATGTCAAGTGCACCTCGACCTCGCTCGCACGGAGAACTCTCTGTACCTGCATGCCTGCATGCCGCCTTTCATTTCTCACTGCTCCAGACTTAGCACCATAGTACTCAGCAGATATCCTTATCTTTCTATATGCCCAAGATAAATGTCGTTCATGGACGAATGGGATGGCTGAGGAAGGAGGGGGATTGATGATTGATGAATAATAATTAATAATGGTACCTTACAGCTTACAGACTTACAGCGCACAATTTATAGGTAGAAGCAAAAAGTGAAAGTAATGGAGTAAAATATCGAGGAACACATGTCATAGAACTGCCCGCGACTGCTTTCAGAAATTCTAGTGCCCGGATGTTGCATCTAGTAGTTGCGTCCCTAAAATATTCCACTGTCAACTACACGGGCCCTTGACCAGCCCTCTTCGTGTCTCCGCCACCTCGAAACTAAAACTTTTACTTGCTTTGGCCTCATCAGCCACCAGCAAATCCTCACAAGTTTCTCACATGCCGCACATATTATCCAGCCCCCCCCCCTTCTCTTATTTAAGCCAACACGCCCTTGGTGCTGGGCACACCAGCGCCGGCGTCGTAAGCTACAGCGGTGCGCAGGGCCACCGCGAGGGCCTTGAACGAGCACTCAATGCGGTGGTGGTCGTTGTCGCCGCGGAGCACATCCACATGTAGGGTGATGCGCGCCATCTGCAGGAATAGTGTGAAGAAAGTGAGAGAGGATAGAGGAGACAAGGACTGAAGAAACACTTTTGAAGAAAAAAGCATTAATAGGCTCATTGCACGCGAATCACGGCGAGTAGGTATAAGAGAACGCGATAATGGTGATCAAGAATTCAAAAGTCAACGAAAGTTGGTGAAGGCGCGGGGATGGAACTGAAATCCACAAGACGTCCAAACACCACCCATACCTGAGCGAAGCTTTGCAGCACATGTGTGGCCATTTCGCAGGACAGCCCCCCCACCATTTCTCGCTTCAAATCCAGGTGGATCTCGGCGTGCGGGCGGCTGCTAATGTCCACCACTACGCGGCTCAGAGCCTCGTCCAGTGGGATGGTGGCGGTGCCGAACCGAGCGATGCCGGCGCGCTTGCCGAGGGCGCGGTCGAAGGCCTGATATGATGTAGTGATATGGTAGGAAAGAAGAAGAGTAGAAGTAGAAGAAGAATTTAATTGATTTGTGCTAGATTACCGCATTGAATGGCATGCGTGTACTATTACTCCTCCTCTTTCTCCTCCATCACCCTTTCAAAAATTCTGCTCCCTCCTTAACCCTGTATTAGAAGATGGTCACACTCTCTACCTCTCTTTCATAAACGCTCTCACCTCTCCTAAGGCGAGGGCGCAATCTTCCGCGGTGTGGTGGTCGTCGATGTGGAGGTCCCCCTGGCACTGCAGCTGAATGTTGAAGCGGCCGTGCTTCGCCAACTGCTGAACCATATGGTCCAAAAACCCAATCCCCGAGGACACTTGGCTGCATTCCCCCGTGCCGTCGAGGTTGACCTGGGTTAGGGAACAAAACGAGGGAGGGTTACGGCTGCCATGGAAAATACTGTAGGGTTATAGTGTGCAGGAAAATGCGAAACATAAATGAAAATGTTTTTCGTCAATTCATTCACGGCATCTGAGGGAGAAGGTCAAATGAACGAAAACAAGGAAAAAAACGAAAAAGGAAGAATGCAACAGATTGCATAGATTCGCACACAATTTACGGCTCTTTCACTCCTTTCCTACTTCGCACGAAATCGACGTTTCCTTGGTCGCGCGGGCCACTTTCCCAATGCGATGACCACTCGTGCTGCTCGTTGAAGCACTAGCATCAGCACCGCCATTAGCAGGCGCCGGGAACCACTCGAGTAAGCCCGCTAAGCCCGGGACTTGCACTTCGGCTGCACCTGCCGCGCGCATGGGGGCCTCCATTCGATTGTCTTCGTTCACTTTGAGGACGTTCATGGCGTGCTCTTCAGGGGTTAACACCCCAACACCAACGCAGCCAGCAGCTAGTGCGCTCACAATGTCATCTGGCGTATCGCCCACCATGATTGCCTTTTATGGGATGACGTTAGGATGGTAGACGGATGAGGGGGAGTAGCAGCAGCAGGGAAATGAAATAAATATGAGAGAAAAGACATGCAGAGAGAGGGCGTGAGTGTGAAGAGAAAGAAGCAGCTATTACAATGATGCTCTAGAGTTCTCAACTCTTGCCACTAGTATTTTGTCCCACCTGCGCCGACGGCACTCCAAGCTGCTCGCAAGCGCTGCGCACGGGAAATGGGTCTGGCTTACAGGGGCCGTCTTCCATGCACACGCAGACCTGAACGAAAAGAGAAATTGTAATCATAATGCAAGGTTGAGGACAAATACATGGAATGAACCATGAGCCTCTTGACAACCTTCCATTCTGACCCCCAAAATTATAGGAAACTTTCCAGCAATTTTCAAATAGGAATGCCAACAATGTAAACTATGTAATAAACTGTCATAGATCAAAATTTTTTTCACCACTTTACAACCTTGAAGAGATGGCTTAGTTGGTGCGTCGCCAGGAAGGCAGCGCAGTCTGCTTTCGGACGGCCAGTCACTACAGCCATGCCCTTGGGGCAGCGGCGAGCGAGCTCTTCTAGAGTACCGCGCGATGGAATCAAAGTCTCCAGCGTGCACAAGCCAGGCACGCCTTCTACGCCCTGGTATATCTCTTCGAATTTAGCGGTGACGGCTTCGAGGGATACCTCCTTCTGCCCCACCTCTGCACACAAGCGTTGCGTTAAGACCCAGTCGTTGTTCGCGCCACCTTTCGCTTTGGCGCTCGAAATGTGAGCAGCCGTCACCTCGACCCCAAAATGCGCTGCGGTTTTAACGATGGAAGCCCGATAAGAAGTTCCCACGTGAGCAATGACGCCATCCATGTCCAAGAGGAGCGCTGTGTAGCTTCACCCACGCCCAGAAAATAATGGCAAGCGCAGAAAAAAAAAGGGCATCGCGCAATAAGTTAGCAGCAACGCACTTCCTAGAACGAAAAATGGCTATGAAAAATAGTTAGACAGGGAGAAGCCCTTTCACATCGTAAAATTCCATAGCCTGTCTGGACATCTTAGGGGAGGTCGTATTCATAACTTGTAACAAATGCTGTAGCATGTTAGTGTTTTGAGAGGTATCCATGTTGAGTAGGCACTCAGGCAGAATACTCGCATGTATTCAATAGGAGAGATGCTGATCGGGTCAAGTAGGGCTGATTTTCTTACCCATTTCCCTTCGAGTGGCTCATATTAGAAGCTAGTTCTCAAGACAGAGCAGTAGATTCGCTCGAGGGGGCGTAGAGAGCGTAGAGCGAAGAAAGAAGTCATGATGAAGAAAGTGGAGCAAAAAGCAAGCAAAACGTCATCTTCTTTCTTCTTCTCGTTCTTTTTGCTCTGGATGTGTCCCCCTGTAGGGTTCCAAAAAAAAAGCTCGGCCAGTCGTCGCGTGACTGACTTCTTCCTCAAAAAGTTTCCGTCATCGGACGAGGAGGGCAAGACCATATTTCAGTGCGAGGACGGACGATGCCTTCGAAGGAGGAGCTTACCGCTACGATCAATACTGTCGCCGATGAGATTCGGTCTCTCAAGGCCGCCATGGCGCCGACTGAGCAGGTATATGCGTACTCATCGTTCATGTTGTTATCACAGCAGGGAAACATAATTTTGCAATTGGCGAGTGCCCTACAAGAGTTTACTAGCTTTCACACGTACGCAGCGCAAAACTATTGTACTTTGTTCAGTATATAAGCTGCCACTAGTGTGGTGTGAAAATATGGCTGATTTTTCAACCTTTGGTGGTGCTAACTGGTGCGCTCCAAAAGGTGATGGCAAAAGTCGCTGAGCTCAAGGCACTCAAGGCCAACTATGAGACTGAAGTGGGCGAACCCTTTGACCCGCCCAAGGAAGACTCCAAGAAAAAGGACAAAGCAGCTGCCGCTGCAACCTCAAAAGAAGACAAGGGCCCTTCCAAGAACGATTTGAAGAAGGCGGCCAAAGCGGCGGCCAAAGATGCAAAGCGCGCTGACCACAAGGCCGCAGCTGCTGCAGGTGGCGAGAGCGGCTCGGCTACTACAGCTCCTGCTGCGGGTGCGGCTGCGGCACCAGCTTCGGGCAGCAAAAGCGCAGTAACGACTCCGGCTGCTGCTGCAGGTGGCGGTGCTTCTTCGGCAGCTGACCTTCTGGCCGGCGCGGTGTTGCATTGTTGCGCGTCTACAGGCCTAGTGGCGTGTGCTGCTTTGAGTGGTGCTCCCGCTGACCTGCGCAAGAAAGTAACCGTAAACGCTACGGCTCCAGCAGCACAGCTCGCGAGGCTGGTAGTGGCTGGCGGATCTGCTCAGGTACTAATCTTGAAACTGGGTGCTGTTGTATTGGTCACAAGGAGTTGCCTACAGATTATTGGTCTATTGCTGCTGCTGTGTCCGATGAGCAAGAATTGTCACCATAATCCACAGATTGGTTCCCTTACATGCGCCGTGCTTCTTCTTGATTTTTATAATTATGTTAGGTGGTGGGGGACCATGCGATTGCTCGTCTCATTTTGGCGGCATCCGGCAAGAGCCTTGCGCCCACTCCACTGGGGGCCGCTCAGGTACTGAAGCAATAACAAGCTCGCGCGTGAAGCAGAGGAGGGAAGTAATGGAATAGGATGGGCCTCATTATTTTATGGAATGGGCTCGTGTGGACTTGAGGCTGCGTTTACTGACAATCCGGACCCAAATGACTGTTGATGTGCTACACTGCTTACTTGGGCCCTCTTGCTTGCGCGTGTACACTTGCTATGGTGCGTTCGGCGTGTTCGTCACACTACAGGCGGACTCGATGCTCGACTTGGCCTCCATGTTCTGCGCCGACGAGTTGCCACTCCAAGAGCAAGTGACCTCAGCCCTCGCCGCTAGCGGTGGTCCTTTCTTGCTTGGCAGTGCAGCCTCCTTGGCGGATGTGGCGATGGTGGCTTGCTTCACTGCGCCTGGCGCTCCCAAAACCTTCCCATCTGCGATCAGCAAATGGCTCAAGTCCGCAAGCACCTGTGCGATGATAAAAGAAGCCAAGAATGCGATGAGCGGGAAAGGTGGTGGTGGAGGCAAAGATTCGTCTTCGTCTGGTGGTGACAGTGGGAAGAGCAACACCGGTGGCGCAGACGAGATGAGTTCGGGCTGCCCGCCTCTAGAGGATGCGGTGGAAGGACAAGTGGTGACGCGCTTTCCGCCCGAGCCGTCAGGGTTTCTGCACATCGGCCACGCCAAGGTCTGGGTGTTTGATGTTTACTTGGTTGAGTGTTGAAGCACACTTTTTTATGTGTGTGCCTTTATTCTTGATTCTTTTTTTTATTAAAGCTCTCGTTGTTCACCTTTTCCTTTTCTTTTACTTTATCTCTCCTTTTCCTTCTTCTTCTTGCCTAACACTCCTTCTATGCTACCGTTATCTAGGCGGTGTTGCTGAACGAGTACTACGCGAAGCGGTACAAGGGCAAGATGCTCCTTCGGTTCGACGACACCAACCCGTCCAAAGAGAAGGAGGAGTTCGAGTCCAACATCTTGCGCGACCTCGCGAGCTTGAACGTGAAGCCTGATGCCATCTCCCACTCCTCAGACCATTTCGCGGCCTGCCAGGTTAAACATGATACATCTTCCTATTGCCTCTCTTTCTCTCTCTCTTTTATGTTGTTTCACCGCATTACCTTGAACGTCTTACTTGCCCTTCTTTAATCCCGTAACCATGTGTTCATTCATTTCCCCTCGTCTTCCACCACCTTCTATTTCCTCCATTCAGGACTACGCGCGCACCCTTTTGCGCAATGGCCAAGCGTTTATGGATAACACGCCCATGGAACAAATGCGCGAAGAGCGGAGCAACCGCGTCGAGTCAAAGCACCGGAACCAGTCCCCCGAAGAAGGCCTAGCTCTGTTCGAGCGGCTGGTGAAAGGGGACCCCTCGGTGATGGAGTACTGCCTGCGGGCCAAGATCGACATGGCCTCGGACAACGGCACCTTGCGTGACCCAGTCCTGTACCGTGGGAACACGACTCCCCACCACCGCACGGGCACCAAGTTTCACGCCTACCCGACCTACGACTTCGTGTGCCCAATCGTGGACTCGATTGAAGGAGTGACGCACTGTTTGCGGACCACCGAATACACCGACCGGGATTTCCAATACCACATCTTGCAGGACATGCTGAAACTGCGCAAGGTGAGGCGCTTGGTAGCTAACAAGAATGAAGAGGAAGAAGAAAGAGTTTGCCAAGCTCATTTGGGTCGCTGGTGTTTTTATGAGTGTTTCTCTTGGTGCTTTTTTTCCTCTTTTTCTTGACAACATTGTTTACGTGCATCTACGCACGCATCTTTCATGCTTTTCATTCAGGTCACGATTTACGCGTTCTCCAAACTCAACTTCGTGAACACGGTGCTCTCCAAGCGCAAGCTCCAGTGGTTCGTGGACAACGGCAAGGTGCCCGACTGGAACGACCCCCGATTCCCCACTGTACAGGGTGTGGTGAGGCGAGGCGTCACCATGGGCGCCCTCCGCCGCTTCATTTACGCTCAGGTATTGTGATGCGCGGTGATTCTATGTGCACATTAACGATACTACGTTGGAACAGAAGATCAATTCTTTGTTTTTTTTTCCTTTTGCGAGTTTAATTTTGCACCCTTTTTTCAAAGCACTCACTCGACTGCTACTGTAATCCTAATACTATATGACCTGTGTATATTTTCTCTACACATGTAGGGCGCGAGCCGGAACATTGTGCTGCAGGAGTGGGACAAGTTTTGGTCGATGAACAAGGATGAGTACGAGCCGTCGGCTCCTCGGTTCATGGGAGTGGCCACCAAGAACGCGGTCAAGCTCAGCCTCAGTGGCGGCGACACCGAGACTCTGACTACTGACACCCTGGCCGCGGTGTCCGTGAGCCTCGTGCCGTCGGACCCCAACTCCGAGCCGCGGCCCATGCGCATTGGCGGCGCGGTGTATCTGGAGGGCGAAGACGCCAGCTGCTGCGCGGTTGGGGACAAGGTATCATGTGTTTGTATAGAGGGTGTTTGGAGTAGCTATATTTCGTTGTCTTTAAAAAAATAGAGCAAACCTCTCTTCCATAAGTGTATTCCTCTTTTACGTTTGCGTGTATGATTTCTCATCATAAGTGTTCCGACGTTGATGTGCATTTCTTGATGTCCTTCTCTTTCTCGTGCATCGTTGTAGGTCATTCTGGTGATGTGGGGCGTAGTGGAGATCACTGCGATTGAGAAGGACGCCAGCGGTGCCGTGACCTCGATGAGCGGCGTGCGTCAGCCGGAAGCGTCGGTGAAAAAGATCAAGCACAAGTTCAACTGGGTGGCGGCCACCGACGATGTCCTCAATGGCACGGTATGCAGATTCTTTGTCTGAGGGCGATGAAAGTTGTGCGACTTTCAAATCTCTGCTTTCTCTGCCATTCTTATCTTTGCCCTATACTACATTCTTGTTGGGCCTTCTTCTGGTTGCATAAACTCATGCGTGTGCTTCTCTCTGTGTGCCCTGATATATTACCCCAGGTGGTGGAATACGACCACCTGGTCACCAAGCCGAAGCTGGAAGAGGGCGAAAACTTCGTGGATTTCCTCAATCCTCTCAGCGTGGGCACCATGCCTGTGCTGCTCGAACCCGCCATTCGGTTCCTCAAGGTGGGTAATGGTGGGGGAGAGTGTTACTAGGTGTAGTTACAGTGAAGCCCTTTTGCCTTCTCGTATTCCTTGATTCAGACTTGCATTGGTGTATATTGCACTCACCTCAAGAACAATACTGAATATTTATGCACGCATGTCACAGCGCCTTCATTGCTTCATTTCTCACGCGTCTCACGCACGGCTATTTTATGTCTGTATGCACACTTTTCTACAGGAGGGTGAAATCATTCAGCTGGTGCGCCGTGGCTTCTTCCGAGTGGACAAGCCCGCAAGTGGCGACGAGGGCCCTCATCTGGTGCTGATCCCAGATGGCAAAGCCAAATCCATGTCTACCCTCTCCACGGCGCTGCCGCACCACTAAACGAGGGCGGTGATGAGGCGGCGGCACCGAAAATGCCGCGAAAGGGGGATTGAGATCTGAACGGACTGGCAGTGACCAGTGATTTGTGCTTTGTGACTCATACGGGAGAAACTTTTGAAGTGCCGGGACTTGAATGAGATACATAGAAACGTAATCAGAATAGAAGCACGATAGGGGTTAACAGTATCAGTTAACATAGCTTTTACTGAGTTGCACGTTTTATGTTACATATACGAGGTCCACACATAATACCGCAATTAATAAACGAGGATCCCTTATCGCTGCGGATTACAGTTCGCTAAACATATCTGGCTTGAACTCAAAAGCCTTCACGAAGACATCAACAGCCCATATATAAACCAGTTGACTCTTTTAGTTAAAGGTCCAAATTTTGAAAAAAAAAATAGAACTAGCGAAATCGAGCATAGCAGGAACACGTATCTGACTCATTGCTCGCTTTGCCTTGCAATTGCTTTTATGAGTAGGCTTCGCAAGTGCTCCATGGCATCCAGGGCTTGCAAAGGGTCTCCTTCTCTGCCACCATTCGTCTTTCCCTGGTCGCCTAATCCCGGTAAAGACGGACCCGGCGGGCGATCTTCATCATCGCTGTTACTCGGCAAGCGAGGTCCCGGTGGACGATCGTCGTCACTGCTATTGTCGTCGTTGCCTCCTCGTCTTGCTTGATGAGCTGCAGCTATAGGCTCTGCTGCGCCATTGTCGCTGTCACTACAAGCGTCGCCGCCTCCGTCATCGCCATCCTCAGAAGAGGACGAAGAAGAGGCTGCTCGTTTCTTCGAAGAAGATTTGCTCTTCTTGTCTTTCTTCTCTTTTTTCTTCTTGTCTTTTGAGCTCTTTTTCTTTTTATCCTGCAATAGCATCAAAAGTCATGAGTAAGATGTAAGCTAGCGCTTGATATGGTCTTCTGATGACTAAACTATGCTACCTTTTTCGATGCCTTCTTCTTTTCGTGCTTCTTCTTTTTATCTTTCGTAGAATGCTCCGCAACTGACTCAGCCGGTACTACATCCTGAATGAAGAATTTGAGTAACGAAAGTAAGAACATCAAGATATTCCACAAGAAACTATAAGTTGAGGTAGCGTCCACAAGTTCCAAATACATTGAACAAAAAGGGAGTTCACTCTACTCAAGTGTTTAGGTTTAGTCGCATCGCCTTAAAGCGAGCTAATCTACAAAACCTAGCGAGTTACCCAAAGCATCGAAATAGCCAAACCAAAGGTCTAATTCATAGGCAGAATACCTCTCGTTGCCGTTTCTTTTGTTGCCGCTGGATGACTGCCGCTGGGGTTTTATCGACGAGTTTTTGGTGTTCAACGTCACGAACTTGTGGCTGTCGAACCACGGAGTTGTGCAAGTACCCCTCGCCAACCTTGGTGTTTCTGAACTGTGACTGGTCTATAATGCTTGCGCCCTTCGAGACAGATTCGTCCCGCTGGCGCTCTTCTAGCATATCAGCGCGCACTGCCTCTGTGCGTCGCGCAGTTTGTGCTGTAGGTCGCAAAAACGCAGGCACGTCTTCTTCTTCATCACTGTCCCGATCTTGCTCCATCCATCGCTCCAAATGGCTCATCTTAAAGTCGCGCTTCTCTTAAAAATGCGGCTATTGGAGTTTTAACTAAGGCTAGCTACGCTCAGCCTATTGGCCCGCAGACCGCAGTTGTAGTCTTCGGCTCAACAGTATGGCACAATGTACGGCTCAATCGGCTCAATTGGCAATTGGCACACATAGGCACAGAGCAACAAGAGGGCGCCGCCGGCGAGAGGGCCAAGGCAAACACCCCCTGTAGTTGGGATCTTTCTGATCTTTCGTTTTCCTCCTCCGTGTCGAGAAATTCAAAAATATTATTCATTTAACCCTTGCTAGAGAGGCAAAGGACACGTGGAAGCTAAGGCTGAAGCAAGGGTTAAATTCCAAAGTCTCAAATCTTTACTGGGAGTATACAAGCCGCGTAGCATTAATCCTTAATTATCTGTTGTAGGGACGAAGGACGAATTCGTTTATTCTCCAGGCATAGGGTTGTAACCGATCTACGCACGGAACACAAAGAATCAGACGATATGCCTCCCAAGAAGAAACGAACTGTCACGAAGATCACGAAGTATATTGTAAAGCGAGCGAAAGGACACAATAATGCTTCCAAGCACAGGAAGCAAAAAAAACAATCGAAGGATTGTGCAATTGTGCACGCCAAATATAACGCGGCGAGGAAGTGCTCATATTCAGAAAAACTCGGAAACGGAGAGAAAACCACTCGACTGCACTCGTTCGAAGACAAGCTTGACATTTTTCGGAAGTACACAGAATGGATCGTAGCTGGAAAACCATATGGTATGTCACCAGCCCCTGCTCTAGCGGAAAAATACGGGTGCCATTACAATTACCCGAAGGCATTGTACAAAAAAGCGATTGAGTGCGGAAGCATCGAGAATAACAAATCTACTGGGCGCCCACCTGAATACGATCAAAAGCTCTGGGATGATGTGCGTAACTTCATTCAAAAATACCAAAGGAGTCACGGCAGGGAACCGACTCACGTCGAAACCCAGGTTGAGCTCAAGAAATTGGGACATAAGCAGGTGCCCAGCAGCGAATCCCTTCGAGTAGGCAAGATTAAGTTCAAGGCCGGCAACAAGAAGACAACATCAACAAAAACAAAGAAAAAGTAGCAAAGCCCGCTGTAGGTTCTATAGAGGAGATGAATTCAACGAAATGTTCGCCGCGGGAATTAATTTGCTTCGCATACCACCAACAAAATTTCTTGCATTTTTGACTTTATTGATGCTGGTATTAATTAACATTAACTATTAAAACTAGATGCACAAATACACGAACGGAGAATTGCGAATGGGTCAAAGCCATTTCTGTGCAGGGAGATTAAAGGCCGTAGCGGCGCAACGCAATATTCCAATTAACAATCGCTAAGTCGCTACAACGCTACAGTGTACAAAATTAATTTGCTGATTGATGCAGGTGCTTATGGCTTATGGATGTGTGCGTTTTTATTTGGAATATGCTGAGTTAGAGTTGATTTGCTCCATGGCTCAGGCAAACAGCAGAATAATGGTGCCTCTAAACCACCATTAAACCCTTGAAGTTTCCTCAATTATGGCATTGAGTGCTTGACTGACGGTCACCACGCGGCGCAGAATGGCATCCTTCTCACCAGATTCACCGCTAAGGAGCCGGCCATACTTCTGGGTAAATTTATCTATGTGCCACCGCAGCTGCAACTGTCGTACTGCTACCTTCCTCGCTTGAGGCTCCATATCTTGATGCCCTGGCAACGGTTGATGATCTCCCTGGCTCGGCCACGGCACCTGTCTTTCGTTAACCAACACCTCATTGTTGGATTTAGAAACCAGTTCCACGAATTGCTTCCACGCTGCGCTGTCTAGAGCACGGGCTGCAATTGCTTCCTCGGAACTCAAGGATAAAGGTGCCTGAGGATAAGATGAATTCGAAGAAGGAGGAGGTGGCGGTGGTGCACCTGCACTGCCACTCCGAAAACCAGCAAAGTTGTCGCTGGAGCCATGTGAAGGATGTTGGCGTGTTGGTTGCGGGCCATTCGTATCACTTGCACTTTTCTTAGCTTCAGATCCACGCTGCTGCTGCTGCTGCTGCTGCTGCTGCTGCTGCTGCTTAAATGCTGCCTGGGCTGCGCGCCTGTTTGAACGTTGCGTTAAAATGCAGGCATACAAAGGATTATATCGCAAGGTATGTCTAACTGTTTTGCACCGCGAGTGCAAGAAAGGAATAACCCACATTCTCTGCGAGATGTACAACTTCTGGTAACAAACCCTATTCATTGTTTGCCTGCTTGGTGCCTCACCTCAGCTGCCGCCGCTGATTCGCAATTTCAGCAAACCAGTCACCGTGGCGATCTTCAGCGTCACGAACGGCTTGTTCCTCTGCGTCCCACCCTTGCTCCATGGCAGGCCCTGCACCACTGCAGTCGAGCTCGTCGTAAGCGCTGGCTTCTGCAATCTTCGCTTTCCACTCTGCTTCGGCGAGAGCTTTCTGGTAAAAGACAAGCAAACGCACAACAAGTAACATAAACAATAAGTTTAGCATACTAGAATGCGTATCACGACGTAATTTCCTGAAAACGCAAGGCAATCGCAGACAGACAAAAGAAGCTACGGACAGTGCACCTCTCTTTCGATTCTCTAACCTCTCTCGCCAGCTCTTGAGCTTCGCGCTTCTCTCGTTCCACTGCCCGTTTTTTCGCTTCCCAGGCAGCGACTTCATTGGCATAATCTATGAGGAGGCCGTCTAAACCCATGTCCTTGGCACTTTCGCCGCTTGAAGTTTCAAGGTCGCAATCGGCGCCGTGCTTTACAAGGAGGGTGGCCAAAGGGCCATCGCACAGAAGGCAGGCTACATGCAGGGCTGTTAAGCCATTGGTATCACCTGCGGGTGAGCGCCAATCCACAGGCGCTCCTCCTTCTTGGAGTAGCAGTTGCACTCCATCCAGATCTCCTGCACAAGCTGCGAAATGAAAGCTGGCACCTAGAATGTCTGAAGCAGCTCGAGAATCATGGGCCATATCAGACCGTGCTGTCGCACGGACCACCCGCCGTAGTTGCTTCGCTAGCTCCGCGAGTGAGCAATCACCACCACGCAACAAGAGGTCAAATGCTTTTGCTCGATCTTCTGCGCTTGGCTCACCCTTGTGGCGTCGCTTCTTATGCTTCTTGTGCCGCTTTTCTCTTTTCTTCTTTCCGTCCTTCCTCTTGCGGTCTTTTGAAGACGCCTTCTTAGTGGGTTTTTCCACTCGACGATGTTTCTTTTTAGAGTCTCTATTACAATCACTATCATTGCTGCTCTGTTTCTCGCTGCTTTCGCTATCGCTCGAGTAAACTTCGTCAAAACCCCAGTGGGAAGCAGAGTAAAATGAGTCTTCCATTAAGCGATACGAGAGAGACCACTCGTAACGGCGTCTAGGAAGTTTTTCCTCCTGTAGTTCCTAGCTTGTTCAAGCCCTCCTAGTAATAGTGGCTTCTCTAACTCTAACTAGTGGAGGCTAGCTAGAGGATAAGAAGGCTAGCATATGCTAGCATACTAGTAGGTACTATGTAGTTAGCCCTGCCGCCCTGCCTGGGCTCTGATGAGATGAGCCCTGAGCCCTGAGCCCTGAGAGCACTGAGCACCCGCCCGAGCACCCGAGTATGTACATAATCGAGGGCAACATGTTGTTAGGGTTACCGTAGGATTTAGGGTTAGGACATGTGATTTTGTTGTTTTGATTTTTATGGACCCTATTCGATTCTTGTCCTTCTTGCGCTGCTGTTTTTTTAGCCTAACTAAACTGTCTCCTCGGTAGGGAAGAAGTTGAAACACGGAAAATAGGAAGAAACGAAACATGGACTTTTCAGGAATTGTTTCCCGGGTGCACCGAAGTGGACGAGAAACCGGGGAAA
>Ga0307982_1001142_pt1 | contig 21331 bp, 21 predicted proteins | sample OrgLakmetagen989_FD_201847 | JGI IMG/M metagenome (GOLD analysis project Ga0307982, IMG submission 201847) | Saline water microbial communities from Organic Lake, Antarctica - #989 | ecosystem: Environmental > Aquatic > Non-marine Saline and Alkaline > Saline | place: Antarctica: Organic Lake... | reverse complement strand
GTAACTCAATAAATAGATTTTTAATCATTATAGCAAAGGTGTTGGAGTTCAGAGTTAAATAGGAGAAAAGTTAAGATCCACCTGATCCAAAGGTAAAAAAGTATTGCAAATCAAAAGTTTTTCTAGGCTCAAATTAAACCTTATTAAAAAAACTACGTCATATAATTATAACATTAAAAGGAATAAGAATGAAAAAGTTAATGATTTTAGTAGCAATACTAGCAGTAGGTTTTGCAAATGCTCAACCTGGAGAAAGGAATTTAACTCCAGAACAAATAGCATCGATTCAATCTAAAAAAATGACTCTTGTTTTAGATCTTGGTAACAAACAACAAGCGCAAGTAGAAAAATTATTATTGGTAAACGCTAAAGAACGCCAAGCTCATAAAATGAGTAGAGAAGATAGAGCCCAACTTACTGATGTACAAAAAGCGGCAAAAATGGAGACCATGCTGGATAAGAAAATCACGATAAAACGTAAAATGAAGAATATTTTAAATGCAGATCAATACAGCAAATGGGAAGAAATGAAGGCTAAAAGAGCAGAAAGAAAAAGGGGAAAAAACAAAAGAGGTGAAAGAAGAGATCGCAACAATTAATGGTTGAAATGGACTGCTTTTAGTAATTAACTTTCCCGTTATCAGAGCTGGTTTCATAATTGAAGTCAGCATTTTACTTAGAATCCCTTTTGACCTTTTAAGGGAAACCTATAATTGTAGCTTTTATGCAAAATGAAAATTTAGTGTATCCTGCATGATTTACAGTGAAAAGAAAAGTCCAAATGAGCACTACATATCCAATTAAATCCTTACTTTTAAAAATTAAGAACAAATATACTCATGAAGAAATTACTTTTTATAGTTGCGATCCTTGCAGGATCTTTATCTTTTGCTCAACAGGAAATAAGCAATTCACAACAAGAATTGAGTAAAAACACTAGTGCGAGAGTTCAAGCATTTAATGAAAAAATAGAAACGAAGGTAACTGCGATTGTTGAGATCACAAAACTGGAGAAAAAGAAACACTCCGAGCTTAAAGAAATAGTTGCTACTAAAGAAATGCTATTGATACGTCTCGATCGTGAAGGAAAAGAAGCCCAAGATTATCAAGGACGACGCAACGATATCATGAACAACTACCAAGATCTACTGAGAAAATTATTAGGAGAATCAAAATTCAACTTACTTCAAAGCAAAGTTAGCCCTAAGTAAAAAAGTTATTCTTAAATAAAAAAACCGTTCTTTTATCAAGAACGGTTTTTTTATGTTTCACTTTCAACGGTCTTAAAGTGAGCAAATCCCCAGTTAGCTAGCTATGGTATTTTTACAGTGCTTATAAAGCATAGCACGAAGTAGTACTACCACTTTGCCACCACTTCTCTACTTGCCTCTATAGTTTTATCAAGGTCTGCATAACTCAATGCATCGTTTAAGAAATAGGATTCAAAAGCACTAGGTGGTAAATAAATACCTCGCTCTAGCAAGCCGTGGAAAAACTTCTTGAACCAGTCATTATTTCCTGTAGCTGCACTAGCAAAATCAACTACTTCTTGGTCTGTAAAATGTACCGACATCATCGATCCATAACGATTGATCTGGAAATCAATTCCTTTTTCAGAAAGTACGCTGTCTATTCCTTTGTGCAGGTATTCTGTTTTAGCAGCTAAGCTATCAAAAACTTCAGGATGATTTTTCAAATGAGACAACATCGCTAGACCAGCACTCATCGCCAGCGGATTCCCACTTAATGTTCCTGCTTGATACACGGGTCCTAAGGGAGCTAGGTGGTTCATTATTTCTTGACGAGCAGCAAACGCACCTACCGGCAGTCCTCCTCCGATCACCTTACCGTAGGTGACTATATCTGCTCTCACTCCAGTAGTTTCTTGTGCACCCCCTTGAGCCAGTCTAAAGCCAGTCATCACTTCATCAAAAACAAATAAAGCGCCGTTGTCATCACACAGTGATCTGATGCCTTCTAAGAAACCTTCTTTGGGCACTATGCAGCCCATGTTTCCTGCAATAGGTTCTATAATTACACAGGCAATCTCGCCTTTATTTTTCTTAAATATATCAGCTACCTGATCTAGGTTATTATACGGTGCAAGTAAGGTATCTTTTGCAGTACCTTGAGTCACACCAGGACTATTAGGACTACCGAAAGTCACTGCACCACTACCCGCTTGAATCAAGAAGGAATCACTATGACCATGATAACATCCAGCAAATTTTATGATCTTATCACGTCCAGTATAACCTCTAGCAAGTCTTACGGCACTCATACAAGCCTCCGTACCAGAATTCACCATTCTAATTTGATCCACATTAGGAGCCATAGAAATAGCGAGTTTTGCAATTTCTGTTTCAATGGCGGTAGGCATTCCATAAGAGGTGCCTTTTTTCGTTGCATTGATTACGGCCTCTACCACAGGCTCAAAAGCATGACCTAAAATCATCGGGCCCCATGAGGCGATATAATCTATAATTTGATGACCATCTTCTGTTTGTAAATACGCACCTTTTGCACGTTCTACAAAAACAGGATCACCCCCTACAGCATTAAAGGCCCTTACTGGAGAGTTCACTCCGCCGGGGATATATTTTTTTGCTTCTTGAAAAAGCGCACTACTTCTTTGGTAAATAAATGACATAAAATGGATTTATTATTTAACGATAAGCACTTGGCCTATGTTTAACTCGTCTGATTTTAATCTATTGAGTTTTTTAAGTTGATCAATAGTGATGGCGTATTTTTTTGAAATCCTGTATAAGGTATCGCCTTTTACGACAACGTATTCCTTAGTAAAACTAGTCGTGTTATTTTCTTTTACTTCCTCTACGACTCTAGGTTTCTCATCAATAGACTTACCCAAAGCCATATTATCATAACGATACAACTCGTAACGTTCAATAAGACTGATCAATTTTTGCGGGTACTTCCTATCGGTTGCATAACCAGCTTCTCTCAAGCCATTTGCCCAACCTTTATAATCGTCTTGATCCAATTCAAAAAGTCCCGCATACCGCCTTCGGTCTTTTAAAAATAAGGAGTGATCTCTATAAGAATAACTCGCATCATTATACGTACGGAAGCATTCTTGATCTTCATCATCATCATGATAGATACGTCCACCGGTCCATCCTGTATGACATTTGATTCCAAAATGATTGTTTGCTTCTAACGCCAGTCTTCCATTACCCGAACCGCTTTCTAGAATTCCTTGTGCAAGGGTTATACTTGCCGGAATTTTATAAAGTTTCATTTCTTGAATAGCAACATCCTTAAAATCTTCCACATAGTTGGCAATTTTATCCGTACTGCGGGTGGTTGTTGTAGTCGTAACCTTATCGTTTTCCTGAATAACTACGGGTGCATTAGGAGTCGTTGTGGTTCTTTTTGATTTTTGTTTGGTAGTTCTAACGTGTTTCTTAGAGCCGCAAGAAACTAAGAACATTCCAGCTAATAATAAGGAGCAAAGGAGTCTAAAATTGATTTTCATAACTAAGCTTAAGGCGTCGTTTTTTTTCTAACATTTTATTATATCCAGCAATTGATTGCAGACCGCCAGTATGGACAGCTAAAATACGGGTTTTACCTTTGATAACGCCACTTTCAACCATTTGTTCTATACCGTACATCATTTTTGCTGTATAAATGGGTTCTAATGGGATTCCATAAGGGTTTTCTATAGTTAGGCTTTCGCGAAAGCGAGTATTCATATAATCAATTAATCGATCATCAGACTTTGCATAACCGCCAAAAGTCATTTCATTCACCACCTCAAAATCCCTTCTAAGGGTGTATTGTTCAATCTCTTCTTTCATAAAGCCTCCTTTTAAAGCAGAGAAAACAATAACTTTTTGATGTGGTGAAGCAGTGTTAATAATTCCCGCAGCTGTACCACCAGTACCAGCAGCTACGCAAATAATATGGTAATAGGTGGTATCGTATTCTGTGAGAATTTCCTCCGTTCCTTTTACAGCAAGACTGTTCGTTCCACCTTCTGGAATATTGTAGTAAGAGCCAAAAATAGCCTCCATCTGTGTCTGAAATGCTTTCGTGTCTTTCTCTCGATATGCCTGCCTAGAAACAAAATGAAACTGCATGCCATTTTGATGGGCTTTTTTTAAAGTGCTGTTGTGAGCAAATGTCTTTTCCAGATCCTCAGCTAACTCTTCTCCCCGTATAACCCCTATAGTACGTAAATTAAGAAGTTGTCCTGCTGCCGCAGTTGCTGCAATATGGTTAGAAAAAGCACCGCCGAAGGTCAGAATAGTGCGCGCACCTTGCTTTTGAGCCTCAAGAAGATTGTATTTGAGTTTACGCAACTTATTCCCTGAAACCTCTTTGTGGAGTAAGTCTTCTCTCTTCATGTCCACCTCAATTTCTAAACCTGGAAAAGATTTGAACTTTTGATTCACAGAATCATTTGGTGTAAAAAGCCTATTCATACGCATACTTTTTACTGTAAAATTTCAAAAACGAAAATAACTTTCGGCTTTTTAAATAGTGGAGACTTGCCTCATTGGAATAAGCTTCTCTTTCAAAGACGATATTCCTGTATGCGAGAAAATGATTTTTAAACCTCAACAGCCGAATCAAATAATCGGTTCCATACCACGTATAGAAGAAAATGATGACTAATTCCTTTTGCTGTGCGGCATGAATATGTTCATGATTTATACAAACAAGGTCCTTGACATATTCTTTATCCTTTACCAACAAAAATGGCCATAGCCTTATGCCGTTGTATGTTTTAAGCTGTTTTGAGGGTATAAGAATCATAAGTGCAAAGTTATTCATTTACTGCTTGATTTTGGGTCGTGTGCATATCAGATGCGTGCGATTTTATCTGGCTTTTGTAATGCCAGCCTAACAACCTTACATAACACGCATTACAAATGCGCCATTAGCATACACGCATCAAAAGATAGGCGCGACCTGGTGTATACAGATGATGGTAGTTGTGACGTAAAAATTATTATTATTTGGTAGAACTCATAAGGCGCATTGCAAATGCGCTCGTATTACACACTATCAAATATATGTGCGAGATGCAGTAGGAATAGCAGCACCTGTAAAAACTGTTTTAAAATAATATCTACGTCAAAAAAAATAGTGATCGAAGCTAAAACTCCAATCACTATGATGTATACATAATGCTATAAAGGCATTACCAATTATAAAAATGGAATGGCCTAATTACCCTCACTTAACGTAAAGCTTCCATCCCCATTAAAATTTGAAAGGTTAATGGTCACGGTCCATGTTCCTGGGGTACCGGCAGATGTTACACCAGAAAAGGAATCTGGCTCGACAGCACCATTCAAAGACCTGTCTAAAACTGTTGTACCATCTGCATCTTTGACAATCATTTGAAATACACCAGTAACAGAAGATGTAATATCTGCATTATAGTCTGCAGTAGAAAGGTCGTTTTGCCAGTTAAAAGTTTCAGAGGCAGCACCACCATTACCTGAAAAGTCACCGCCTATATCACCAGTAATACCTTCCGTTAACCTCACATTTGCGATTAAGTCATCATCATCAGAGCAGCTGTGTAAGAAGAATGCCGTGGAGATAAGTGTTAGAATAATAATAGGTTTTAAAAATTTCATAATATATATTTTCAACGTAAAATAGATCTTTTTATGCATTACTAAATATTTATATTTTTAATATAATGCATAAGTGTTATTTATGTGTAGCGAGCATATATTCTGGTTGCGTAAAGACCATAGGGGCTATTGCCACCTGCAGGTGGAACACCATCATTCAAATACCGATAAAACAACTCTTTATCTGTTCTATTTTCTGTGGATACTATCGTATTTTTAAAACATGAAAAAGATTATTCCTGTAGAAGAAGGCGATTATTATATAACACCTCAAGGATACCGCTGCTTTACAGAGCAATACCACCTTAAAAGAGGTTATTGTTGTGAAAGCGGTTGCCGCCATTGCCCGTATGGTTATGATAAGAAAACAAACAGCCAAAATTAAAATTTCATGAATGACACTAATTCTTTAGCAGGCTTTCGCGAAAGCATACAAACAGGGATTCCTGAAACATTACCAGCAGCTTATAGATACGATCCTGATGTGAATCATGCTCCTAAACGCAAAAAAATCCTTACCGCTGATGAGGAAAAGCTGGCACTGCGCAATGCGCTCCGGTATTTTGATCCCAAACATCATGAGTTATTATTAGCAGAATTCAAAGAAGAACTAGATACTTACGGCCGTATTTACATGTATCGTTTTATGCCAGCCTATGAGATCAAAGCAAGAAATATAGCCGATTACCCAGCGCAATCACAACAAGCCGCTGGAATCATGTTGATGATACAAAATAACCTAGATCATGCCGTGGCACAGCACCCACATGAGTTGATCACCTATGGTGGTAATGGAGCTGTTTTTTCTAACTGGGCGCAATACCTTCTTACCATGAAGTACCTCAGTGAAATGACTGACGAGCAAACCTTGGTCATGTACTCTGGACATCCCATGGGATTATTTCCTTCTCATAAAATGGCTCCACGTTGCGTGGTAACTAATGGAATGATGATCCCTAACTACTCACAACCTAACGACTGGGAAAAGTTTAATGCGCTAGGTGTCACACAATACGGACAGATGACCGCTGGTTCTTTTATGTATATAGGACCACAAGGAATCGTTCATGGAACTACCATTACAGTTCTCAATGCTTTTAGAAAAATTAAAAAAGAACCCACGGGAAATATATTTGTGACTTCAGGATTAGGCGGCATGAGCGGCGCTCAGCCTAAAGCTGGAAATATCGCTGGCTGTATTACTATTTGTGCAGAGATGAATCCTAAAGCCGTTCATACCAGACATTCACAAGGTTGGGTGGACGTAGTGGTTTACAATACTGCAGATTTAATCTCTCGAGTAAGAGATGCTCAAGAAAAAAAGGAGCCCCTTTCCATTGCTTTTGAAGGAAACGTAGTTCATGTTTGGGAAGCCCTTTATGATGCGCAAATTCATATCGCTATAGGTAGCGACCAGACCAGTTTACACAACCCTTGGGCTGGCGGTTACTATCCAGTAGATCTTTCTTTTGAAGCATCTAACGATATGATGAGCAATCAACCCGACCAATTTAAGATTGAAGTACAAAAGTCGCTGCGACGACATGTTGAAGCGATCAATAAACACACAGAAAAAGGCACCTATTTCTTTGACTATGGGAATGCATTCCTGCTAGAATCAAGCCGCGCCCAAGCTGATATTGTGGGGGTCGGTAAAGAATTCCGTTATTCTTCTTATGTTCAGGACATCATGGGACCCATGTGTTTTGATTATGGTTTTGGACCGTTTAGATGGGTTTGTGCCTCAAATGATCCAGAAGATCTTAAGAAAACAGATCTTATCGCGACTACCGTATTGGAACAACTTTCTAAAGAAGCGCCAAAACGTACCCGGCAACAAATGCAGGATAACATTAAATGGATCAAAGGAGCGCAAGAAAACAAATTAGTAGTAGGTTCACAAGCACGTATTCTCTACGCAGATGCCACGGGGAGGATTGAAATTGCCCGAGCATTTAACAAAGCTATCGCTAACGGAAAAATAGGACCTATTGTTTTGGGACGTGACCATCACGATGTTTCTGGAACGGACTCGCCGTATCGAGAAACTTCTAATATTTATGACGGTTCTCGCTTTACTGCAGACATGGCGATACAGAACGTAATAGGAGATAGCTTTAGAGGTGCCACTTGGGTTTCTATCCACAATGGCGGCGGCGTAGGCTGGGGTGAAGTGATCAATGGCGGTTTTGGAATGGTAATTGATGGTAGTAAAGAGTCAGAAAATAAATTGGAGTCCATGCTGTTTTGGGATGTAAATAATGGTATCGCTCGAAGGAACTGGGCACGAAATGAAAATGCTGTTTTTACTATAAAAAAAGCGATGGAAACAAATCCTTCTTTAAAAGTCACTATTCCTAATTTGGTCAGTGATGATTTGATCAATAACTTATAATCTGTTTTTAAGCTAGTGGTTCTTGGTTCCGCTTTCGCGAAAGCATAAACATAAAAAGCAATGAAAAAACTATTTACACTTCTCGTAGTAATTGCCTTAATGGCAAGCTGCCAAACAGTACGAGTATCACAAGATTATGCGTTAGGTACTGAATTCAGTAACTATAAAACATATGCCTATTATAAAAAAGGCGTGGATGAGGCAAAAATTTCGGAACTAGATAAAAAACGAATCTTAAGAGCTATCGATACAGAAATGGCAGCAAAAGGATTTATAAAATCTGGAAACCCAGACGTATTAGTCAGCATTTTTACTGATTCGAAAGAACGTGTCGATGTATACAATAATAACTGGGGCTGGGGCTTTGGTTACGGCTGGGGCTGGGGCGGCGGTTTCTGGGGTAATAACATGAATAACAATGTCACCAGAACTACAGAAGGTATCCTTTACATAGATTTAATAGACGCTCAGAAAAAAGAATTGATCTGGCAAGGAGTAGGAACAGCACCGCTTAAATCCACTCCAGAAAAGAAAGTAGAACGCACTAATGAAATTGTAAAAGAAATCTTACAACAGTTTCCACCGATGCCTAAAAACTAGTATCGCATCACCTATAAAAAATCCCATTTTATTAAATTGAAATGGGATTTTTTTTGTTTTAATTTTTGGCGTCCTAATTATCGATCTTTTGGCTGAAAGGCAAAAGGGATAATTTCTTATCTCATCTTTAATTTTACTGAATTTACCAAAATGTCCCAGTACTTAAGTATGCCATCTTTTTATTTAGAAAATGGATATTTTAATTACTCTACATAATTCTCAAACCAAGAACATTCTTTCAGCACCTCTTTGTAATATGCTGTATCTGAATAGCCGTCTCTCAATTGGTTGAAATAAACTTTATGATCACCACAAATATCAAGCTCATAGGTATTCCTATTATAATCATAATTTCCGTCTTCACAACTATTGGTTTTGGCGAGCATAAAAAGCAGAGCCGCTTTGGTTTCTTTAGAGCCGCTCTCTGAGCGCAGTCCTTTTAAGAGATACTTTGTTGCTTGACCCAGAATAAAACTGTCATCTATGACTTCTTCTTCACCATCGTCATCACCATAACTTGGAGCATTTAAAGTATTGCGGTTATCATTGCTGATGTAATAGCTATTGTTCATAAACCAGCCTTTATGACTCATGTTGTACCAAGCATTACCGATCATGTAATAGTAGTCAGAAGCTTTATCAGGATTACTTTGTGCAAGCTGTTTTAGCCGGATCAGTGTTTGCGCTAATTGAATCTTATTGTCCTTGTAAGATTCGCGTTTTTTACTAGAATCAATTTCTTTTGCGTTTTCTCCCAAAATAGTTGAATAGGTAACATGAAAGTCATTTGAAATAGTAGTAAAAGGCACATTCATATACTCTTTAATCGAGGCAGAAAATAATTCTGTACGCACGCCTTTTTCCCAAAACACTTCTGGTCTTTTTACTTGCTTGAATTCGATAATCGCTTCTTCTAGCTGATCTTGTCTCAGGTGATACGTACCTCGTAAATCGTGAACATAATCTTTAGGCCGCGTCTTCATTCGTTGGATAATGGTCTTTTCAAAAGATGTGGGATTAGACAGTCCAACAAATATGTCAAAATTATTGATGTACTCCTCTTTCAGGTAATAATATTTAGCGTCATACTCCCAACTACTCCCGTGTAAGTTCCCTACCCCAGTCCAATCGTATGGCTTATCACTTGAATAAGAATCATAATCTATAGAAGCCAATACACTTGTAATAGGATTTCCAGCATCTTTATACAACGCACTGATATGATTGAAAAAAGCTGCTACCGTAGGCTTATGAGTTCTCAAGTCTTCATCACTAGCGATGCGTTCATAACTTTGATTGATTTTTTTTCTATCCAAAGATTTGATGCTCATAAATTGTACCGCCGTTTTTAACCTTTTGAAATGCTTTTTATATGCAGTTCCAGGTCGTAAAGTAGACATATAGCTTAAGGCTAATCCATTTTCATTTTGATACAAATAAGTGGTAGCTAGTACCAGCGACCATAAATCTTTATTTTTAAGATTTTTTTCATTGAGGATGGATTTTGTGAAAAGATACAATTGCTTTGCATAGCCCTCAATAGGTTCACTTTCATCGTAATAACCCGACTCCAAATGTTCAAAAATACTAGATTGCATTTGGTCTAAATACCGAACAGCAAGCACTTCTAAATAAAGCGAATTCACATTATCACGAGCGATATTTTCCATTTCTCTTAGAACAGAGCCGCGACCGTGAAAGGCTTTGAACAAACTCTTCACATCTGTGTTTTTATTGGAAGCCGTAAATTCTGAGTTGTTCTCTAATAGTTCCCAATTCAAAAACCTTAAGCTGATACCGCAAGTGCTGCGTCTATCTGGTAATTGATCATAAACTTCTAAGTAGGAGGTCGCTGCTAAAACCTGACGATTTTGATGATAAGCCGCACCAGCCATTTCTTCCATAGCACGATAGTAGATGTACTTATACTCGCTTGTTTTTTTAAGAATCGTGTAGAAATACCTGATCGCCGCTTCATTCTCTTGAAGGTAATGTGCCATTTTTACAGCTTGAAACCCTGCTCTATTGCGCATAAAATCGTCTGGAGCTATAGCTACAAGCTCTAATGCCTCAGAAAGTAATTCTCTTTTATCTACTGTTTTTTGTTGCTCTTGATACTCCGATCGCTCCCCCTGGTACCAACCTCTACCGCCAGATGTATCACTTGACGTATTTTGAGTTTGTTTTGCAAGGATTAAATATTCTTTAAAAAATTCAAATTTTTTAGTACTGAGTTTTTCTCCCAAATCATCATCATAAGTTTCAAAGCCCTTTTCTCCTAAAAACCATTCTAAAGGTCTTGTATAAATAATACCTCGCAGTTCTTCTTCGGTAAATTCACCATTAAAATAGGTAACCCATTCTTGTATATTGATAGACGGTAGGTTCCTATATATGGTATCGCAAAATGGAGTGTCCGGACAATTTAAAAAGGCGTGAAAATCTTTATTGACCAAAGAGAATTGGTCTATAATGGGGTAGTAACTATCCTCCCAAGCTGGATCCCAACCACAAAAAGCTCCCGTGGTATTATTAATAGTGTTACCAAAGCCCAATACTGGAAATAAAAACAACCATAATTTACTGAGCAAAAGACGATAGTTCATCAGAAGAGAATTTTAAAGTTAATGGTGAATTGATGTGATAGAATATAGTCTCATAATTAGCGTCTGATCCAGAGGCTTTTTTGATCATGGAAGAAAGTTCTTGCAGTTTTTCTTTGTTAACCGTTTCTACCCTTAAATCGTCACCTTTGTAAATAAATATGCCGTTGATATAAGAGTCTGATGTGGCTTTATAGGTGTTTTCTTTTCCCGCTTTCGCGAAAGCGGACTCCAACAAACTGGGAGTAAGATCTCTTATAAGCCCTTTAAGTTTTCCATCTCTGTAAAGAACGCCCCATTCAAAAAGCGGCAATGCGACATCGTAAGGCAACGGATAATCTTCCAGTTGCTCCAGATATTGAGCGGTGACCTCATTGCTTATGATAGAATTCATTTCTTCTTCATCCCCCAAATCGCCTACATTATAAGCCATTAGTACCACTCGATCTACAGGCGGTACACCAGTGCGTTCCTTAAATTTTACTTGATGAAGCCTCAAGGTAGAACTGATCACATAACCTGGCATTTCTTTTTTTAAGAATCTTAGGAATTCAAAAAAGTTGGTCTTTGTACGATTCGTCCAGTCACAATCAATCTGTATTTGTTTTACCGCAGCTTTACCCATCAAATTTTTATTTTGAATGCGTTTGATCTTCTCTGCCGTATTTTTAGCTAGTTTATTTAGGTTGTTTTTACTACCGTCTTTATGAAGAAAAACCTCGTTGCGTATATAAACTACAGGAATAATTTCCTTAGCTATAATCTGTACCTCCTCATCAAACTGAATGGTTGCTATTGGAAATACACTATTGGCTTTTTGGTCTACTGTCAAATCAAAAAAGCGTACATATTCTTTATAAGTGCCCCCATCTTTGATCAACTGATCTGTTTTTTCGGTAGGATGATAGGTCGTACTCCAGTGGTAAAAGGAGTAGTTATTCTTTGTTTTCACCTCTTTTTTACAAGAAATAAAAACCACTGCAAAAAATAAAAGTATACCTATGGGGCGCATGAAATAAAGCTTCAAAATAGGGTATAAAGATACTATATTGACCGTATCATAACCCATTTATTATGAGGAGTCTGAGATAAATGAATCCGGCTTTTTTTTAGTTGGTTTCTAAATCATTTTCCTATGATTGACTGGCATTTACAACTACCTTGTAATGTATTGCTACTATTTTATCAAAGGTTTTAGAAACCGAACAGTATTTTTCAAAACTTAAATCAGCAGCTTTTTGGGCTTTGTCTGGATCAATAACTCCTTCTAAGAATACGTTTACATGCATTTCTTTAAAAGGTCTGGAGTCATCTAACAAATAACGCTCTCCCTCTACTTCTACTTTATAACTCGTAATTTCCTGGCGTTGCTTTTTAAGGATGGAAATCATATCAATCGCACTGCAAGAACCTACACCCATTAGCAATAATTCCATAGGACTTACTCCTTGAACGACCTCCATACCACTGTGGTCTATCATTACTTTATTACCTGACTTGCCTGTGGCTTCCATCAGGTAATCCTTGTTTTTTCTTTCTAGGGCTACTTTCATAATATATGCAATTTGAGACGGTGAAGATCGCATAGACATGTGAGAACTAGAAATAATCGATAGATTAATTAAGGTATATCTAAATAATTAGAATTGTATCTAATTAATTATTTAACCTCTCCTTCTATTGTTAATACCGTTAATGGCGGAGCTGTATTTGCTTCAATTATAGCATATTTAATAAATTTACCTTGTTTTTCAGGAGTAAACTGAACATAAACTTTAGTGGATTCCCCACTGCTAATTGTGCTTGATTTAATAGTAGGTATTAAACATTCACATTCCGTTAATACATTTTCTATATTTAAATCATTAGAACCTGTGTTTTCTAAATTAAAAACATATGTTGCCGTTTGTCCAACGTTCAACTCATGATCCTCAGGAGATTCAACCAGAATTTTAGAAAAGTCGGTATTGCCAAATTTAAAATAATATTGAAGTTGATCCCATTTCAAAATCATAAAAGCACTTCCAAACAGAATAAATGCAACTACTAAAAAATAAAACAAATTCTTCATAATACTAAATTTAAGGATTACTAACACATGTTCCATTACATGGTCCTTCTAACCACCAACCACAACCACTATTAGTTTGCAAACAAAATCCAGCAAAACAACTACTTCCATATATACACCAATCATCGCTTGAATTACAAGTGCATTGTCTATCACCGCCGTCTGGTGGAACAATTCCAGTATCTGTTTTATTTACATTCGATGACCCTATTTTATCTAATGTTGTGAAGTATTTTTTAGCCAAATCAGCTCCAAATTGTTCAACAACCCTTGTTTTCAATAGAGAAAATGATTGTTCCTTCGATTCCCTAATTTCTAAATTATTAAAATAATTTATTGAAAGGTGATTTCGAAGATTATTCAAAATTATTGTCTGTTCATTGTTAATAGTTGTTTTTTGAACTTCATTAAGTCTTGTAATCCAAACGTAATACTTTTCACTCGCTGATAGAGAACTATATGCCAATCGCTGCATTTTACCTTGCATCGCCAATACTTGATCAATTTTCACATAATCTAAACTTTCATAACCTTTTTCATCATCAAGTGAACATGAGATAACAATTAAGCAAATTAAAAACAACATTAACTTTTTCATATAAATAAAATTTACGTGAAGAAATAAAGAAATTTAAATTGTTAAAAATATTATTAACTTTAAAACAACATTTTAATATGTATTGACTTATTTGTTGTTTAAACAATAGTTCTAAGTTGATTTCACTTCAACGCTGTAAGTAATTTTCAAGCATTTATCAAAACTCTTAGAAACCGAACAATACTTTTCAAAGCTTAAATCAGCAGCCTTTTGGGCTTTGTCTGGATCGATAGCTCCTTCCAAGAACACTTTTACATGCATTTCTTTAAAGGGCCTTGAGTCATCTAACAAATAACGTTCTCCTTCTACTTCTACTTTATAACTCGTAATTTCCTGGCGTTGCTTTTTAAGGATGGAAATCATATCAATCGCACTACAAGAACCTACTCCCATAAGAAGCAACTCCATAGGACTAACTCCTTGAACGACTTCCATACCGCTGTGATCTATCATTACTTTATTACCTGATTTACCTGTGGCCTCCATTAGGTAATCGTTATTTTTTCTTTCTATTTGGATTTTCATGAGTAACTATTTATTATTTATGGATTGTTGATACGAACCAACCTGAACAATGTATCTTTTAGCACTAGAACCCCCCCTTCATAGGTGTGGAATCTTTGTAATTTCCATAACTCTGCTTTTGTAATTATCTTTTTAGGCTGCTTTTGCTTATATGTATTCAGTTGTAATTCTAGCCATCCTTTTTGCGTTGAGACTGGAAAACGATCTTGATAGAATTTATAATAAACCCCAAAGGTAAACTCTGCTCCAAAATAAGAGGCAGTAGGTAGTGGTTCTATTTTATAAGAGCCATTAGTGCTGGTAATCTGTAGCTTTTCTGATGTTCTTAATTCGTAAGGGATATCATTCTCATCATATCCAATAAACAAAAAATCCCCCAGATCATCATATATATTATTTGGGAAAAATTTCCACGATTGATGCCAGAAACCAGTGAAGATACCAGGATCGGCTAACTGTTTACCTATGGTATATTTATATAAAGGAAGACTGGATAGAAAAGGACTTAAATAACTATTTTTACTCCAATGATAGAAGTTACCGTGTAAGATGAATAGCATTGTTGCTAGAATAAAAACTCTTTTAACGTTTTTCCATCGATGCGAAAGGACTTCCAAACCTATAGAATTTTGATACCTCCAACGGTCAGGAAAGATCTTCCAACTCCAGAAGCTTTGGGGTAATAAAAGCAATCCAAAGGCTAACCCTATAAGAAAAAAGGTTCCTACGTGTAGGAATACAGCCATAATACCATGCAATAAAACAATAGAAATTGCAGACCACAATCTTGCTCTTTGAAAGAAGAAAGAGAGCAATAACAGTATGGAAACCAGCACTTCTAAGTAAAAACCGGCATAAGTAAAAGTTTGAGCCAGTTCGGGATACATACCCAATTGTTGTAATAATGGTCTTGCATGAATCAGATCCTTTGAAACTACCTCGAGCAATCGGCCACTCTGCCATAATTCTCCGTTTTTAAAAATCCAACTGGAGAAATAGATTAAGAACAATTGAAATTGAAAACCCAACTGAGCCAACTTTCCAAAATTAAAAAAAGTTGCTTTTTGATTTTGAAAAAATTGAAATCGACGGTTAAGAGGCAAGAACATAGCCCAAAATAATGCCGTCTCCTCTAGGTGTTCTACACCATGAGAAATATAAGGGTTGGTAGTTATCAAACTAGCGAAAGTTATGAAAAGCACTGGTGTGATCCATTTTGTCTTATAACCTATCACAAACAAAAGGCTTAGTAACAACATCAGAGATAATAAGAAATAGTACCAAAGATTAGAGTCTGACCAATTAAATAATGGAAAACTCTCCCCGTAATAATCGCTCGAACTTGCTTCTGGAAGCCACTCGTTATTATTGTAATAGACGCCCACAGCTGGAAAACGATAAAAAATTAAATTATAGATAAGGGCAACACCTAATGCAATTCTAAAAAGCCCAAGCGACCTGAGGTCAAAACTCATAATTCTATTTTCCAATGATACTTTCATTCGCTTTTTAAGTCATTTAAATTTAACTCTTGTAAACAGTAAGTATGAAACTCATAAGCATATGATGTACCGTTCCAGTTTGGAGTTTTTGACAAGTAGACTAAATACAAGTTCTCAACAGTGCCTTCTTTTTCCTTGTCCATTTTAAGACTGTATTCTACCAACATTTCTTGATATGTGGCACTCGTGAACCGATCAGAGTAGTCTTTTAAACTGACCATATAAAGGTAATCTGTATATTCCAGATGATGTCCAAATCCATTTATAAATTTTGCCTGATCTATATTATTAAGGTCATTTATTTCTTTGCCTATCTCGATTCCATTTAAAGAAAAAACACCGGCTTCATTTTCTTCGATAATTAAATACAATCCTAAATCAGAGGTTGCATTCATTTGAAAAAACACCCAAGGTTGATCATTAAAGCCGTACAGAAAATACAACGGAATCCATCTTTTATAAAACAAATCATAGCTGCCAGGAATAGAACGCATCAAAGGACTCACATGACTTCCTAAATACCAATATCTTAAATTACCCTTTAACATTATTGCAATAACCGCGAGTAGCAAGAAAGTTTTTAGATAAGCTGTCCTTACTCCTTTAAATGATACAGAACTTTTACTTGAAGAATCATTTTTTAAAAACTTCCAGCGCTCCCAGAAATGCTTTGGTAATAAAGCAGCGCTAAATGCCATACCCATAATCAAGAAAGGTCCTACTTGCGCCATCATCATTATTCCTAAATGAAGTAACACAATCATCATTGCTGCAATAAGCTTTAAATTCCTTTTAAAAGGCCATAGGATAAATACTGGAATTAAAAACTCCCAAACTAAAGCTACATAGGTAAGTACTTTTAAAACTAGAGGATAGTTTCTTAGTTGAAAACCAAAACCAGAAGCAAAATACTCATCTTGAACAACTAGCTCTATTGCATTACCATCCAACCATATAGCACCATTTTTAACCAAAAAACTCGTTAAATAAATCAACGCTATTTGCAAATACAACCCGTATAATGCGAGAGGATGTATGGAAAAATCTCTATGCTTCACACAACTCCATACCGTTCCAGTAGGTAGAAATATGCTCCAAAAAAGAGATACCAATACCATAAAATGGAAACCAGTAATCAGGTAAAGACTATTTACCATAATCAGACTATAGCAAAAAAATAATATGGGCTTAACAAATCTATCCAATAACCCTATGGTAAAACAAATCGATAGTAAAATGCTAAAGAAAATAAAAGCAATAAAAGCATTTTCTCCAAGAGCGTTTACTACATCAAATCCAGTTCCATAATAAGGCTCAATGGCAGATTCAGGTCTTAAAATACCTGAGAAATAGTACTTCTCAAGAAATAGAAACTTATAAAAAACCAAATCATAAAGAACTGCAAGACCTGTGATGATTCTCCACAATGCAAGTGACCTAAAGTCAAAAGAAATCGTTTTACGGTCTAAATGATTGCCAAGTCTTTTAAGCATTAATTTACCTCTTATTAATAACTCAAGATCTCCTCAATTTTAGCTTTTACTTTCTCTGTACTAGGAATCATCGTTTCTTCTAAAATAGAATTCAATGGAATCGCTGGCATATTTTCAGAACCTATAACCATTACTGGCGCATCGATGTATTTAAAACATTCTTCTTGAATGCGACCTTGTAAACCTCGAGAAAAACTATTATCGCTGGGCTCCTCAGTGACTACCAGACATTTTCCACATTTCTTCACACTCGCAAAAACCGTCTCATAATCCAGCGGGTGTAAGGTTCTTAAATCTACAATTTCTACTCGATCTTGTAAACCAAGCTCGGCAGTGGCATTCATTGCCCAATGCACACCCATTCCGTAAGTGATAATCGACAAGGTTTCTTCTTCTTCTTTTTTCCAAATCTCCTGTAAAACCCAAGCTTTGCCAAAAGGCAATACATAATCCTCACTAGGCTGGACACTTGTCGCTCCTTTGGTACCTTTTACTTTGGACCAGTACAATCCTTTGTGTTCAAAAATCACTACTGGATTTGGGTCGTAATAGGCCGCTTTCAGGAGTCCTTTTAAATCGGCGCCGTTTGATGGATATGCAATTTTTAAACCTCTTATGTTAGAAACTACACTTTCCATAGAACTGGAATGGTAAGGACCGCCAGAGCCGTATGCTCCTATTGGCACGCGCAATATCATAGATACTGGCCATTTTCCATTACTTAAATAGCAAGAACGAGACACTTCGGTAAACAACTGGTTCAATCCAGGCCAGATGTAATCGGCAAACTGCACTTCTACAATCGGTTTTAATCCTACAGCACTCATTCCTACCGTACTTCCCACGATAAATGCTTCTTGAATAGGGGTGTTGAATACTCTATTATCACCAAACTTTTGAGCTAAGGTTGCTGCTTCTCTAAAAACACCGCCTAATCTGCTACCTACATCTTGTCCGTAGAGCAAGCATTCTGGGTGTTTTCTCATCAATTCCTCTATGGCAAATAGGGCACAATCTACCATGACCACTTTCTCTGCCCCTGCTGGCGATCGCTCTCCTTTTTCTTCTGTAATTGGTGTTGGCGCAAAATCGTTTGTAAATAAATCGGCTGGTTCTGGATCGGGTTGTTGTAAAGCTAAGTCTAGGGCTTTTTTTACTTCCGCTTTCGCGAAAGCGTCATAACCATCCACATCCTGCTCACTAAAACCATTATCAAACAATAACTGTCTCAAACGCGGATATGGATCACGGCTTCTCGCCTCTTCCAAATCATCGCGGTAAAACTCCATACGCACGCCACTCGTATGATGATTTAATAAGGGAACTGTTGCATGAACCAAAAATGGTCTACGCTCTGTTCTTATTTTCTCAATCACCTCATTTAAGGTATTATAGCTTTCTTCAAAATCAGTCCCATCTATAGAAATCGCCTCTATTCCATGGAATCCAGCGGCATATTCGGCCGCATTTTGAGCACGTGTCTCTTCAGCATTGGCACTGATATCCCAGCCGTTATCTTGTACTAAATAGAGAATAGGCAATTGCTTTAAAGCAGCCATTTGAAAAGCCTCTGCAATCTCACCTTCTGTAACAGACGCGTCACCTAGAGAACAAACTACTATTGAATTTGAATCATCCGTATTTAAATGTTCTCGACTCTTCGACAAGCTCAAAGCAGCACTATCGCTCGAGCTGGCATTTTCTTTTATTTTTTCTTGCTGCTCTACTGTTAGACTTTCTTTATAATGAAAACCTAACGCCACTCCAGTCGCAGGAATAGCTTGCATTCCTGTAGCACTGGACTGATGAGGAATTTTAGGCTTGTCATCATCCCTTAAAGATGGATGCGAGTAATAGGTACGCCCACCAGAAAAAGGGTCCTCTTTCTTAGCCAGTAGTTGCAACATCAAATCATATGGCTTCATGCCTATAGACAACAACATCGCGTCATCTCGGTAATATGGAAACGCATAATCTTGAGGCTTTAACTGCATACCTAATGCTGTCTGAATCACTTCATGACCGCGACTGGTCGCGTGAACGTACTTAGAAACTGTTTTAAAGTTTTCTTCGTAGAGTTCCGTCATTGCTTTAGCAGTGGTTAGGTTTTTGTAGGCTTTTTTGAGTAGTTCCTTATTCATAGAGTAAAGATACAAAGCACAGAAAAGTTATACTAACAGTTGTTAGTTAAAAATGAGATATAACAAAAAAACCTTCTAAAATTTAATTTTAGAAGGTTTAAACATTAAATCAGCATCTGATTATATAGGAGTGTCTAAAATCTTTTCATAACTTAAAAATAATTCTACGTTTTTCCAATGACCATTTTTATCATAAAATTCAGTCTTGATAGTAAAATAGACCCATCTGTTTTCCCAGGACGTATCCAATACTACAGAACGAAAACTTGAATTATAGTTATTGTAAAAATCGTTAACTTCTAAAACAATATTATCATTATCACTATTATAAATAAATTTGCCCAGTAAATGTTTATCTCTTAAACAAATGTCAGGCATATACTGTGGCGAAAATTCTGATAAAGGCACTTCTACACTGAATTCATTATAATACTCATTGCTTGTAAGGGAACACTTATAAGAATCAAAGATTTTAGAGTTTCCACAGAAAGAACCTTCTACATATAAATTTGTTTGAGAAATACTATCGCCATCGAGGTCTATGGGAATGTTTACAACGGCATTTCTTAATTCATAAGTTCCATGAACTTCCTGCATAAACATACTCAGTTTATCACTGTCGCTTGCATCATTACTGTCACGTTGAATAAAAATCACAACAATTGCTGAAATAAAAATATTTATAAATAAATTTTTTATCTATTGGACTTTTAGAGGAACTAAAGAAAAAGAAACCTTAGCTGTTGTATATCTGCTTAGATCATAATAAGTGCGTTTCCAATGTATACAACCAAAATTAAATTGTGAATTACCCTCGTTAATTATTACGTTATCAACAAAGTAAACTCTAGCTTGATCTAAATTGTTGGAGTCTTCAGAATATGATCGAGTTATCATTGAACCTTTAGTCACCTCTGCACTTGCTCTAAACTCGGCTCCTATCTTAAGAGTTTTACCGGTCATCGCATCTAATCAAAAATTTGTATTGTATTCTGACTGAAACTCTTCTAAGTAGACTAGATTTTTGACATTATGCTTCTTAGTAAACCCTTCAAACATTTCCAGTTTGTGCTGTTCCATTCTATTATCAATTCCTCCAGTCATTCCAGTATAAAGAGTCCCATTCTTCTTACTAGCGAGAATATAAACATAGTAACAATGAAAATCTCTATTGGGCATTTTTGGTTTTCGCTTCTCTCAACTGTCGATTTGTTTCTCCGCGCTCTATTATTATTTCTTTCAATTTTCAATTTGTTTCTCCGCGCTTGACGCGGAGCCTACGCGATATTGGTATTTTATTATACTCTTGCACTGAAAACTAAGTTCTAATCCTTGAGTTCACGTAAAGCTATATCCTAAAATTCAAATCTCATCAACCGCCGACATGGATCCCGAGTCAAGTGCGGGAAAACAATAAGAAATAGTTTCCTCGTCAGGGGCGGGAAAACAAAAACGGTATTTTTTTTTTCATCTCAAACTCAGAAAAATCAATTCTTATTTATTTCCCATAAATCCTTTCCAATCTTCGGTCAAATCTCTCCATTGTGGATTTTCCTCTTCTATTAAATCAATCTTCCACTGTCTGCGCCACTTCTTTAATTTCTTTTCCCTTGCCATCGCATCATCCACATATTGAAACTCTTCTAAGTAGACTAGATTTTTGACATTATGTTTCTTAGTAAACCCTTCAAACATTTCCAGTTTGTGCTGTTCCATTCTATTATCAATTCCTCCAGTCATTCCAGTATAAAGAGTCCCATTCTTCTTACTAGCGAGAATATAAAC
>Ga0307982_1001140_pt1 | contig 21353 bp, 14 predicted proteins | sample OrgLakmetagen989_FD_201847 | JGI IMG/M metagenome (GOLD analysis project Ga0307982, IMG submission 201847) | Saline water microbial communities from Organic Lake, Antarctica - #989 | ecosystem: Environmental > Aquatic > Non-marine Saline and Alkaline > Saline | place: Antarctica: Organic Lake... | reverse complement strand
AAGAAGGATTAATTCCTCCTACAGAAGCAGAAGTTTTAGCTGTTTTAGATATAGATGAAAGCACACTTGAGCCATATCAAGATACTGAACTTGCAGAAAGCATGGTTAGAAATCCTTTACCAAAAGGAGGAATTACCAACAAAGAAACAAATGAGGAATTGGGAACCACCACTTACACATTAAGCAATGGTGCAAAACTTACTGTAAAGCCAACAGAATTTAAAAATGATGAAATCATGTTTGAGGCAATTAGTTATGGAGGCACAAACTTGTTGAGCAATGAAGAATATGCAGAAGTGCAATGGGCTATGGGAGGTTTAAACGAAGCTGGAGTAGCAGGAATGGATCAAAATGAATTAAATAAATTCATGTCTGGTAAGCAAGCTAATTTGCGCATGGGTATTGGTTCTACAACAGAAAGCATGACTGGAAGTACAAGACCTAAAGATTTTGAGCTTTTAATGCAAATGGTTTTTGCGCACTTCACTGATTTAAATTATGATGAAGAAGCTTTTGAAATATATAAAGCAAAGCAAAATTCTTTCTTAGCTAATATGGCTGCGATGCCTCAAATTTATTATCAAAAAGAATTTTATGGTTTTTTAATGGAAGACAATCCAAGATTTAATGGAATTCTGCCTTCAGCTGAAGACCTTGAAAATGCTAGCTATAAAAAAGCATATGAGTTTTATGAGCAACAATTTGCTAACGCTGGAGATTTTCACTTTTTCTTAGTTGGAAATTTAGATTTAAATGAAGTTGAAGACTTAGCAAAAACCTACTTAGCCTCGTTACCAGCTAAAGAAGAAGCAGACAAAATGCTAGATTTAGGTTACCGAATGAAAAATGGTGACATTAAAAAAGTGGTTAAAAAAGGAACAGACCCAAAAAGTACAGTAAATATAATGATGTATGGTGATCTTGAGTATGATGCTGAAGAGCATCTTGCTATGAAAGCGCTAGGTGAAATTCTAACCATTAAATTGATTGAAGAATTAAGAGAAAATGAAAGTGGCGTATATGGAGCATCAGCAAGAGGTTCTATGAGCAAGATGCCGTACGGTTCTTATAATTTTTCAATTCAGTTTCCTTGTGGACCAGAAAATGCAGAGCAGCTTACAGAATCTGCACTAAGAGAATTAGATAAAATTATCGCAAATGGACCAACAGCAGAAGATTTAGATAAATTTAAAGAAGCGCAAAAAGTAGACTTTAAAGAAAAATCTAAGGAAAATAGATTCTGGATGGGACAACTTACAGATGCGTATACAGATCAAAAATCAGCTGATAAAACTTTGGAATATTTAGATCGAGTAGATGCTCTTGATGTAAGTGATATTCAAAAGGTAGCTAAAAAATACTTAACTGATAATAGAGTAATTGGTATGCACATGCCAGAAGATAAAAGTTAAATTGATCTCAGTTAAGATTTCATTTTAGAAAATGATAAACTAAAAAACACCCTGATTTGTTTGAACAAATCAGGGTGTTTTAATATATGTTAATCTTGAAGTTGTATCTTTATTTTAAAGCAACCAATTCAACATCAAAAATAAGTACAGAATTGGCAGGAATAACACCACCAACCGCTTGATTACCATAACCCAATTGAGGTGGAATAACAAAACGTGCTTTAGTTCCTACATTGAGAAGCTGTATACCTTCATCCCAACCTGCAATTACTTGTCCTACTCCTAGTGGAAACTCAATAGGTTGTTTTCTGCTGTAAGAAGAATCAAAAGTTTTGCCATTCATTAAAGCTCCACTGTAATGAACTTTTACAATGTTTCCTTTTTTGGCTTGTATGCCTTCTCCTTCCTGAATAATCTGATATCGCAAACCAGATTCAGTTTCTTTAAAACCTTTACTTACTTCATCTAATTTATCTTGTAAAGCTGCTTTTTTGTTTGCTTCACGATTCTCTTTCTCTTTTTTAAATGTTTCAAAAGCTTGTGGAGCATCAAATTTTTCTGCTGCTTCACCAACTCGCAAGATTTCCAGACTTTCAATTTTATTTCCTTGTTCAATCTTATTTACTACATCAATTCCTTCCGTTACAAACCCAAAAACACTGTGTTTTCCATCTAACCAAGGGGTTTCTTTATGGGTTATAAAAAACTGACTTCCGTTGGTGCCAGGACCAGAATTGGCCATAGATAATACACCAGCTCGATCATGTTTTAAATCTGGGTGAAATTCATCATCAAATTGATAGCCAGGATTTCCTGTGCCATTTCCCTTTGGGTCACCTCCTTGAACCATAAAATCTGGAATTACCCTATGAAATTTTAACCCATCATAGTAAGCTTCGCCAAGAGGTTTTGCTTCGTTTTCTATCTTTCCTTCAGCTAAACCTACAAAATTTCCAACTGTTCCTGGTGTTTTTTCAAAAGTGAGTTCAATGGTAATCTGTCCTTTAGCAGTTATCATTTTTGCGTATAATCCTTCTTTCATCCTTTAATTTTTTAAGATGCAAAAGTAAGTTTTTATTTGCGAAAGCTTAAGGTGATTTTAAGTCTTATTTAAAATCAGTACCCAATTTGGTGTTCAAGCTTATCAGTTTTTTCAATGTCTTTGCTTAGTCGAATTTCACCTCGTTTCAATACCACTTTTTTTGTTGCACACAAGACTTACAATTCTCTTTTTTTAAGACTTTATTTTATGACCTTTTTGTTTTTGCTTTGGGAAGTGAACACGTATATTTGTGCGGTTAAGAATTTGTTAAATGAGTAGATATTTTTTAGTTGTAGCATTGTTAAGTTTATTACTTACTTCATCTTGTATTGGTCGTAAGCGCATTACTTACTTACAGCAAGGAGATCGCGTACTTACAGACTCATTAATTACTTTACAAAAGTTGCAAGAACCGTATCGTGTTCAAATGAATGATATTTTAAGTATTAGGGTAAAGGCACTTGATCAAGAATTAGCAGGCTTATATAATCCAATAGGTGATGCTGGCTTATCAGCAACTACGGAAGAAGCCGCATACTTTGATGGTTATAAAGTAGATCGACTTGGTGAAATAAAAATACCCAACTTAGGTAAATTGAAAGTGATCGGGCTAACCTTGGTAGAAATTGAAGAATTAGTTGAAAAAGAATTATTAGAAAAAGCATTTAAAAAAGAAGCGAATATTTTTATAACGGTTAGATTACCAGGAATAAGGTATACTACCTTGGGAGAATTTAATAACCAAGGAGGTCAAGTCTTCTACAAACCAGAGGTTTCGCTTACCGAAGCTATTGCAAATGCAGGTGGTATAAATATAACAGGAGACATGCAAAACATTATTATTTTAAGGCAATATCCTGACGGAAAAAGAGTACATCACATAGATATGACAAGCATCGATGCGTTAAACTCCCCTTATTATTACATACAACCAAATGATGTTTTAATAGCTAATCCTCTACCTATAAAAACCTTAGGCTTAGGAGAAAATGCCTTTGCAACAATAACTTCCATTATGGGGGTATTAGCTACATTTACTATTCTTTTTATACGTATAAATTGATAATATATGTCTGACGAAGAATTTGAAATTAGTGAAGTAACAGGTAATTTTGACATCAAAGGCTTCCTGTATAAAGTGTTGAGTTTTTGGTGGTTGATTCTTGGTAGCATTAGCATAGGTCTTTTTATTGCATATTATATCAGCGTACGGAAGCTACCCGTTTATGAAATTTACAGCATGGTGGAAATTAAGGATAATTCCAATCCTTTGTTTACCTCAAACACTAGTCTTACTTTTAATTGGGGAGGCACATCAAATAAAGTGAATTCTACAATTTTAGTATTGCAGTCTAGATCACACAATGAAAAAGTTGTAAAAAGGCTATCTTATTATATTGATTATCTAGAAATGGGAGAATATCAATTAGAAGATGCTTATGGAAGAATTCCCTTTACAGTAGTGCAAGATTCTGCAGCATATCAACTTCAAAATAATTTATTTAAAGTTACCATATTAGATCAAAATAGTTTTGAATTAAGTATGCTTGTTGAAGAATCATTTAAGGGTAAATTCTTCAATTACAATACTGAAGATGCAGAAAATCAATCTATTGATCCGTTTCAGTTTAAGGAGAAGTTTAAATTCAACGAAGCTATTGAAACTTTTTTCTTTAAAGGTAAAATCCTTAAAAACGAAATGAAACATTGGCCTAAAGAACAAAAAGAATATTATTTTAGCTTTTCTTCGCTTTATGCTACTGTAAATAGGTATAAGGAAATTGAAACTAATTTAGAACAAAATTCTTCTATCTTAAAACTTAGACTTGTTGGCAACAACAAAAGCCGAATGGTAGATTATTTAAATGGAACCATAGATGTGTTAAGCAATTCTATGCTAAATGAAAAAAATCTTTTTGCTACAAAAACCATTCAGTTTATTGATTCTATGTTGATTGATCGTTCCGGCGAATTACAAGAGGTTCAAAAAGAACTAAACGAATTTAAAACCGATAGGAATATTTATGATTTAGATGCTGAAAGCAATATGCTTAGAACTAGATTAACAACACTTGATCAAGAAGAAAGAGAAATCATAAGAAGTATAGATTATTACAAGAATCTAGATACGTATTTAAATGATAAAACGGACTATTCAGAAATACCCGCACCTACCGTTTCGGGCATAGAAGAAACAAGTATTGCAACCCAAGTTTCAAGAATCATTGAACTTTCAAATAAACGAAATCAACTCACTTTTTCAGTAAGAGAAGATAATCCGAGTATTATACAAATAGACAGGGATATTGAAGCAATTAAGAGTGTCCTTATTGAAAACATAAAATCAACTACAAGTCTTTTAAACAGAGACTTAAGAAATATAAGAAGGGAAGTAATTAAACTAGAAGAGGAGGTGAGGAGTTTACCTCAAGACCAGCAAGATTTGCTTAAAATTGAAAGAAGGTATGATTTAAGTAGAGCCACTTACGATTTGTTCTTGACTAAGAAAAACGAAGCTAAATTAATAAAAGCAGCAAGTGTAAGCGATGTGAGTATTATAGATTCCGCAAAAGATACGGGAGCGCCAAAAGTAGGACCAAACAACCAGCTTAATTATTTAATGGCTATACTTTTTGGCACTTTAATACCCTTGTTATTTGTATTTATCCTTTTATTACTAGACAACAAAATAAATAACCCACAAGATATTGAGATTAAATCTACTATTCCTATTTTAGGTTTCATCGGCAAATCAGACCTTATTAGTAATCTTGCGGTTCTAAAAAAACCCAGAAGCAGAGTAGCAGAAAGCTTTAGAGCTATACGAACTAGTTTACAATTCACCTTTAGCAATAGTAAAAATGGAGCCTGCAAAGTAATCATGTGCACCTCTTCTATACCTAGAGAAGGAAAAACCTTTACCTCTATAAACACCGCTTCGGTATTGTCTTTAAGTGGCAAGAAAACTTTATTGATTGGTTTAGATTTAAGAAAACCTAGAATCTTTGATGATTTTGGCATCAATAATAATTTAGGAATAGTAAACTACATAATAGGACAAAATGATATAGACGAAATTACGCAGTTTTCAGGCTATGAAAATTTAGACATCATTACATCTGGTCCCATACCGCCAAATCCATCAGAACTCTTAATCAACGATAAAATGGATGATTTAATAAAAGATTTAAAAACCAAATACGAATATATTATTATAGACACGCCACCTATTGGTTTAGTTTCAGATGCCTTTAATATCTTAAAGCATGTAGATACAACCCTGTACATTGTAAGACAAAGTTTTACTAAAAAAGGAATGCTAGCTATAATTAATGAAAAATATAAATTAGGAGAAGTTAAAAACATCAGTTTTGTATTAAACTTCTTCAATCAAAAAGCCAAATACGGTTACAGCTATGATTATGGCTATGGCTATGGCTATGGAAAGTATGGTGACTCCTATGTTACTAGTGGGAAAAAGAAATCTTTCTTAAGTCGAATATCAGATATCTTCAAAAAAAAACAATCAAATAACAACTAGAAGCTAAAGTTTTCCGCTTATGAAAATAAAGAAACTTATTTTTGAAAAAATTAATCAATCAACATAGAATCTTTTAAGATTTCAAAATAAAAATGAAATTTAATTCAAATGAAAAAACATACCATTGCAATAATAGGTTTAGGTTATGTAGGTCTTCCCTTAGCGGTAGCTTTTGCAGAAAAGTATAAAGTATTAGGCTTCGACATTAACAAAGCGCGTGTAGATGAATTACAAAATGGACACGACCACACCTTGGAAGTGGAGGATGAAATACTTCAAGAAGCATTAAAAAATAAAGAATTCGGCTTAAGAATTTCGGCTCAAGCAACTGATATAGCAGAAGCTAATTTCTACATAATTACTGTCCCAACTCCAATAGATAAAAATCGTCAGCCTGTATTAACATCACTCATAAAGGCAAGTGAATCCATCGGCTTCTTTTTGAAAAAAGATGATATTGTAGTATACGAGTCTACTGTATATCCTGGAGTTACAGAAGAAGTGTGTGTGCCTGTTTTAGAAGAAGTATCCGGTTTAAAAATGAATCAAGATTTTTATGTGGGTTATTCGCCAGAACGAATAAATCCAGGCGATAAAACACATACTATAACTAAAATTTTAAAAGTAACTTCAGGTTCCACACCAGAAATAGCCAAAGTGGTAGATGGTATCTATGCTTCAATCATAACAGCAGGAACGCACCTGGCACCAAGTATAAAAGTTGCTGAAGCAGCTAAAGTTATTGAAAACTCTCAACGAGATATCAATATTGCTTTTGTAAATGAACTTTCCAAAATTTTCCGATTGTTGGATATTGATACTGAAGATGTGTTGGAGGCAGCTGCAACCAAATGGAATTTTACAAAATATACACCAGGATTAGTTGGAGGACATTGCATAGGTGTTGATCCGTACTACTTAGCTCAAAAAGCTTTGGAAGTAGGATACAACCCAGAAATCATTTTATCTGGTAGAAGAATGAATGACGGTATGGGACGCTATGTAGCCAATGAAGTAATTAAATTGATGCTCAATAAAGAAGCAAAAGTTAAAAATGGTGACGCATTATGTTTAGGCATTACCTTCAAAGAAAATTGCCCAGATACAAGAAATACCAAAGCCATTGATGTAATTGAAGAGCTAAAAGCCTATAATATGAATGTAGATGTATGCGATCCGTGGGCAAATCCAGAAGAAGTAAAACTATTGTTTGGCATAAACCTAATATCAGATTGCAATAGCTTGAGCAAAAAATACGATGCAGTAATTCTTGCAGTTTCGCATAATGAATTTTTAAGCTTAGATTTTGATAAGATTAAGGCTAACAAAAGCGTAGTTTTTGATGTGAAGTCATGTTTACCTAAATCTAAAATAGACGGAAGGTTGTAGTTGAAAAATTTAATTTTTTATTTAAAGTATGAATTGTATACAATTTAATTTGGTTTTTTAATAGAAAAGTATTTTAGACCTTTATGATGTATTGCTTTATTTGTTGAAATTAGATATGTAATTAAATAAGATCGCTTTTCATTCTTATTTATAATCCTAATTTTGAAGCAAATTTAAAATTAGTTTGTATTCATTTTGATTGAGTTAGTTGGATATATGTGACTAGCAATGGCGAAGCCGTAAAGAAATAAAAATGAATTATTCCTTATTTTATCTAGCACAATAGAAATTAGAATTGAGATACTAGAATTGAGATAAAAGAATATAGAATATAGAAAAAAGAAAATAGACAAAACATGCTGTGCGAAGTTTGCAACTTCGTACTCCAAAACTCTTGAAATAATTGAATATATAAAAACAAACTTATATTGATAAATTTTCAACCTGTTAAGTGATTTAGAATATATTTCTAACCAACTAAGAAATATATGTATAGCAATTTCATAATACAATTCAAATAAAAGATTATTAAAGAGAACACACAAATTGAAAATAATTCATTCCTAATAACTGGCGGAGCAGGATTTATTGGCTCCAACATAGTTGAATATTTATTACAAAACAAATCTCCACGCATTGTGGTTTTGGATAATCTTTCTAATGGATATTATGATAACATAAAAGAATTTGAAAATCATCCAAATTTTGAATTTATTGATGGTGACATCAGAGATTTAGAAACCTGCAAAAAGGCAATGCATGGAATTGATATCGTTTTACACCAAGCAGCATTGGGTTCTGTTCCACGTTCTATACAAGATCCAATAACTTCAAATGATGTTAATGTAAGTGGTTTTTTAAACATGTTAGTCGCGCAAAAAGAATCAAAATCCGTTAAACGCTTGGTATATGCAGCTTCGTCCTCCACTTATGGAGATTCTAAAGCCCTTCCAAAAGTTGAAGAGAATATAGGCAAACCACTTTCGCCTTATGCAGTAACCAAATTTGTAAATGAATTATATGCAGATGTATTTGCTAAAACCTATGGTATTGAAATTATAGGACTGCGGTATTTTAATGTTTTTGGACCAAAACAAAGTCCAAACGGAGCTTATGCAGCTGTAATTCCGCTATTTATGCAAGCCTTAAAAGATGAAAAAGCACCAACTATAAATGGAGACGGAAAACAAACACGTGATTTTACATTTGTAAGAAATGCAATACAAGCCAACATAAAAGCAGCTTTTGCGCCAAAAGAAGCAACTAATCAAGTGTATAATGTTGCATTTGGAGAGCGTATCAGTTTAAATCAATTATGGAAAGACTTGCAGGATATTTCAAACAAAGAACTTAATGCAAACTATGGTTTAGCCCGTCAAGGAGATGTACGCGATTCGTTGGCAGATATTTCAAAGGGGAGAAAACTTTTGGGCTATGATCCACAATTCTCTGTAAAAGATGGATTGAAAATTACATGGGAGAAATTTAGCTAAACTGAGAGAGGTCGCTTTCACTTCCGGTGTGGGCTTCACATCGCTTCGCTTGTTTGCTGTTGTGGTGTCGCATTCGCTCCTGTACCGGACTTTGTGCGAACATGCTCGTAAAATTACATAAATTGAAAATCTATTATTTTACGTCATTGTGGGCTGCACATCGCTTCACTTGTTTAGTGTTGTGATGTGCCTTTGGCACATTGTAAAGTTGCTTTGCAACTCTTGTGAATGTACGTTATAACACAAAACCATAGTAGAACAAAACAACAAGAAGCTTGCTTCCTCCAAAACATAAGGTAAGCGAACCAAAACCTGCTCCACAACAAAAGCACCAGCGACCCCACAACATGAGCAAGGCGAAAAAACAACCGACAACAGAAAGCTTGCTTCCTCCACAACAGGAGCGTAGCGACCCCACAACAGCAGATAAGCGAAGCAAAACCTGCTCCACAACAGGAGCACAGCGACCCAACGACGAAAACTATGAATAACTCTCAAAAAACAGACTGGCTATACGAAATAAATGCTGAAAAAAAGCTATTCGATTTTAACTTTAAGGAAATTTGGAGATATAGAGACTTATTGATTTTATTTGTTAAACGCGATATCGTTACAGTTTATAAACAAACTATTTTAGGTCCCTTATGGTTTTTAATTCAGCCTTTGTTTACGTCTATTATCTTTACGCTTGTTTTTAATAATGTAGCTAATATTCAAACGGGTACTGTGCCTAGTTTTTTGTTCAATCTAGCTGGAATAACGGCTTGGACTTATTTCAGAGAATGTTTAACTGGTACTTCCAATACCTTTACCAAAAATGCAGCAATATTCGGAAAAGTGTATTTTCCAAGGGTAATTATGCCAATGTCCATCACCCTTTCAAATTTACTGAAGCTAGGAATTCAACTTGTTATTTTTGTAAGTTTCTATGTTTATTTTTTACTGGTAGGTAAATCAATACAACCGAATATAAATTTAATTTTATTTCCCGTGTATGTATTTATCATGGGAATGACGGGTTTAGGGTTAGGAATGATTCTTTCGGCCTTGACAACTAAATACCGTGATTTAACTGTATTAGTTAGTTTCGGGGTTTCTTTGCTGATGTACATTTCGGCAGTTCCTTTTCCCATGACGGAAATCTTGGAAAAAAAACCACAGTATTTCTGGGTATTCAAGTACAATCCCTTAGCACAAATCATTGAAGGATTTAGATACATGACTTTAGATACGGGTCTGTTCACTTGGTGGGGATTCTTTTATGCTTTAGGGTTTTCGTTTGTTGTATTTTTTGTAGGATTAGCTATTTTTAATAGAACAGAAAAGAGTTTTATCGATACGGTGTAGGTGTCGCTTTCGCTCCTGATGTGGGCTGCACATGGCTTCGCTTGTTTGCTGTTGTGGTGTCGCTTTCGCTCCTGTTGTGGGCTTCACATCGCATTGCTTGTTTGCTGTTGTGGAGTCGCTTTCGCTCCTGATGTGGGCTGCACATCGCTTCGCTTGTTTGCTGTTTTGAAGTCGCTGGTGCCCCTGTTTTATTGCGCCTTTGGCTCGTTGTAAGTTGCTTTGCAACTGTTGTGAAGGTGGTTTATAACATAAAATTATAGTAAAATAAAACAACAAGAAGCTCGCTTCCTCCACAACAGGAGCGTCAGCGACAAAAAAAACCGACAACAGGAAGCTTGCTTCCAACACAACAGCGAAGCGTCACAACAGGAAGCTTGCTTCCCTAACAACAGGAGGTAAGCGCAGCGAAATCGACCCCACAACGGTAGCGCAGCGACCCCATAACTAAAAATAAAAATGAAATCCTACAAAGACCTCGAAATATACCAACTTGCGTTCAAGTATGCTATCGAGGTTCATCATTTAAGTCTTAAACTACCTAAGTATGAATTATATGAACAAGGAAGTCAAGTAAGACGCTCTTCTAAAAGTGTAAAGGATACAATTGTTGAAGGATATGGCAGAAGAGTATATAAAAGAGAATTTATACGTTATCTTATTTTTTCACACGCTTCCCTCTTAGAATGTATTGCTCAACTAGAAACTATCGAAGTTACCCACTTGGATTATCAAGAAGAAGCAAAAGAGCTAGTTAAGAAGTATAATAATTTAGGAAAGAAAATACATAATTTTAAAAATTACGTTGAAAAAAGTTGGAAAGTTTAGGTCGCTTTCGCTCCCGTTGTGGGCTTCACATCGCTTCGCTTGTTTGCTGTTGAGTGGTCGCTTTCGCTCCTGTTGTGGGCTGCACGTCGCTTTGCTTGTTTGCTGTTGTGAGGTCGCTTTCGCTCCTGTTGTGGGCTTCACATAGCTCCGCTTGTTTGCTGTTGTGAGGTCGCTTTCGCTCCTGTTGTGGGGCTGCACATCGCTTAGCTTGTTTGCTGTTGTAAAGTCGCTTTCGTTCCTGTTGTGGGCTTCACATCGCTTCGCTTGTTTGCTGTTGTGGTGTTGTTTTCGCTCCTGTTGTGGGCTTTAAATCTCTTCGCTTGTTTGCTATAGTGTTGGGCTTACATCAAGTTGTGAAGTTGCTTTGCAACTCTTTTGGAAGTAGATTATTACATAAACCATATTAAAATATAACAACAAGAAGCTTGCTTCTTACAAAAACAACTGACAACAGGAAGCTTGCTTCCCCCACAACAGCAAGTAAGCGAAGCAAAACTTGCCCCACAACAGGAGCAAAGCGACCCCACAACATTACTAACTAAAATCTAAAATTTGAAAACCAACAACATCATCCTCAAAGCTGAAAACATCTCCAAACAATATCGATTAGGTTTGGTGGGGACCGGTACGTTGAGTCATGACTTGAACCGCTGGTGGCATGGATTAAGAGGAAAAGAAGATCCTTATTTAAAAATTGGAGCAGGAAACGACCGAAGTAAAAAAGCTGAAACAGATTATGTTTGGGCTTTACGAGATATCAATTTTGAGGTGTATGATGGTGATGTTTTAGCAATTATTGGTAAAAACGGAGCAGGAAAATCTACTTTATTAAAAATTTTATCCAGAGTAACATCCCCAACAGCAGGAAGCATAAAAACCAAAGGACGTATTGCTTCTCTTTTAGAAGTAGGTACTGGTTTTCATCCAGAGCTTACAGGAAGAGAAAACATCTACCTCAATGGAGCTATTTTAGGGATGACCAAAGCTGAAATTAAAGTAAAAGAAGAAGAAATTATCGAATTTTCTGGATGTGCTATGTATATTGATACGCCTGTAAAGCGATATTCATCCGGTATGCGAGTAAGATTGGCTTTTGCAGTAGCAGCACATTTAGAGCCTGATATTTTAGTAGTAGATGAAGTATTGGCAGTAGGAGATGCTGAATTTCAAAAAAAAGCCATCGGGAAAATGAAGGACATTTCTGGTAATGATGGCAGGACCGTTTTGTTTGTAAGCCATAATATGGCTGCTGTAAAGAGTTTGTGTACTAGAGGAATTGTGTTGGAGAATGGAACTTCTGTTTTTGAGGGTACAGCAGATGAATGTGTGGATTATTATTTGGCGAACTCAAAAGAGAAAATAGTAAAAAAATTATTTGATAGGAAAGACAGAAATGGCTTGGGTAATATTTTGATTCAAGACTTCTATATTTCATCTAAAATTCAACGTAATTTATCTGAACTGTTATCTGGTGAATTTTATTTTTTTAATATTAAAATCAAATCAAATCAATTATTGTCAAAAGTTGCTATAAGGATGATTGTACTTGATAATCAACAATCTGTTCGGTTTTTGTGTAATAATTTGTTCCAAAAAGGATACTATAATTTAGAAAAAGAAATTAAAAATATAATAATACAAATTCCAAAACTTCCGCTTCCAAAAGGCTTGTTTTCAATAGACCTATCGATTTTTTCAGAGAATGGATTAGAAGACCACATTGAATATGTTTGTGATTTTAATGTTATTGGTGGGGATTTTTATGGTACAGGGAAAGAACAAATTTCTGATAAAGGAGTACTGATAGATTATAATTATGAAATTGATTAAACCTTTCAATTTTCACATTAAAAGGAAGATAACAAATTTAGTTTTTATCTTTGGTTGTCCAAGAAGTGGCACTACGTGGTTGTGGTCAATATTAGAATCGCATAACGATACTATTCCATTTGTATCAAATACCAAAACATTTGATGGGAAATACGAAACAAGTGAGTCGGGTATTTATATCAAAAATCAAAAAAAAGCTAAAAAACTAATTTCTGAGTTTGCACTTACTAATAGGGATTGCTTAGTTTTTGAAAAGACACCCTCACATACTTTACATTATCAAAAAATATTTAGAGATTTTCCTAATACTAGGGCGATAGTGATTTTTAGAAATCCTTTAGCAATAGTAAATTCTATGTTGAATTCAAAAATGAAAGCATTTGAAAATTACGATATAAATAAATCAATTTCTGAAGTTAAAAAGTACTATAAATCATTAATTGAAATATCTAAAAAAGAAAATACAATTACAGTCACTTATGAAAAATTGTTTAAAGACAAGCATCATACTATTTTTCAAATATTAAAACAATTAAATCTAAAAACTAATAGTATAGAAGAAATTATATCAGAAAATACAAAAAACACTAAGGTTTCTGTTAATGGTGCTTTTAGAAGTGGTTTGCCTGATTCGTATAAAAATGAATTAGGTGCAACTCAAATACAAATAATTAGAGAGGAGCTTGTTGAAGAATTTATTTTTTTTAATAATTTAAATTAGTGAGAGTTCTTGTATCAAATCATCAGTTAAAAAATGTAGGAGGATCAGAAACCTTTACTTATACTTTGATTGAAGAATTAATAAGGCTTGGAATCGAAGTTGAATATTTTACTTTTCACAAAGGCTTTGTAAGTGATAAAATTGAAACTCAACTCAAAGTAAAATTTAAAAGTCATTCATCTTATGATTTAGTACTAGCAAATCACAATACTACTGTTGATTTTTTACATCGAAATGGATTTACAATTCAAACGTGTCATGGTATATTCCCTAAGTTAGAACAACCAAGCAATAAAGCAGACGCATATGTTGCCATTTCACAAGAAGTTCAAAACCACTTAGCAGAAAAAGATATACCGAGCATTTTAATTCATAACTCCATAAATGTTGAACGGTTTTATCCTGAAAAAAAAATAAATAAAAAATTAGAACGTGTTTTAAGTCTTTGTCATAGTGTTGAAGCTAATAAATTTGTGAAAGATGCTTGTGATAAAATAGGAGTTCATTTTCAACAAGCTTATAAATACCATAATCCAGTTTGGGAATTAGAAAAGATTATAAATCAAGTAGATTTAGTAATTGGTCTTGGTAGGAGTGCTTATGAAGCAATGGCTTGTGGTCGACCTGTAATTGTTTATGACAACAGAAGATATTTTGAATCATGTGGAGATGGGTACGTAAAAGATAAACTGGGTTTTAGTTTAAGGAACAATTGTTCTGGACGTTTTTCTTTACAAAAATTCACAAAAGAATCTTTTGAAGAAGAACTTAAAAAATATAATCCTACCGATAATACTTTTTTTAGAGAATTTGCTGAAAGAGAACTAGATGTTAGACTAAATGTTCAAAAATATTTTGGTTTTCATAATTTGTTAATTAGGGAGAGAAAAATGGCAAAAAGAAATATGAGAATCAAGAAAGCTAAAAAAATAATTGGCAGTAAAAGTTTTAATCAAATTGCTAAATTTTATAATTGGTTAAAAAAATAAGATGAAAGCTCCCAAAGTCTCTGTAATTATACCCAATTATAATCACGAAAAGTTCCTGGAAGAAAGAATTGAAAGCATATTAAATCAAAGTTACCAAGATTTTGAAATAATATTTCTAGATGATTTTTCTACTGATGACTCTTTATTAATACTTGATAAATACAAGGAACATCCAAAAGTTTCTCATTACATTATCAATTTGGAAAATTCAGGATCATTATTTAAACAATGGATAAAAGGGATTGAACTAGCAAGGGGTAATTTTATTTGGATAGCAGAAAGTGATGATACTGCAGACAAGAATTTTTTGAATAAAACCGTTGAGCTTGCAGAACAATCCCAAGATTTCGGTTTAGTTTTTGTAAAATCAATTGAAATAGATTCAAAAAGCAATCCGACAGGAAAAATTTTAGCTCCACTACAATTATACAGCGGTGATTATATTCATGGTGTTGAATCTGTTTCTGAATGTTTAGTGAAGCAAATGTTGATATCAAATGTTAGTGGAGTGCTATTTAATGCTGAAAAACTAAAAAACATAGATTATCTAAAATTAAAAACCTTTCAAAATACGGGGGATCGTTTTACATATATTCAAATTGCGTTACAATCTAGAGCTTATTACTTAGATTTGCCTTTAAATACTTATCGAAACCACGATAACAATACCACTAAGTTAAATGTAGCAAACCACAGGATATATAATGATAGGTATAAAATTGTCAAGGAATTGCTTCCCGTTTTTAATAATAATGAAATTGCATTAAAAAATCTATTTACTTTTTATATTAAGAACATATTTATTTTTTTTAGAATTGTAAATTTCTTATCTAATACAAAAACCTTAAATAAATTCAAAGGGAGTTGCGAATTCATAAGTAAAACTAACTATGTTCAACTACAGTTTTTATTATTATTTGTAAAATTATTCAGAAGTAGGTTACCACTTAAAATTAGAAAATATTACAAAAAGTCTTTTATCACTGAATATGGTATAAAGATTTAATTATTTAAATGACCTAAAAAAGATTTAAAATGAATATCACCAAAACCACTGTACAAGACGCTTATATTATACAACCTAAAGTATTTGAAGATAGCAGAGGGTATTTTTTTGAAAGTTTCCATCAGCAAAAGTTTAAAGAGTATACTGGAATTCAAACTAATTTTCTTCAAGATAATGAGTCTTTGTCCAATTATGGTGTAATTCGAGGTCTGCACGCACAAACAGGAAAATCTGCCCAAGCCAAATTGATACGCGTAATTCAAGGAAAAGTTTTGGATGTAATTGTTGATGCAAGACCAGATTCTTCGAGTTTTGGAGAGGTGTTTTCAATTGAATTAACTGCTGAGAATAAGACCCAATTATTTGTTCCAAAAGGGTGCGTCCATGGCTTTTCAGTTTTAGAAGACCATACTATTTTTTCGTATAAATGTGATGCCTATTATAACAAGGAAAGTGAAATCGGGGTTAACCCATTGGATGAAAAATTGAATATCAACTGGCAAATCCCAACAGGTAAACAATTGCTTTCTGAAAAAGATAAAAATGCTCCTAATTGGGAGAAGCTTTTGAGTTTAGGGGTTTTCCGAATAAACCTACAACCAAACAACCCTAAAACTGACAAAGTTGTAAAGTAGTAAATCTTCAATCCAAAATCTGAAACCTCAAATAAAATCTTATAACCTTTGAACATACTTATAGAAACATTTCATTCACCTCATATGAATGGAAGAGTTGGCGGGGCTGAGACTTCATTGAGATTGATTGCTGAAGAATTTGCTAAGAAAGGACATAAGGTGATTTTTTTTTCAAAATCAAATACTAAAACTTGGTTTGGTTGTAAAAAAATGCATGTTAACAATGTTAGAGTGATTGTACTCACAAAATTTAAACTTGGGTTTTTAAATTTTTATAAATTTAAAAAAATATCTAAAATTCTTAAAAATTATTATGTTCTACATTATTTAAAACACACACACGTTGTACATACCTATAACAACATAGGCATAGTTAAATATTATGCAAAACTTAAATCTAGGTATCATTTCAAACTAGTAGTAAGAATGGCAGGTTTAAAATTATTTGAAGATTTTGAAACCAAACCAAACCTTATTCATACTTATGAAAAGTATTTTAAAGCGATAGATTTATATAATTTTATTTCAGAAGGATTGAAAGAATTGGTACTAAAAAAGACCTTAGAATATAATTTGAAAGTAAATTTTGAACCTTATTTTGTGCATGATATTGGGGTTGATTTAGGTAAATTGACGGATAAAAGCATACAACTTAAAAAGCAGAACACGCCATTTAGGATAGTAATGGCCTCAAGATTATCTATATATCAGAAGAGACAAGATATATTAATTGAAACAATGTCTTTATTGAAGAATGAAAATATTGTATTGAATATTATTGGAGATGGTCTTAAGAAAAGTTTTTTGCATGAGATGGCAAAAGAACTAAAGGTAGAGGATAAAATTATTTTTGAACCTTTTAAGAGAAATATTTGGAATTACTTAAAAGATTTTGATTTACTAGTTCATGCTTGTGATTATGAAGGACTCAGTAAAATTATTATTGAGAGTATGGCAGTTGGTTTACCTGTAATGAGTTCTGATGTGTTACCTATGAAAAATTATATTTCTAACAATGAAAATGGTTTTTTGTGTGAAAATAATCCTCAAATATGGGCTTCTAAAATTCTATATACCTATCGCAATCAAGAGTTATTAGAGAAAGTTTCTTCTGCATCAAAAGCTTTTGCCAAACAAAAATATGATTCATCAAAAAATATTGACACTTATTTACTTCAATTTAATGCATTAAATTAATGTGCGGATTTTTAGGAGAATACAGCTTCAATTTGCCAATCACACCAGTTCCTCAGTTTGTTGATTTACTTTCCCTTTCCAAGCACCGTGGGCCAGATTCAACTAACATAGCGCAAGGAAAAAAATACCAATTGGGATTTAATAGGTTGGCTTTACTAGACCTAACAGCTGCTGGAGAACAGCCAAAAGAAAGTCCTTCACATCGATTTCATTTGGTGTTTAATGGAGAAGTATACAATTACAAAGACTTAGCCTTAAAATATAAAATTAAGAGCCTCAGCTCCACAGCAGACACAGAAGTAATTCTGCATCTATTGGATATTCTTGGCGTTGTGGAAACATTAAAAGAGCTCAATGGAATGTTTGCTATTGCAGTAATCGATAAGCAAACTGAAAAACTCTATTTATCAAGAGATTTTGCGGGTATCAAACCTTTGTTTTTTGGTAAAAATGAAAGAGGAGTAGTATTTGCTTCTCAATTTGACCAAATTTGGAGACACGAATGGTTTTCAACTGAATTAAGGCTAAGAAAATCCATTGTATCAGAATATTTTGCTTTTGGATACATGCAGGCACCCAACACCATTTATAAAAATATCTTTCAAGTTAATCCAGGTGAATGTATCGTATTTAATAAAAATAAAAGTAAAGAACAAATTGATATTTTGAAATTCTCTAAGACTTTCAATTCATCATCAAAATTTGACAATACTAAATTATTAAAGGAGAGATTAAACCACGCTATCAAATCTCAGCTTAACGCAGATCGTTCTTTAGCTACATTTTTAAGTGGCGGAATAGACAGTTCTCTAATTAGCGCAATGGCTAAGCTTGAAAAAGAAAATATAGAAGCCTTCACTATTCAAGTGGAAGATAAGCAACTAAACGAGGCAGAATTTGCCAAGGCCTATGCTATTCATTTAAGTTTAAAACATCATGTTGAGCATCTCAAACCTGAAGATATGCTCCATCAAATTGATGAACATTTTTTAAGTTTTTCAGAACCTTTTGGAGATTATTCCAGTTTACCTACCTATGCAATTACAAAAGAAGCAGTAAGATTTCATACCGCCATGCTTTCTGGTGATGGTGGAGATGAACTGTTTTTTGGTTATCCTAGAATGCGAGACGTTTTAAATAAGAAAAATTGGTTTAAGCTTAACTACACACTAAGAACTAATTTAGTACGGATAACTAATAAATTAGGTATCACCAATACCTATGCTCCATTTAAGAGCACTTTTGCAGAATTGTGGATGAATAGACATATGAAACTTGATAAAAATGTAATTGTAAAAAGTTTTCCTGGTGTGCAATTTTCAAATGAGATAAAGAGATTATATAAGTTGAATCCATATCTTTCAAAGACAGAAACCCAACATTTTTTTAGGTGGAATGAATTTTATGCTCATTTACAACGCATACTAATTAAAGTAGACCGCACTAGTATGAGGAACAGTTTAGAGGTGCGTGTTCCTTTTCTGGACAAAGACATAATAGAATACGCTTGGCAGAATATGCAAGACATTTCAGATATAGAAAATTTAAAGCAACCTTTGAAAAATCTAGTACATGAATTTATTCCTAAAAAATTAATGCTAGAAACCAAAAAAGGTTTTAGTGTCCCTATAAAAGAATGGCTTAGGACTAGTTTAAAAGCAGATTTGGAAAAAACAGTATGCAAAACTCCATTTTATGGTTCAGCACATTTTAATACAGAACCCTTAGTTTCTTATGTGAAAGACTTTTTAGCTAATAAGCACGATAATGAATGGGGTGTTTGGCACATATATGCTTGGCAGAAATGGGCAATTCAACAAAAATTTGTGGATTGATGAAAGTAGTCATTTTTGATGGTTCGTTTAAGACTACTACATTTATCAATCGCTTAATACATGGTCTAGCAAATAATGGAGTGAAGGTGTATGTACTCGGTTTTAATGAAGAAATACACCACAAAATTAAAAATGTAAACTACGTTGGTTTAGGGAGTAACCAATCTTTATTCAGTTTTATAAAGACTTGTTTAATTTTAGGTTTTTCTGAAAACCTTAAAAGCGGATTAAATGCGCTTTTTAATATTTTAAGTAAAGACAGGAATAAATTACAAAAACAAAATATAGACATAGTTTTAAAACAGATAAGTCCCGACATCATTCATTTGCAATGGCCTTCTTTGCTTCCATGGATGGAGCCTTATTTGGACGGCAAAAAATGTAAAATAGTTTTAAGTGAACGTGGTAACCAAATCAATGTCCAGCCCTTTGTAGATGCTAATAATTTTGCCTATTTACAAAGGCATTTCCCTCAGATTGATGGTTTTCATTCGGTTTCTAAAGCCATTACAAAAGTAAGCAATAGTATTTATCAGCATCCCAATAAGCTTGTTAAGGTTATTTATACAGGTATAGACCTTGAAAAATTTAAATTTAATCCTGATGTTAACAAGCACACAAAAATCAAAATTATTTCGGTTGGCAGACATCATTGGGTTAAAGGGTATGACCTTGCCTTGCAAGCCGTGCATGTATTAAAATTAAAAAATATTGAATTTGAATACCAAATCATTGGGGCAAAAAACGATGAAGAATTAGTTTTTTTAAAAAATGATTTAGATTTAGATAAAGAAGTAACCTTACTTGGTAAGCTCCCACAAAAAGAGGTTTTTGATTTAGTAGCTTCATCAGATTTGCTTTTATTGCCAAGTATAGAAGAAGGGATTGCGAATGTTGCTGTAGAAGCCATGGCATTAGGAACCCCGGTAATATCCTCAGATTGTGGAGGAATGCAGGAATTAATTACCCATAAAAAAGAAGGTTGGATTGTCCCTATTCGCAATCCAGAAGCTATCGCAAATCAAATCGCCGAGTTTTCCAAAACCAATATTGAAGAGCTTAAAGCTATTAAATTAGCTGCACGAAAAAAAGTAGAAGTTCAGCATAATGAAGAGTTGATGGTACAGGGAATGATGGAATTATATCATTCGGTGCAAATACCTATCACAGCTAAGTATGCTGAGGATTCCAAAAAAGAAAATAGACTTGTACAAGAAAAAGTAAAGACAGAATATTATGGAGGTGAAGTAACCAAAATAAAAACTTCAATTATCCCAATTCACCAAACCTTTGTAAAAATAAAGGGAGAACCAGAAGAACTAGACTACAAAGCGATATGTCTATTTGCAGCCACTGGTTTTTTCTGGGATGACAGCACTTATTGGAAAAACCAAAAAGTTTTGCGTCCGGCGACTATAAATACAATCGATGAAAATGGATATTTAGTAGATTCAAAATCGTATTTTGAATGGTTTTATGAGCCGAATTCACAGTCTTTTGAAACTTCAGTACGACAATACCAAAACCTTTTTGAACAAATTGTAGATGAACAAATTGGAAATAAACAAGTTATTTTGGGTTTGTCCGGTGGTTTAGATAGCCGTAATCAAGCCATTGCGTTGCATAAATTGGGTAAGAAAGTGTCTTCTTATTCATATTCATTTCAGGGAGGTTACAAAGAACATAAAATAAGCGACCAGATTGCAAAAGCCTGTACATTCGATTTTCAATCTTTTGAAATAAAACCGAATGAACTATGGAAGTACATTGATGAATTGGCAGAAATTAATCAATGCTACTCAGAATTTACTCATCCAAGACAAATGGCTATTTTAAACGATTTAAAAAAAATGAATGGAGTTTTTTCTTTAGGGCATTGGGGAGATGTATTGTTCAGTCAAGGAACAGATATAGAAATACAAAACCAAGATTTAGTTAAGTACATTCAAAATAAAGTCATTAAGAAAGGTGGTTTAACTTTAGCCACTTCGCTTTGGAAAAGTTGGGGGATTGAGGGTGATTTTTCTACCTATTTAAACGATACTACTCAACGTTTGCTGAATTCTATAAACATCAAAAACAGCTCTGCAA
>Ga0307982_1001139_pt1 | contig 21355 bp, 20 predicted proteins | sample OrgLakmetagen989_FD_201847 | JGI IMG/M metagenome (GOLD analysis project Ga0307982, IMG submission 201847) | Saline water microbial communities from Organic Lake, Antarctica - #989 | ecosystem: Environmental > Aquatic > Non-marine Saline and Alkaline > Saline | place: Antarctica: Organic Lake... | reverse complement strand
GTCGCAATCAAGATAACGATGTTTTTCCACGGTTGGAGATGCGTTTCCGGGACTTGCAGTGATGTCACTAGCGGTCTTGATAGTCAGCAACACCTTTCCCGCATGGCTTCTCGCCCGAGTCGGCTTGGTCTGGTACCAAGTCGACAGTTCTGGGTTTAGTTCTTTGGCATAATCACAAGCTGCCTTAGCACGCTTGCGAACGGTAATGTTCACGCTCATAGACTGTTCGTAATAACGAATGCCAGTGCAGGTGAACTTCTCCGCATTTGGATTTGCTTCAACAGTCGCCTGGATTTGGGATTTCTGCATTCCAGTGAGGCCGGTTGCTGACCCGCTGAAAGTTGCAAGAGTCCTTTGGTAAACAGAGTAGTCCGATGCAGCGCCTGCTGGTGCAAGCCCAGTAATTAGAAGTAACCCAATGAATAAAGCTGCAGGTGATTTTTTCATATGGCTCCAGTCTGGAAGTCATTGCAGCCTATTAGCTTCCGTTCCCCTCAATTTAGCCTGTCTCTAAACCCCGTGTGACTCGTCTCTCCACTTGCGCTTTCTGAGACGAACTCTTCTCCGTCGGCAAAAACGTTCCCGCATAGCTTCTAGCTTAAGTGGACTTGTTTTGATACCAAGTAGAGAGGCTTGGATTTAGCTGCTTAGCGTATTCGCGGGCAGCCTTGGCGTGATTCCTGACCATGATGTTCACGCTCATTGGCTGTGAGTAGTACCTGATGCCGGTGCAGATAAATTCCGCGGCATTGGGATTTGCGTCAACATCCGCCTGAGCCTGCGCTTTCTGCATGCTGATGAGCCCGGTAGCCCCGGCACTAGAACTTGCAAGTGTCTTCTGATTAGCGACATATTCGGTGTCCGCCTGTGCCGGAACAAGGTCGAACGCTAAAACGGCCATCGATACGATCCCAACTGCAAGGCGCTTCACTTGGAAACCATCATCACCTTGCCGTTGTAGCTCTTGGCTTGGGTGACCTTTGTTTGGTACCAGTAACTATGTTCTGGCCGAATTGTTTTGGCATAGTCGCAAGCAGCCTTAGCGCGCGAAGAGAAGACCATTAATCCATTGCAACACCCAAGCAAGACAGAGGGAGTGTTTTCCGTCTGGATGACTCCGCCGCAGATGGCATCACATAACCATTAATGCTGGTTCCTGATCACGAGAGTCAGGACGCACGTCTAGGCCATAGGAAACAAAATGCCAACTAAGCGACGCTTTTCAGACGTTCTTGAGGACGAGCCCGATGCTCACCGTTAGAGCTTTACTATCAAACAGATCAACGGATCAACAGATTTATGACATGAATTTTTGTTTTAGAAATGTCCTTGACCTTGTCCCCACTAAACAAACTCAGGTTTGCGCTTTCTCTAGATTGGAGTCCTTGGGAGTCGCTCTCCTCCAGGTTAGGGACGTAAAAGTGACAGCTATCCAAGGCTTTCGCTACAAAGCGACCACGCGCGTTCAAAATAATTTGCCATTGAGAGCTGGAAAACGAGACCACATAAACCTCGACTGGGGTCCTTCATCCGCGTTTACCAGCAATCAGGGGTTTTGTATTCGAAGGAATTGAGATTCGACCATCGCTTATGAGGAAATATTGGTTGCAAACGCTGATCGGGGTTATCGAGCGTCCCCCTCAGAACGCAACAATGACCTCAAGCTAACAAAATGACAACTAAAAATTTTAACTTTGAAGATCTATTGAAGGCGAAAGAAGCCTATAACAGCGGTCAAAACGTCACGGAGTTTTTGAGACAAAGAGTCAACTTGACTCAAAACAGCCCTGAAATAATTGGTCTTTCTCTCAGTCCTACGCATCCAAACTGTCCGGAATATTGGGGAGGTACATCTCCAGCTCTACCTCCTTACTCGATATTGGTTCTGGAGAACTAAAAACCTTGAGTCTTTTAGTTAAGTCCCTGGAAACCAAGCCCCGGAGACTCCTTGCCTTCGATATAAGTTGGTCGCGACTGCACGAGGGCCTCGAATTTGCGAAGGATGAGATGGGCTCCGCCTATGAAATTCTCAGTGCGTTCGTTGCAGAAATCTCTGAGATTGCCCTGCGGGATAAGTCCGTTGATGTAACCACCTCGAACCACTCCCTCGAACCAAACGGGCGTCAGCTGCGCCAGCTGCTGAGAGAGTTATTCAGGGTCACAATCGAAAAGGTAATTCTCTTTGAACCTTGTTACGAGATAAATTCAGAAGAAGGGAAAAAGAGAATGCTTGAAATGGGGTACGTGACCAATATCGGCGGCATCGCGGAGGAGCTTGGTGGTAAAATCATAGAGACAATTCCAATAAAGAATGTGAAGAATCCGCTTAATCCAACGGTTTGTTACGTGATTACCCCTCCCCCAAAAAGAGGCTTCGACGCTAGTGAAAGTGATGCTGCCGTTCAGACAAATGACTTCAGTGTTTTCTCGGTTCCAGGCACAAACCTCCGGTTGGAGATCAGGGACGGTTTCTACTTTGCTAGCGAAGTGGGAGTATGTTTCCCGGTCTTGAAGGGGATACCTATTTTGAGATCAGGCGCATCGATTTTGTCTAATTCTCTGGCCGAAACGTCAGGTAACTGACCTTCTAGAGGGTGAGCTAGGCGTCATACGGGGCTGTAATTTTTAGACTTGCCGAGCGGAAAACCCCACACATCTTTTGTCGCTTCGGTCGAAGGCCACGCGTGGCCGGCGTGGTTACAAGACAAGAGCGAGGCCACCTCTACCTTGTAAGGCCCCGTCATGTTCCAAGTTGACCGCCGGCCATGGCCACACCATCAACGTTCAATTCAAGCATTGGGGGCAACTCGACTGATCAGGTCAATCTCTGCTTCGGTCCTCTCAAGCGTCATCCATTGCTCTAACTCTGTGGCGGGAGATTCGGAAAAAGCAAAAGTTTGCGAATCTATTCTGCTTCTCACAGCTCATCCTTGCCGGGCTTATTGAACTACCGCCAGATAGCTTTAGTGCAGCAATGGGTGCCTCTTGAACAAGTAACTTGTCATCTTATTCTTACGAAGCCAAAGGCTGCCGGCACAGAAAAAATCTTTGAGGTAGCCCTACCTTCCGAAAGATCGGCACCAATTAGTTGTCACGCATTATCTGGTCGAAGAGTTCAGGTGTCAGAGGCCTACCTCTAAACACTTCACCTGGGAGCCTCTTACCCAGAATTTGCGCCAGATGTTTCGGTGCGACTCCGTATCCTGGTCGAATGGAACGAATGTGTTCGGGGGCTATGGTTTCACCTTTTGCTAAGTCTGCGACAAAATAAAGAGAACGCCTGAAACGAAGATTACTTTGCTCGCTATCCTGCGCAGAGAAGTTATCAAAACCGAGGGAGGACCACGTGGTATCTAACGCTCTCCTCAGTTGAGACAGTCCTATCGCATCCATAGAAAAACTATCATCGGGACCACCTCCCAGGATGTTTTCTGTAAAGTGCTTCTCCACTATTGTGGCTCCTAGTGCGACAGCCGCTGCTGGAACCAGGTTTCCGATGGTGTGGTCGGAGAGCCCGATCTCGATGCCAAATATCTTTTTGAGGGCTGGGATTGAGTGAAGTTTGTACTCGCTAGGAGGGGCAGGGTAGGAGGACACACAGTGCAGAAGGGCCAGTTGGTTACAGCCGTTAGATTTTGCGATCTCTACGGCATCTTCCGTTTCACTCAGACTAGCTAACCCAGTGGAGAGAATCATTGGCTTCCCGGTGCTCGCCGCGTAAGCTATAAGGTCATGGTCAACTATTTCGAAGGATGCGATTTTATAGGCTGGCGCACCTAGGCCTTCTAGCAGGTCGATGGCCGAGCGGTCGAATGGTGAGCTAAAAATTGTTATTTCGGCTTCTCGAGCCGTTTGGAACAGTTCCGCGTGCCAAAACCATGGAGTGTGGGCCTGATCGTATAGGTCAAAGAGCGTCCTGCCACTCCAGAGCCCGCCTTCAATTAGAAAGTCAGGCTCGTCTGAATCTATTGTCAGGGTTTCCGCCGTGTAGGTCTGAAGTTTTACTGCGTTAGCTCCGTTCGCTTTAGCGTCGCGAATCAGCCTTTTAGCTCGCTCAAGTGAACCGTTGTGGTTAGCTGAGATTTCCGCAATTATGTAAGGCTTTTGGTCAGCCCCAATTTCTCTGCCATCTATTCTCACTCATCACCAAGTTTTCCAATTTTAAGTGTGTACGTATGGCCCAGGAGCCTGAAGAACGTCGGATATCTGACAGGGTCTGCGACCCTAATTTTGTCCCATTGATCGGCTAACGAAATGGTTGGATCTATCTCGGAGTCCGCTGGAGTTCGTTTTTCTAAGTAAGTGGCTGTGCCGATTTGGGGCTGCCCTTGGAGCTCTGTAGGTTTCATTTTTAGGCTGGAGGCAATTAGCTCCGCCTGCGCAGAGCCTATCGTGAGTGCGATTTCATTCAGAAGAGAATCATGCTGAATGTCAAAGCCTTGTTGCGCCACTAACGCTCCAGTGTCCAACGAGTCTTCCATGCTTATCAGGCTCATTGTGAATCTGGTTTTACCATCTAAAATTTGCCATATTATTGGGCTCCATCCTCGCCCCTCAGGCAGGTCGCTGCCATGCAAGACGAAAGAGTAGCGATAACTTCTCCTTGTTCGCTCTGGGATTATCCGCGGGTAAGACAGGGCAAACAAAAAATCACCCCCTGGACAATCCTCATGCTTATCCAGGGTTACAAATAATTCGGATTCATTGGCCCCGGAGAGAGCTGAAATCGTTGCTCTAACGCTTGGGTTGTTTTGGTTCCCAAGAAGAGTGACCTTCACAGGCTTCGCTCGGTGATCATGTCTAACAATCTATCGCCACCTCGACCATCCACCAACTCCATACCCGCTTCTCTGAAAGTATTCCAAGCATCGCGTTCCGAAAGCCGCTCAATAGCCTTCTGTACACCCTCGGCGCTTATATGTTCGAGCGCCAGGGCTGCTCCCTCACTTTCGAGAATAAAGGACACACCTTTTTGGTTGGCAAGGATTGCGAAATTGAGACTCGGTACACCGCAAAATGCTCTCTCGAAAGCGCTAACACCGCCACTCCCTATTCCAAGCCGAAAATCGAAGTACTCCTTGCCAAGCAATCCTTTGAGCATAAATGTGGACTTTCCGCCATCGACACGCTCGGTTTTCAGGCCTCCGGAATAGTCAGGTCCCAACAGGAATTTCCAATCGAGATCGGGGGATCGCGGTATGCAGTCCCAAAGGGCGGTTGTTGCATCCGTAGGGTCACTAAATCCGAAGGAAACTAGTCCACGGGATAGCCGATTTAGCTTGCCAGGGCTAGCCGAGTATCTCAATTTTCTCAACTCCATTCTTATGATGGAGGAGCTTGCTCCCAACAGTGCGGTTCCAGAGTTTAAAATGTGGTCCGCATCGGAATCGTAAGAGTCTCGGGAGATGCCTGGGTTGACAAGTATTTCGTATGTCGCCCCAATAGTTGGCAAGTCGTCGAAGTGAACAAAGTGGCCAAATCGCTGAGAGACTTCTTGGCTGAAGTTTGGACGGAGGCCATAATTATCTCTGATAATCCAAGTGGTCTCAGGATTGAGCTCAAGCTCGCGGGTCTTCTTCAAGGTTTGCCAGGATTCTGGAAAAAGCGGGCCAGGGATACAACGGACTCCGGCAGCGTTAAATCTCGCGAGCCAGTTGGGAGAGTAGTGTCCAAACAAAAAGACCTCGAAACCTCTAGACATCGCAAGGCACGCAAGCTCAAACTGCCTAGAAAGATGTCCGGTTCCAATCTCTCTGGATCCGCTAGTAACGATGAAAATGCAAGTCTTCACATAACTAATCTTATCGAAAAAGAAACTTCGAAAACCTGTCAAAGCTTGATGAAAAAGCACGCCCTTGCGATATCGGTTATGCGTAGAAAAAATACTCGTGCTAACTCGGTCTAACATTTGACGCAGATGTTAACCTAGTAGTCAATAGTCTAAGGGCGGGTTAATGATTAGTTACGGCAAGCAATCGATAGACGAGAGTGACGTACTTGCGGTAGGTAGACAAATCGGATTTAATCTTCTAACGCAGGGACCAACGGTTCGCCTGTTTGAAACTGAACTAGCAGCCGCTTGCAATGCCGATTATGGAATCTCATTTAGTAGCGCTACGTCAGCTCTGCATGGAGCATGCGCGGCCCTTGGGGTAGGGCCTGGGGATATTGTATGGACAGCTGCAATGTCATTTGTGGCGTCGGCCAACTGTGCTATTTACTGCGGGGCAACGGTTGGATTCGTAGACGTTGAACCGAACACCGGGAACATGTCAATCGAGGACCTCAAGGAGAAGCTTCATGAAGCCTCGGCAGTCGGACTATTGCCTAAGGTCCTGATTCCGGTCCACTTTGCTGGGCAGCCGTGTGATTTAGAGGAAATTAGCCGGCTTGCAAAGCAATTCGGATTCAAAGTGATTGAAGACGCGTCTCACGCCCTCGGTGCAACCTACGCCGGGGAACCCGTTGGCAATAGCAAGTTCTCCGACATCACCGTTTTTAGCTTTCATCCCGTGAAGATAATCACCACGGGTGAGGGCGGCATGTGTGTCACCAATAGTGCCGAACTATCGGAGAAATTGACCAGATTCAGAGGTCACGGCATCACCCGAGATGCCAGTGAATCAGGTGCAGTCGTGGATGGTCCCTGGTCCTATGATCAAATCGAGCTTGGTTATAATTATCGCCTCACTGACATTCAAGCTGCCCTGGGAATCAGCCAGCTAAAAAGACTAGATAGCTTTGTGTCTCGTAGAAATGAAATCGCGGACCTCTACCAGGAACTTTTGGCCTCTTCAGAGTGGAAACCTCTTGAGCAAAAACCTTCCCGGACCAATTCTCGCCATCTATTTGTGGTGACCAATGATCTGGGCTATGACGCTAGAGCAGAGCTCTATGGCAAGCTTCTCAGAAACGACATTCAAGCCAACGTGCACTATCGCCCGATCTATAGAAACACTTATTACGCCAGAATGAACAAGTACAATCCGGCGGATTATCCGGGGGCCGAGAGGTACTATGCCTCCGCTCTATCGTTGCCGATGTACTTTGACCTAGAGGATTCGCAGGTCCATCTGGTAGCCGCAGTTGTTGGAAGTTAGATCTGGGCTCGCACAGTCCTCAATCTCGGCCAGTACGAGGGTCTAAATTTCCCCAAGACGCGCTCGGTTTGTCTCAACCCAGGCCTTGAGTTCATCGATTGTCATCCAGTCCGCATTTGAATCGCTGGAGTAGGTGAAATCGGCTGGTACTAAATTTCCGGCCTGCGCGGCATTTTCCCAGCCAGTATTGATTGTCGGCATGATTCGGTAGTGGTCCCCAAAATCGTATGTCCTAGTTGAGTCCTCGAAACCAATCATCTGCTCGTGCAGTTTTTCGCCTGGGCGGATTCCAATAACTTCTTGCTTCGCATCTGGGCCTAAAGCCTTCGCAATGTCGGTTACTTTCATCGAAGGGATTTTACGTACAAAGATTTCACCACCGTGAGCCTCAGAAAGCGCCTTCCAGACTAAGGCCACACTTTCTTCGAGGGTAATCATGAATCGAGTCATTTCTGGGTGTGTTATCGGAAGGACTCCGGATTTTACCTTGGACAAAAAGAAAGGGATGACAGAGCCTCGAGAGCCAAGCACGTTGCCGTAACGAACGACAGAGAACTTTGTGCCGTTTTTACCGCTGTAGGAGTTGGCTGCGATGAACAGCTTGTCTGAGGTCAACTTGGTTGCACCATAAAGATTGATGGGGCTACTTGCCTTGTCTGTGCTTAGCGCCACAACCTTATCAACCCCTTGGTCTATGGCTGCGTCAATTACATTCATAGCCCCAAAGACGTTAGTTTTCACAGCCTCGAACGGGTTGTATTCCGCCGTGGGGACAATTTTTGTGGCCGCGGCGTGAATGACAACATCCACTCCGTCAAGAGCCCTGTAGAGGCGGTCCTTGTCTCTAACGTCACCTATGAAGAATCGGACACGATCATCATTCTCGAACTTTTGAGCCATGTTCCATTGCTTCATTTCGTCGCGGGAAAAAACTATGATTTTTTTTGGATTCTGATCTCTGAGGGTCATCGGAACAAAAGTATGACCGAAACTGCCAGTTCCACCCGTTATTAGTATGGTTTTATTATCCAACAAGTCGGCCTCCTCTTCGAAACGTTTGGAATTAGCGGACCTAGATTCTTCCTCTAAGCATTAGTTCAGCAATCTCCCAATCTACAGGCTCATCAAGATCTTGGGCCTCCCAGTAGGGCAATTCGTATGTGCGGAAGGGGTTGGAAAGAACGCTTTTAGCGGCAAGCCAGGTAGAAGTCTTTGCCGCATAGGCCTTTCCCGCATCATAGAAATGCTCTTCGAGGTCCTGAGTTCTAATCCCTGAGTTTTCCGGCTGAGCCATTTCCATGAAGCCATGGGGCGTTGCTCGTCGAATCGACCTCTGTGGGCTGTTCCGCATCCGTCCCACAGTGACAAGAAATTCCTCAGCGAGAAATTCACCTTGCCCGATGAAAGAGCGCCAAGAGTCGAGCGAAAGAACGGCCCCCGGATAAGCGCAAAAAATGAGGTCGTTATCTGCGGTGGATGGCCCGATCCGTATCAGGGCATCTTGGATTACCTCAACCGTTGTGGTGAAATCGTCGGCAAGCTCAGGCTGTCTGATGAAAGGAACCTCCGCACCTAATGACTGAGAAAACTCTGCAATTTCGTGGGAATCCGTTGAAACTATGACTTTAGAGAAAAGTGCAGTTGCTAGGAGGTTTCTAATCGGGTGTGCGATTAGCGGCTGCCCAAGAAAGTCCTTGCAGTTCTTTCCACTAATTCTCTTACTGCCGGACCTTGCCGGAATGATAGCTATTTTTTGCAAAGACACCCCTAAGGTAAAGTTGAATCAGCCTATGGCAATTAGTTTGAAAATGAAGAGGGTTAAGAATGTCAAGTCGTAAAGTGGGAGTGAGTTGGTGACCGAACAGGCGAATTTTTGGAAAGGGGAATTCGGAGATGATTAGATCGGGAAAAACAATTCTTCATCCCTGATGGCATCGAGCCTCTTTTTATTCGGCCAAATACTGAGCAAGTGCCCCAAGATGCCGGCCAGTTTTTTGGAGCTAGAGCCAAACATCGGAATGAACTTTCGAGCGTTGTCACTGCTTAGCTCGGACTGCGATTTTTATGGAGTTGAGGTCAACCAGTCGGCCTTCGACCAGCTCATACAGGCTGGAGCGCGAGGTGAAAACTCTTCTATTGAGTCATTCGACACTGACGAAAGATTTGACTTCGTTTTCACAAAAACGGTCCTAATTCATCTGAACCCAGAATCCCTTGACGAGACCTATAAGAAGATGGCCGAGGCCTCTTCTCAGTAAGTGTTAATTTGTGAGTACTTCAGTCCTTCTCCGGTGGCGATTGAATACAGAGGTCACGGAGAGAAGCTCTTCAAGCGTGATTTTGGTGGAGAGTTTTTGGCAAGTAGTGAAGATTTTCGTCAAATTTCAGATGGATTTGCTTCCTCCCGTTCGACTTTCCCCAAAGACAATTTGACTTGGTCACTCTTTGAGAGAGTTGTGGACAGTGTGAAGATTCCGTCCCGACTAAGTTGAGCCGGGAGACAGTCGTTTACGGTCTAAGACAAAAGAGAATATTTAAAGCACGCCTATGAGTGGGTGGTATTCGGTGAGCATCAAAACTACAAATCTCTTAAGTATGAACTTAAGCAACAGCAGATTCGATGCTTATGTATTAGTTCGTCAGCACCGCATATTCAAAGTAAGTAAACACGGACCTAGCTTTTTTTACATAGGGGTTGGAGTGTAATTGTTTACCCCAAAAGCCGTTGGGGACGAAGTCCTGGGGCATATTGTCCATTCGATAGGATAAAATCCCTAGAATGAACCCTCAAGGCCTGAAACCCTCTCACCTTCTGACAAAAATCTACTTAGTACGATAGGGGAGAAAATTGAAGCCGAGATCAGCACCTCAATATCAATGTCAATGTCAGAAAAGAAAAAGCCTCATTGTTTTTGAGTCCGATGACCCTTCTTGGCTCTCCTTGAACTTAGCAATCGCAAAGTACGTTCGGTCGACTGAAGGAGACTTCGACGTTTTGGATGTTAGGGACATCGATTTTCTTGGCTTCTCTAAGAGAAGATGGGCGGCAGGCGAGTCGAGAAAAGACGTACTCTTCGATCGTCTTCAACTAACTTCCCATAATCGAGTCCTAATTCCAGAAAGTATTCGGCGCCCCCAAGATCGCCCAACTCCTTCTTGGCTAAATCAGTCTTCCGAATCAGCGCTGTTCTCTTACTTGAAGACGCCAAACCCCAGGAAAAGCGCATTTCTTTATAGGAAGATTAAAAGAAGACTTGAAGTTGATGCTTTGTCAATTCATGACTATTGTTTGGATCAATTTTCGATAAAACACTACTGCAAAGTTTATGTCCGAAATGGTAGGTTTCCCCTTCAGGCAGCAGTTGTTGAGGCAGCTAAGCAGTTCAAAATTTCGGTTGTTTTCTGGGAGCGGGGGGTGAGTGCTGACACTATGTACGTAGGAGGTAATGCCCCGCAAGACTGGCGCTCCGTAAAGGATTTTCATGAGTCCTTCACCCCCTCTAGCGCGCAATTATTGACTGCCAAGGAATGGCTGACGCGAAGAACCCATCTCGTCGCAGGCAGTGATCGGTTTTCAACGAATCTGTTCTCCAAGCGATTTGACGCATCTAAAAGTTCTCTGGGGGAGGGAGGGCCAAGGCAAAGTTCACAACTATCTTTTTTCACTAGCTCCCAGGATGAGTTCTGGGCCCTTGGAAGTCTTTGGCCGAAGCCTGACTGGGAAAACCAGTATTCGGCGTTTAATAAAGTATTAAAGACCGCGGGAAAGGCCCGCGCCCTTTACCCTGTTGTCCGAATGCACCCAAATACGATCAGAAAGTCACCTTTGTACGTGTTATCAGAGGTTAGGTCTGTTTCCAAACTCAAGGCCGTTCACCCTGATTTGAGGATTGTCTGGCCCCACCAGTCCGAGAACTCTTACGATCTTGCATCTGCGTCTCAATGGGTACTGGTCTGGAATTCAACTATGGGTATGGAGGCCATGTTTCTTGGGTGCAATGTTCGTCATCTTGCTGAAAGCCCATTTCCTCTTGCGAGCAAATCTAATCTTCTTACTCCTCAGGGGCTCCATTCATTTTGGGAGATCGAAAGTGGTCTTGGTCAGAAACGTAAAATTAACCATGAAATTGCGGTTCAATCCGTTGCGGCTCGTTTAGCTAGAAATCTCATCTCAATCGAGGCAATTCCAGTCCCTTTGAAGCGTGGCAAACTTAGATCTCTCCTGATGGCAAATAGCTTTTTGTCTATTGCCTTGCTTGTGAATTACCACCTGTGGCGGCAATTCGCAAACGTTACCTTTCGAATAGCTGGGCGATTAGTTCGATAATTCCAGTTTGCCCGATGCTCGCTATTCACCCAAGAATTAAAGCGTTGGGCCGACAGCGGCTAAGTAAGCATGGGACTACACACCCAATACCAAATGGTCCTTGATGCCTCATGGGTTCAATCCAGCCCAAACTGCCCTTGACTCTAAGACTCTGGATACCTTTGCTCAGGATCCCATTTGGGCGGAAATTCAAATCTTAGAGTGGAAGCAAATTTTCTTTTTTTGATGCCCTTTGTGCCAGTTTCTTAACTAAGTCGGTCTTCCTAGATTAATGTAACCCACGAGAGAGGTCGCCTGGCCCAGTCCCGTGACCCTTAAATACGGACCAGCCTTGATGGGAATCGTCGATTAGCTTTAGTGAGTGCAAAGGTGAGCCCGATCCTTGAGGGCCAGAAAACCCAAGGGCGAATTTGGTCCAGTTGTGCTGTTTAGATACCCCGGAGGCAGCAAGTCAGATAGTCAGCTAGTTCAGCATCGGTTCTAATAGTCAGCAACACCTTGCCGGCATAACTTCTGGCCCCAGTCGGCTTGGTCTGATACTAAGTCGACAAAGCTGGGTTTAGTTCTTTGGCATAATCTCAAGCAGCGGTGTCGCGCTTCCGAACGGTAATGTTCACGCTCATAGACTGTCCGCAGTAGCCTATGCCAGTCCAGATGAACTTCTCGGCATAGGCATTGGCCTCCACCGCTTGCTCCACTTGAGATCTCTGAAGAGTCGTTAGGCCAGTAGCACTGGAACTAAAACTTGCAAGTTTTCTTCGTGGTCGCCCTCCCACGACATAAGAGAAGCTGAAATTCTCACTAAAACATATTCCTGACCTTCAAAGGACTTACCGTAACATCTCTTTTCTCAAAATGCATTTTCGGGCATGCGAAAGCTAAAGTCTTAGTGACGCTAACGTTTTTTTGGAACCAGGGTGCCTTAAGAATCGAATCTAGGCCAGAAAGTTAAGTGCTTTAGAAAAGTCTGACCGAGATTAAGCGACGGAATCTTGGATCAGCGATATGAAAAATATATTGAAAATGAAGCCTGTTTCGCCGAATAAGATTTTCACCCCCATGACGCCAGATGTCCTTTGATCAAAGTTATAGCTGCCACGTGAGCTTTCCCCACAGACTGAAAAGAGTTATTTGCGTTATGGCTTCCAAGAATTGTTTTTTCAGGGTCGAAGCGCTTTGGGTCAACCAGGGGTTCTTTTGTAAAGACATCGAGAGCGGCGCCAGCAAGGTTTCCAGCAGCCAGGGCTTCTAAAAGATGATCCTCGTTCACGACCTCACCTCTTGAGACGTTTACGAGGACAGCGGTGTTTTTCATTAGAGCGAACTCTTCCCGAGAAATCATTCCGCGCGAGGACTCAGTGAGAGAGGTCGACACAATCACTACATCTGAGGTTTTCAACAGAACGCTGATTGGCTTAGAGTTGGCCGACTTCGGATCGTGGTGCAAGACGTTGGCACCTAAAAGTTCAAATTTCTGCGCAATTTGCTTGCCGATGGACCCATAGCCAAGAATTCCAACCGTCGAGCCGGAAATATCTTGGCCCATCAATTTTGGCCAAGATCCGGAGCGAACCTCCCCGTCAACAAAAACTATTTTGCGTAAGAGCCCTATGGTCATACCCAATGCGTACTCGGCTACTCCGTTTGACAGCACCCCCGGCGTATTTTTAGTCGTTAGCGATAGTTCCGCCGCGGCTTCAAGGTCAATGGAATCTAATCCGGCACCCCATTTGACAAGTATCTTCAAGCGCGGCTGGGCTTTTTTTATCACGCTCCTTGTGATGACGTCGTCTCCACAAATCCAAGCATCAAAGTCCCCGACTAGTGCCAAGCACTCGCGTTCGTTGAAATACTGCTGAGGGTTTGCAAACTGCACTTCAAACTCCGGGAACTCATTACCAAACTTAACTTTGTCCTGCATCATTTTTGTTGTTATGAGTAGCTTCCTCAAGTCCGCAATTCCAATTTCTCTGGGAAGACATGAGGGAACAAGGCTTGAGCGTATTTCAAATCTTGCTCGACTTTTATGGCTAAACCCGAGAACCTTGAAACTGGAAAATACTTGATACGGCCGCAATAAGTAGAACAACGTTCTGGCTCTTCGTTGTTAAGAAACGTTTCCCTCCTCCAAGCGGTTATTGGCCAGGTGATTTGAAAGACAGGGGTTAGGTCTTGACTGTTTGACTTCGCGTCAAACGAGAAGTTAACAGGATTCGTTTCAAGCACGTGCTCGAGGTCACCTTCAACCCCCGACAGTATTGTGTCGGCATCATCAGCGCGAACCTGCTTCACAAATTCTCTAATCTCTCCTGAGTCGAGCAATGGTGTAACTGAGTGCACCTGAATAACGAAGTCGCACTCGTGTCTCTCCAGAAATTCCGAAACAAACTGTTCGCTGGTGGCTTTATCAGATCCCAGCTCGAAAGGTCTCAGGTGGAAATTTACAGACAAGTTTGTCGCTACTTCCCGGAATGCCAAGTCTTCAGAGTTGACCCATATTTCATCAAATGCGCCAGAGTCGATACAACGCTCGACAGCCCAATGGATTAAGGTTCTCCCCCCAATTTCTTCAAGGTTTTTTTTGGGTAACCTCTTGCTCCCCATCCTTGCGGGGATCATTGCAATAATTTTCAATCAGGCCCCTTTCTAGAACCTTTTGACAAGAGCTTATCGATGAGTACTTTAATTTCTGGGTGACAGTCAAAAAAAGTCGCACCAAAAAAAGATGTCCCTAGTTCGGCCAAATGCGCTCCATCTCCAGGGTCACCTGAATTCTGCTCTGTCTCAATATTTTGAGACCAAGAGCCTCCGGCTTCCTGAACGATTAATCTCGCAGCTGCATCGTCCCAGAGCTTCGACTCTCTCGAAAAGGAGGCGACAAGCGCTCCTTCCGCTATAATGCAACCCTGGAGTGCCTGCGATCCAAAGTTCCTCAAGCTACCGGCATTCAACAGGGTCTGAAGAAGTAATGAGCTAGTTTCGCTATTTGATAAAGCCCAGCGAATGAAGCCGGTTGAGGCTCCCACTAGCCTCGTATTCTTTGTCTCACAACTTAAGTCGTAGGCGGACCCTTTCAGGCATTTTCTGGCACCGGCTCCAACCGCAGCTGAGTACGTTGTCGCCGAGACAAGGTTATGAACTGCTCCTACCTGCGAAATTCCGTCTTGTATTAGGGCCACAGAGGATCCAAAACAAGGAAGACCGTTTACGAAATTGTTTGTGCCGTCTAGGGGATCTACAACCCAAAACACGTCACCTACGGGTTCTTGGTTGCTTTCCTCGGAAAGTATCGGCACATCGAGAATGAGGGCCAGTTCATTCTTCAATCTCCTCTCTAAATCAAGGTCCAAGTGCGACACAAAATCGTTTTTCGACTTTTCGAAAACTCCAGTCACATTGTCAAAATTCATGTTGTCCCCCAAGCCGTCGAACAGTCGGTGCAGGTCTCTCTGAATCGTACACAGCTCCTTTCCTCTAATCAATTCCCTGGACCCTTGTAGACAACTCCAGACCACCATCAACCCAGACTTCAAGCCGGTCCCCCATGGAGAAATCCACGCATGTAGTTATGCCGCCCGTCGCGACCCAGTCGCGCGGTGAGGGGGAGAAGCCGTGCTGAAAAGCGGTTTCGAGAAAATTTTCGTAAGTAGCCAGAGGGCTGACAACCAGCCTTTTGAGATCCGCAGTCACTGCATCCTTGTCAGAAATAATCAGTTCAATATTTTTGTAGTTAAAGTCATCCAGCAAGGAGAGAGGTTTGGGGGCACCCACATACATGGCACCGGCACCGCATCGGTTTCTTACCAAAAACTCAGTCGTGACGGGTTGCACTTTAGGATTTGGTAAAAAAGGGAATTCCAGGGTAAGGCACCACTCATAGCCCTCGGCTTCTCGGCTTTGGCGTATGGAAATTTCCAGCTCCACACAGTCCTGCACCAATGGCTCTGGGACAGTGCCAGAGGAAATAATTTGTCTGGACAGCAATGGCCCAAATATCAGTTCCGTAGTCTTCAGCTCTTGTCTTGATTGCCAGGTAGTTCCGCCCAATTTCCAAGCAGCAATTTCCTCTCCGGAGTGGATTACTTCATGCCGAATTTCCATGAAAGCCAGGTCTAAATTACTTTTCCTTTCAGAAGAATTTTGCAAATTTGTGCTCCTCGGTTCTTCGCCGTCTTCTAGAGTCACTCGCCTATGTCACCTACATGGCTGACTTCGTAGACGTCTGTCCCTACAATTAGGTCCACCACCGCTGTTAGCCAAATGCTGTGGACATTCTCGACCACGTTGAACGCATGTGAGGGCACGTGCATCGAAATGTCAGACAGTCCTTGGAGTTTGTTGTCTTGTTCTCGTCCCGAGAAACCCACAATCGGCAGACCCTTCTTCTTGGCGAATTCCGCAGCTTTGATTATCGATGATGACTCACCGCTAACAGAGATTAGAACCATAGCATCGTGTTCGTCACCATAGAACTCGGATGCCCGCGCCATCCAGTTCTCGTATCCAAAGTCGTTTGAGAAGGCCGTAATCAGAGAAGGGTCGTGAAAAGTCACAGCCCTTATTCCTGCCTGCTTAGTAAAATCCGTTGCAGCGTGAGCGGCTAAGGACGCGCTCGCCCCATTGCCGAATAACAGTATTTTCCCGCCCATATTAATTTTGTCCTTGAAGAGTTCTGCGATCGCATTAATGCCCCCAAGTGCCCCCGGCCCGTTTATTAGGCTGCTGTAATTAGAAAGATAGTTTGCGAGATCCATTGCCCAATAGTACTTGCACCAATTGGCTCTCAGCGGCATAGACGCGGTAATGACTGAGAGTGCGATGGGGAGGCGTACTCTTCCCGGCCCGATTTCCGTCTTAATCTAAATCGGCCTGTTCGAATTACATACTCAGGAACGAAGAGAAACTCCTTGCCCAATTCTAAGCTGTCTAGGTAAGTACCCTCATCGAACAGAAGGCGCCCGGACCAACGTTGTCAATCTAGGAATGGCTTATGGTACCGTTCTGACGTAATGTGGGGCCCTAGACCGCAAGCGACCACGAGGCATTGACATAGCCAAGTACACAGGATTTGAAGCAGAAATTGCCGGAGGGAAAATGCTTAACGTAGCAATAATTGGTATGGGTAAAGTCGGTCGCATAAGGCTCTCCTGCTTACAAGCCATCCCTGGCCTGAATGTTTCAGGTTTCCTTGATGTGAGTGATGTTAGTATTTCGAACGAGTTGGGCTTAATAAAATTCGCCACGGTGGGTGAAATCCTTGCGGATCCATCAATTCATGCGGTGATGGTAGCAACCTCAAATGAGTACCTAGCCACTTACGCTTCTATGGCGCTCAGGGCCGGCAAGCATGTTTTTTGCGAAAAGCCACCCGGGAGAAATTTAGAGGAGTTCAATAAAATTCAAGAGGCTCACAAGGAGAATCCCACGTTGACCTTGATGTTCGGATTCAACCACCGCCACAAAGAGAGTATCAGAAAGATGTTCGCCATTAATGACAGCGGGCAATTGGGCGACTTGGCTTGGATCAGATGCCGTTACGGGAAAGAGCTTGATGAGGGGTTTTTTTCATCTTGGAGGGCGGACCCAAAAATAGCCGGAGGAGGGATTCTCTTAGACCAGGGAATCCATGGATTAGATTTAATTCTTCGACTCATGCCAAAAAGTGATGAAACTCAGGGGATTATTTCCTCCACGCTGGGCTTAGAGACAGGCCTTGAAACTAATGCATTCGTGCAGCTTAGAGACACAAAGTCCAATGTGGGGGCGTCTTTGCATTCAACCGCCACCCAGTGGCGCTACACGTTTTCTCTAGAGCTCTCTTTCGATAGAGGCGCAATTGTACTTAACGGACTCAGAACCCCATCGGGGCGATATGGTGACGAGATCTTGACCGTTCACAGAATTGACGACTTAAATCACCGTTCCTCAGAGCATTTCAATTATCAAGATGATGACTCCTGGCTAACCGAATGCCTGCATTTCGTAGAATCGATTAGGGCCGGCTGTCAGCCTGATAATGGCTCCGTGGAAGATGCAAGGAAGCTAATGTTAGCGTTGGAAGAAGTATACGCGTCCGACAAAACCTGGACGAGACCCGCTCTCAAATCGCCCGTGGAGGACACCTGAGTATTTTCCAATAAGAAGTAGGTTTCTTCGATTTGTCAACCTTGTTTTAGTCAACGCGAGCTTCGCATTTGCCAAGATAGCAAATGTTGTAGTCTGAATCACATTGTTGCTAAACCGCACTTTGGGGAATAGGCTCCCACCCATGAAAACTGAGGCAAGTTCGACATAATGAGAACCATGATGATGACGGTACAAAGACATCGACAATCGCTGCTTGCTGCTTCCATTTCTGTCAGACTTGTTCTTGTCGGTTTCATTGGTTTGGCTCTGAGGTTATTTTTGCCTTCTCGAGTGGCCGAGAATCGAGGCGAGCCTACGTTGCTGCTAGGAAATGGTCCTAGCCTCGCGCAAGACCTCAACAAATTAGAGTTAAAAAATTATGAATCCGTCGCGGCAGTGAACTTTTTTGCCGCGACTGAGTGGTTCGACGTAGTGAAGCCTTCCTACTATTTCGTTCAAGATACCTATTGGTTCGATGAGAACAATCTCAGAGAAAAGGCCTCACTTACCTTTGACGCAATTAGAAAAAAGCTCTCCTGGGAAATGGACTTTTTTTATCCAGCTGAATTTAGCCGTTCCACGGTAATCTCTGAGCTTAGTGAAATCCCCGGACTCAACTTGCGGCCGCTAAGGCATCACAGCTGGCCTCCCTTTGCTTCCCTGGTTAGTGCGGTGGACTTATTGCCTCAGTTCTCTAGCAGCAACCGCAAAATAGTACACAGGCTGTGGGACATGAAGCTTGCCAGTGTTCCACCAGTCGGGGTTGTGAGTAATGCTTTATTCGAGCTCATTCTTAGCGGTAGTAAGAAGATCGACATTCTGGGACTAGACATGTCTATGGTGCTCGACCTACGGGTCGACTCAGATGGTTCGACTCAATTTCTACCTAAGCACTTTTACGGCACTGCCGTAACTCCCGAGACTCCACTGGCAAGGACAAACACCATGTCGAATTCATACATTAAAATTGCAAAAAAATTCGAAAGTTTCTACCTCCTAGAGGGTTACGCGAGGCATCGAGGATGTGTTGTGCGCAACCTGTCCTCCTTTACTCTGTTGGACGCTTTTAGAAACAACTAAAGCTTCCAAAGGTTTTCGAAAAGGCACTAAGGCGCTCAAGCAGGATAGCCCGACGGAATTCCATAGGTGAAAAGAACGGTGGTGACGAAGAATGGTCTGAGTCATTCCTCAAGGCCCATTAGCTTGACAGCTTTGTCGAAGTCGGGCACTAGTGTCTGCAGGTCCGCGAAGGACCCAGATGCGATTATCCTCCCTTGATCTAGGTAAATAACCTTGTCAGCCGTCTTGACCGTCGAGAGCCTGTGAGCAACCATCACAATCGTCATTCCGCCACGGAGTGTGTCGAGCATATGACTCACCACTGATTCCGTTTGAGCGTCCAAAGCGCTGGTCGCCTCATCTAAAAATATAATGCCAGGGTTGCCGTAGAGGGCTCTCGCCAGCCCAATCCTTTGAATTTCACCACCTGAAAACTGTCCAGAGTCTGGTTGGACCTGCATTTCCAGTGTGTCTGGCTTGGAGAAATTAATTAGTCCCGCGATTGCCAAACAAGAAGCTGCTTGTGCCTTGTCAGTCTGGTCGTCTGAGACTAGTGAGACGTTTTCAGCCAAAGTTCCCGTTACAAGATAGGACCGCTGAGGGACAATGCCAATGGCGCCTTGGCCGCTATCTAACAGAGTCTTGGGGGACAGGCCGCCAACGCTTATTTTGCCAGATTTTGGTTCCAAAATACCCGTCGCTAGTTCGAAGCATGTGCTTTTGCCGGCACCAGATGGGCCAACTAGAGCCACTTTTTGACCAGGCTCGACGGTGAAGTTCACATCTTGCAAAATTGGCTCGCCTGCATGAAACTCGAATCCCACCCCTTGCATTTCGAGGCCAATAGGCTTTTGTTTTGGAAGGGTAGCACTAGGAGGATTAGATGCCCCATCCAGATTCTTGAGGTTTTTTAATTGTTCAAAAGCAAAACTGCCTCGGGCTGATCCGTCGACCATTTGATTTAAAGACGCCTGAAGTGGTATCAGGAGAGCGACAAGCCGAAGGCCCCCTGCCATGAAAACGCCAATGGTTACCGCCTGTGAAGAAAGATCGCTGAACACAACAATAAAACCAAGGAATACGAAGATGCCAGCCACCAAAGAAGTTTCTATAACGTATCTAGGAATGGTGCTCAGAGTGTAGGTGGCTGCGGCGCTGGAAGCCGACCTGAAGCGGCTTTCAGTAAAGCGTTGAATCCAGTGCTCTAGAGCACCCGCAGCCCTTACCTCTCGTCGCGCCACAAAGAGATCCCGGCTGATTGACAACGAAGCCTTGGAGCCCTCCATTCGCCGCAAGCCATTTTTTTGAATTTTTCCTCTGACCACGCGGCCCAGTGACCAGAGGACCACCGAGAGGTAAAGCAAGGCCGCCGCAGTGGCGACCGGATTCACGACCAAGAAGACTGAAATTAAGGAAAGGAGGAGCGCTGCCTCCGTCATAACAGAAAGTCGAGCGTTGATGAATAACGCTAGGCCTTCGGTGGACGCCGTAGCACGATTCTGAAAATCAGCCAAGCCGTTTTCATCATCGCCACTTGACGCTCTGGTGCTCGAAAAATAGTCTTCGGCAAGCAAAGTGGAAAAGTCAGTCTCGATTGATGCTACAAACATTGCGGTTCTCAACTTTAACCAGATAGACAGAACGGACTTTAGAGTAAAAATTACAACTGTGGCAAACGCAATGACCAAAGCGTCGCGCTCATCAATATCAGTGATCCCAATGGCCGGAAGGCTCACCCGGACTGGCAATGCTCCTGCAACAGACTCACTAAATACCACCGCTAAGAGTGCTACCCCTCCAAGTCCTAGGATGTCGAGAAGATTTACACCTGTTCTTAGAGAGGCAAACCAATAGAGCTTCCTGAGAGCATTCTTGGGCAATAACCCTTGGAGGTCTCTAAGCTTTAGCCGGCCTGATTTGTTCATAGCCCCAGTCTACGCAAGTACCTATTTTCAAATTAAAAAAACGTCGGTAGGCCGATAGGCCGAATGTTTCGCCCTCAGGGCAAAATGTTCACCATGACAAACATGAAAGTGCGTGTCGGATTTGTAGACAAATGAAAAGAGCATTGGTTGCACTCCGGGACACCTTCGTCATTTAATCTTCGCCAGCTTCAAAAGCATTCTATGGGCGCCGACACTGTATCCCCGAAGGCGGCACCAGTTAAGGGTAGGCGGCTCCCTGAAGCCATCAAGGATCGTAGACTTCAATTATCCATCCAGCGCTCAGTTTATTCGGAAGAACATGCAAAAAGCTTGTCTGGCGTCGGCCATGGTCCAAAGCCTGAAAAATGCCTCGAGACGGTATGCCCCAGGAGTCAAATTAAGTCTTTGGTAGGTTCCTCGCCGTAGGCTTGGCGACACCGCAGGACGAGCTGAGTTTTCCAAGGTTCTTTACCGTTTTGGCATAAAAAAGGTTGTAAAAGCATTCATTTCGCAGCCGGATTGAGGACCCGAATCACCGTCGTTGTGTTAGGTATCGACATAATGGAACATATCCAATAGCTTCTTAGCGGGAATAATCTCTGGAGTCCGCCCTCGAGGACAGCAGCCACTCGCCTGCGGAACTTAGGGCCATGGACGAGACGCTGGGCGGAGGCCAGGTCCACTACCGATTCCTTGTGGTGGCTGAACAGCGTCAGAATGTCCTGCTTAGAAATGCGCAATGCAGAAGTTCCAAAAGTTTTCTAGAGACGCCATTGCGCGACGGCAACAATCAGAGTTAACTTTAGGAAAGCATCTTC
>Ga0307982_1001138_pt1 | contig 21356 bp, 9 predicted proteins | sample OrgLakmetagen989_FD_201847 | JGI IMG/M metagenome (GOLD analysis project Ga0307982, IMG submission 201847) | Saline water microbial communities from Organic Lake, Antarctica - #989 | ecosystem: Environmental > Aquatic > Non-marine Saline and Alkaline > Saline | place: Antarctica: Organic Lake... | reverse complement strand
ACCCACCCCTCGGTGCGCAGGGAAAAGCGCACCTCAAATTTTATTGCCATTTCTTGTCATGCAAGTGTACGAAGGTATCCCCCTGAGAATTGGGAGGTAACAACGGGGGTTCACTGCGAAATGGCCCCCCGACCGAAACCGAGCCCCCCAGCCGCACCAAAAGATCAAGTAATGTGACCACATAGTGTTGTCATCTATTGCTCGTGTGCTGTGCGCTGCTGTTGGCATGGTGTCGGAGTAATTGTGGGATCAGTTGCACCCGGTTCGATTGCAAGCAAGTGGCTCAAGAAAAGCAACATATGCCTCATTTGTCCCACACTTGACCGGGACTATACATTAGATTGTCCATCTTTTCCTGCAGCCTTGCGCAGGACCTGTACGACGCCTCTGATACTGCTGTAAGCGCTGTCAGCTTGAGCTGATGGCTGCTCCACAAACTCTTGCCAAGCAGACAGCACTCTCAAGCTTGCCTCGGACTTCCAGGCTGTCCAGTCCAATTTAAAGTTTTGTGCTTTTGTCAGATGAGGCAGCTGTGGCCGCTCATTATGCGGGAGTGCATCAAAGAAGGCGGCACTCTTGGCCAGCTTGAAGTACCCAAGCCCGAGGTTCTTCCAGACACTCGGTGAGCCGTCCGAACCAGTCTCCAGCTCTAAGTGCACAGTCTCTTCTAAGCAAGAAAGAGCCCAGAGTATGGCGTCTGGAAACATGAGGTCCTCTTGTTGGCGCCCAAGAGCGATTTCCAGAGCAGTGGCACCGTGCTCCGCCAGCATACGGGTAAAGTCAACTCTCGTCGCGTGCTCCCACGTGGATGGATCCGTGGGTGGTGTCATGGGCGCTGGCGTGTAAAGCTGGCGGACAGTGGCCATTGCATCTCGCATTGTGCGGTAGTCGGTGTACCCCAGATCCCCTGCGTGCTCAGCTGCGCGATATGCCAAGCCGTGCGGGATCCAGCTATAGCGGTGTGAGTACTCCTTTGGGTCATCAAAATACACTGTGCCTGCATGAAACAAGCCCCCGCTGACCCCTTCAGCCCGACGAGGAAGGACTTTTCTTTTGTGGTACTGCCCAAACCGGGGGTCCCTGCTGTACATGCTTTGCAAAGCCATCAGGGCTGCGCTTGCGTCAGCACTCGTGTCGAACTTACTGTTGAGGCTCATGAAGTCCCCAACACTGAAGCCCCCTTGCTTGTGGTGCTTTGAGCCAAATCTGGACAACACACTTCCCGGGAAGGCAACTGTGGGCAAGTAGGCCTGCTTGGCTGCAAACCAGCTGAACGTCATCATCGGTGCGTTCAAGACAGTGACAGACTGAGCCATACCTTCACAAACAGTCAAGTATCTCACAGCCGTCCACTGAAAGTCGTAAGCAGTCAGCAGTGTAGAATTGTTGGGCATAGTTGCCAAAAGGGCTGTTCCGTAGTCGCGAATGAAAGTGTTTGAAGAGTTGTCCACAAGCCCCCGCTGGCTATGAACCCTCGCGACAAGCAGCCCTACCACTCCCGAAAAGATGATGTGCTGCACACCAAACTTTGAAATTTGCATGCCACAGACGCTCGCCCTGCTCGCAATGGAGCTCAGCCAGCGCACAAGCTTGTGCATGCCCAATGCAGCCACCGGCACGACCAGAATGGTAGGCTGCATCCAAAATCTCGCGTAGATTGCGCTGAAGAGAGGATTGGTCAATGGCAAGTTCGCCAGCTTGTGGAACACAACGATGTAAAGTATCCAACATGCGATCAGCAGCCCCAAGACGCCAAGGCGTTTCGTTTCCAGGTTGGACTTAGTAGAACCCGCTGGCAGGATCACTTTCCAGAAGCCTAGCTTAGCAATGCTTGGTATGAACGCAAGGCTAGCCCCAACTGCCATGCAGACTGCGGCTGACCAGTGAAGCTCTGTTGAGAAAGTGTGCCGCAAGTAGCCCCACAGTCGCGCAAAAAAGCCTGTCGCTGCTGAGTCATCCCCGCTGTACAGCTTGAATGTGCCGTAGTCAGATCGCAGCATGTGTCGCACAAGTCCTTGGAGTGATGTCAGATCACCCCAAGATGCCCCTGATGGGTTATACACTGCGGAGAAGAGCAGCCCACCGTACAGGCACATGAATGGCACTAGAAAGCAGCCGGAGAGAACCACGAAACATTTAATGGATAGCGTTTCCCTGGGAAAAGAGTAAGCTGCCCATAGAACCATTGGCACCACTAGCAACACCAGCGTGTGTTGATTCCCTAGTCCGACTGCACATATGAAGGCACACACATTCAACCGGGTGGAGATGGCAAAGCAGCTACGGTCGTCGTCAAGCCACATTGCACACCGAACTACCAACGCAACAAAGAAGTTGTTCAGCGCAAAAACTTCTGATCCTATAGCATATGTCCATACTAATGGCATGCTGGCAAAGGTAACCTGCGTTGAAAGCAAACGTCGCGACAAAGCTTGTTTGAATGCTATTTTCGACGTACCCCAGATAGCAGAGCTTCAACTCGTAGGCTGATAAGATCGTTCTTAATGTAGCCATTTGCATTTACTAGCTGGCTATTGTTTGATTTGAGTAGGTGCAGCGTTATGGAAGCTATCAAGCAACCTGCAGCTGCTGTCAGGAAAACTCCCAGGGCATTTGCTGCTGCCGCTGGGGAGGTATTGCAAAGAGCTTCTGCAGCATGCACCCACAAAAAGTATATACAAATAAATGTTGGGTAACCAGGGGGGTGAGCAACACCGAACCTGTATGCTTCAGCGATAAGCTCGCCGCTGTCACCTCCCTGCAGTGCCAGCTGTGACAAGAAGCTCAGCTCAAATTTCAGCGAGCAATACGCACAGGAATAGAAGGGAATACACTCGGATAGTATGCCAAGCATATCAAAATGAAAATTGATAGATACAACAGAAAGCTTTTCATTGTGGCTTCTTCACACGACTGAAGTGAGTCTTCTGGCCAGCTTCAAAACTCTAGGTCAAACGAAGTAAACGCATGGCAGCCGATCGAAAATCTTCGAAGCGCAATGAAGCCATATGTAGTGTGAATTGATTGCTCATCAGGCAAAAAAAAATCGTCGCGGTCCTAAGTCTGGGAATGTTGAGGGGGCCTTGCATTGCATTCGAGCAGCAGTCTGTCCAAGCTGGCAGCGCAATGCTCAAGTAAATACGGGTAGAGTTCGCTAGCACCGATCGAGACACATTGCCATTTGCATTGCCGATCGAGACACATTGCCATTTGCTACCTCTCCTTGAAAGGGTGTTTTGATGTTGATTCTGCTTGGAGGGGAGGTTTGCTTCTTGAGCCGCTGCAGTTCGGCTGAGCCCATATAGCACTTGCTCAGTTCTTGTCCTCGCTTGCCAAACTGCCACACATTACCGCAGTCTTCGCTTGTGGGGTAAAGCTCCAAACAATTATGGCGTCCCTTGCTGGAAATACCCGTTCTGGGTTCCTTGCAGCAGTTTTGGGTGATTCTGTCACATACGAGTATGTGTGCGTTTCTGTACCTCGCGGCAAAAGCCGACAGCCAAATGACTTTTGCAGGAGTAAAAGCACAGCAGAAGATGATACCCCACTGAGACCTATTGCTTTATCAAAGCTTAGACACCGCACAGTTGCTGAAGTTCGTGCCGAGGGGCAACCAATTCAAATCCCAAGAGAAATCGCTGACATGTATGCCGATTTGACAGTTGACCAAGAGCGAATGGTGGCTGCTATGTGGCAAATTTTACTGGAATATGTGTGTATCTTTGAACTCGTGACTGTTTCACTGGTCATTTCACCAACTTCATGTGCAGAGGAAACTGCTCAAAGACTTGCCAGAGCGATTCTCTTGGAAAAGCTTTTTGAAGCTCATGCAGGACTTTGCTCATGCTGGGACCTTGGACGAGAGAACATTCATAGCATGCGTACAGGAACAGTACCGCTTTCCTCACGGCTACATTGAGGATGAAGAGAATGAGCAGCTAAAACTCCGTAAGATGGCTTGGAATGAAATACTACGGCGTATTGAAAGCAGCCTTTTGTCGATGTTTCGAATGATGGCAACTCCTGTGGGAGATCCACCAAATGATCAGCTTTTCCTTGAGGTTAATGATTTTGAAATGTGCATTTAGTGAGTTTGCCGCGACTGGCCCTTAGCCCGCTCCCCACGTCTGTTCGTTGCAGTTTTCTCAGCGAGAAAGAAAAACCACTGCATGCCATCATTGCTCGAGGAACTCGCATATACAATAAGCAGAGCAAAGGACCCCCTTTAGTGCATGTACGGGACATGATGAAGATTGTGTCCCTCCCGGTGTATCGGAACAAAGACAGGCGTGCTATTGCGCTGTCGACTGTCCAAGCGCTTGAATCAGGCCTGGTGCCTCTCAGTCATCAAGCGCCGATGCATTTGACAGAAGAAGGTGTGTCAATGATGCTTAAAGCATCCCGTCTGTCCAAGCTCCTTCTCAGGGACCCACAGGCAAGCTCGCTGTCTATCAGTGTGATGCACATTGAGGCCATGTATGCGCCTGCTCTGCGCCAGAAATTGCTCCAGCGCAAACAAAAACTCGCGAAGAAGCGGCTGGCAGATACCTTTTTTCTCAAGAAGCATGCTCCTGTGCTGTTCAAGCACTGGAAGTTCATGTGGCGTGGAAAGAGGCGGTTGCTCACAGCACTAAGCTCAATTGAGCGAAGAATTACGCTCAAGTTCTCAGATTTGTGTTTGAAACACTGGAGACGCTTGTTACTACAAACCACTAGCGCAGTTCGCGTTCAATGTGCATTTCGTGGATACAGAGTCCGCATGGCTTTCTTCAGGGCAAGCCAAGCAAAGTTCATTGCTGACCAGATTGGGCGCCTCTATGCATGGAAAATTCGAGGACAACATGAAGCACATCAGAAGGTCATGGAAGACCTTGCCAGCGTTCAGATTCAAAAAATTGGGCGCGGGGTTGTCACTCGAAAGCGACTGGTCAACAAGTACATTGCTACCCCAAACCCACCGTACATATGCTTGAAGTTGAAGCTCATGCGTGATGGCAATTTGAATCGTCATTCAGAGGCTCTGATTATACAATGTGCCTACAGGCGTGTTTGCGCCATGCGTATCGCTGACAAGTTGTGGACTGAGCGACACGAAAGTGAGCGGCGTGCAATGGAAGAGGACGCGAAAATGCGAGCTGAGCACAGCAAAGACCTAGCTGCAATTCGAGTCGTCGAGCGCATGGTGGATCAACAGCTCAAGAAGCGCCTCAAGCAGGATCAGGCCATTGCCGCTGCCATACAAGCTGCACGGGATGTGAGCACTTTGAGATCAAGAAGGCGGCACGAAGAGAAAAAGCGGCAGCTTGAAGAAGAGGCTGAAAGCGTTCGCAAACGTCAAGCCAAAGCGCTGCTTGACATCAACGCAGAATGGGATGATAAGATGAGTGAGGCGAAGGGCAAAGAACGGGAGAAGTGGGAGGCGATCATTTTTTTCAAGCGCCCAGAAGACGGCACAGAGGAACAGCTGCGTGCATGGGACTCAACCAAAGCGGAGTACATGGATATCGCCAAGCAGCTCACAGCGAAACGGAGGAACAATTTGGAGCAGAATATAGTTGATGCGAAGAATGCTCTTGTCGACGAAAGGCTCAAAAGTATCAAATCCGACATCAGCACCCAACGAGCAGCTGCCAGGAAAAAGGTTGCTGCAGACCTTGCTGGCAAGCTGGGCGCATTCAGAGAAGAGCGGGTGATTGCGACTAGCTCAGGAGAAACTGCGGCAACAAAGACCATTTGCGACTTCATTTTGCGATGTCAGCAGCGTGCTGCTATCCGGGCAGTTATTCGAGAGTCTTGGCGCAAGCATTTTGATCTCCTGCAGGGCGAGTACTGCTACTTCAACGAGAAAGGAAAGCTCAGGTCTTCTGCCAAACCAATGCTACTTGGTGACACAGATGTTGAGATACAGAATCGTTGGGAAGTATTAAAAGGTCACTATGAAGGGCGCGACCTCAAGTACTTCTTCAACCCAAGGACACACACCTTGAGTTGGACGCAGCCACAATACACCGTCATTTGTCCCCGGTGCTCGAACTTCTTTGTAGATTACACATGCAATGAAGGGTGTGGCGACATGTGCACTCGCTGCTGGTCTGAGGCCCATCCTTCAGCTGATGCAGACTTGGCCATTCATTCATGGTCGCAAAAACTTGGTGGCCGCGCTATCCACACGCTGGACCAGTACGATAATACAGATGTGTACTTGGCAGGGGTTGTGGGCGATGAGGGCGACATAAACCCCCTCACAGCCGAGCAGCGCGCCCAATATGCAGCTCGCGAGAGCTTTGCAGAGAGTGCAGAAACAGCAGAGGAAAAACACCAACAGATAGAGAGCGACATCAGAGAGTCTGCTGCTGAAGATGAGGGCTACTATGATGAAAGCGGCGGGTACGTGTGGCCAAATGGTGGCTATACTTCGCCAGAAGGTGACTACTACGCGCCTGACGAAGGCAGTGAGTATCAGTAGAAACAACCCGGAAAACTCCATGTAAATTCCAATGCAATTCTTGTCGCCCAAGAGGCAATTGTCACACCCCTTGCACATCACACAAACAAGATGCAGCTGCAGCCCACACGCACAGACGCTTGTTCAGCTGCATACTGCAGCGCACTGAGCAAGTCCGGGGTGTGTGACGGCGGGTTGGTCTTGGAGAACGCCTCCAGCACAGCCTCCACCACAGCCAATGCCTCGCGGTACTGCCCTTCAGCATTGGGCAAGCACAGAATCGGCAGCCATGGCTGAGCAAGGGCCCGGGTGAAGCTTTCTGACGCTTCAGCAAAGTCAGCGTGCTGCAGCACTAGCAGCCCCCCCGCATCAGCACGCCACGATTGGCGCAAGGCATGCTGCAGGCGCTGAGCGTCAATCACTCGGGTGGATGAGTGCACGATGCTGCGGATATTCCCCCAAATCATGGACACGAATGACAGCGGCGAGTTAAACACACCTGCCTGCCGCACATGGCTGTCCCCTGGCAGCAGTTGCAGTTGCAGCGTGGCTGTGAGTTGCGGCGTGTCGCTGGGCACCTTGCCAAATGCCGACACGTAGTTCAAGCGAGCTTCCCCCACCATGGCAGCGCTGTGGCCGCTGATTGCGCTGAAGCTGTCCCCGATGTTGCACACATCATCCAGGGGCAGCTGGCACACCAGGGCCTTCTCAGCCGTCCATGCGCCATCCTGCAGCACGGCGTCCCTGCGCAGCTGCTCGAAGGCGTGGGTCTCTGCAGCCGCCCGGGAAGCCAGCGGCTTGCCCCCCTTCGCCAGCGCCACCGGCAGCACCACAGAGGCGCTGGTGGCGTCGAATGCTGCGCGGTGCGCCAGGGCTAGCAGGCTGCGAGCCCGCACAAAGGCCACGTCGCCCACGTCCACCCGCAGCGGCCGCAGCTCGTCGTCCTGCTGCTGTGCCAGGGCGGCTGCTGTGCCCTCCACGATGGGCCCACTCTGCTTGCTGGAGGGCTTCAAGCTCTCTTTCAGGCCCACCTGGAAGACGTTTTCCCAGGGCAGCAGTCGTGCGGCCCCTGGCGCCACGATGTTGATGGGGGGTGCAGGGGCGGGCAGCGACTTCACTACATCAGATTTCACCCACGACAGAAACGTGCGCTTGCGTTTGTGCTTGCTGGTGGATGTCTTCCGCCCAGCTACCTGCCCGCTGGCCTGCAGCTGCACAGCAAGCCGCTTCAGATCCACAGTGGGCGATGACAGCACCCCCCACTGCAGGCGGCGGGCGATCTCAGCACACCAGGTCTGCACGGCCTTGGAGCCACGCACTTTATGCGGCAGGGCCAGCCACGACTGGGCATGCAGCATGCTTTGGATGTACTCGTCCACTGTGCCCAAGTACCGCCAGCCGTCCCCCCGGCCAGCTGGCTGGGACATGGAGGCGCTCACGGGGGCATTCAGCCGCACAGAGCGCACGCGAGCTGCCAGGGACACTGTCTGCCGTGGCATGCTTTCAGCGTGAAAGTCGTGGTTCCACGCCTCAGCGGCAAAGGGTGGCGTGCCCATTAGCCGCCCCGGCGCCTGCGCCACTTGCGAAACGGCGGGCCCGCTGCTGCAGAAGGGCGTGTACACAATGTGCGTGCCGCTGCGCTGCATGATGACACATAAGATGCTGCGCTGCAAGGCGCTGGTGTTGTGTGTGCCACCCGTGGCCTCCGCCGCCGCCAGCAGTGCTCCCCAGGGGGCGCTGGGCATGCCCAGGGCAGACACCGGGTACTGCGCCCGCAGTGCATGCAACACGGCGCTCTGCCGCACGGCGCCCGCAGGGCAAGGCCAGGAGCAGCCAAGCCACTCATTCACTACGGCACCCACAGCGTGGCCCCCGGAGATCTCAGTGATGTACTGCTGCGCCGGCATGCGCCTGTGAAGGGCAGTCAAGGAAGCAACGTCCCCGAAGAGGTGGCTGGTGGGGCCACCCCCCGCCACGTCCCCAGCCACCCGCCTGTACACGATGCTGGATGCAATATGAGTGGAGAGCTCACTCATGCCCTGCTGCCGGCCGCCGCCTTCGTTGGCCGAAGCCAGGTTCCGGGCCACAGACAGAGCCACGCCCAGCAGCTGTGCTGTGCCACTGCCCGCTGCCCCAGAGGCCACACGCCCCACGGCACCGCGCCCACCACCATGAGCCACTAGGGGCGACACTGGTGCCAGCCTGAATGCCTTGAGCAGGCTGGCAGCGCTAGGCAGGGGGCCGTTGCTGGCGGTGCTGGCGGGGGCTGTGTCCCCCCCCCCATCACCCCCCTGCGCCTCCAGCGCCAGGTGGGAGGAGTCCAGAGACGCCACAGAGGTGCCAGTCTCTGAGCGCTGCAGCGGTGAAGCCCGGGCGCTGGTAGCCCCTGCATCCGCCTTGCCCCCCCTCAGCCGCTGACCTGCCAGGGTCGCGGACAGCTTGCTGCGACGGGCCCCTAGCCTTGCCCCTCGGGGGGGGTACGTGGAGTACTTCTCCCGATTCGCCCGCAGGCGCTGTGCTGGCGTCATTTGTGCCTTGGGGATGCCTGTGCCCTGTCTGCCGTCTGCAGCAGCAAACTGGGCATAGCGGTAACTGGAGCCAGCCAGCTTGGCCAGGTAGCTGCGGTTGTCCAGCAGGTCCCCCACCACACTGCTGGCGGCATCAGGCACGGGGCTGTCTGGCACCTGCTCTGTGCCAGCAGGGTCACACTCCCCCGATGGCAGCCGCCCCTCGTGTATGGCGCTGGGCAGACGGGCAGCACTGGAGGCGCGGCTGCTGCGCCTGGAAAGGGAGAACCCCGGGGGATCCGGCGTGGTGGCGGTGCTGCCCTCCGACACCTGCGAGCTGCGCCCTGTGGTGATGCCGCCGTCTGCCGAAGCGGGAGGGGCTGGGAGGTCCGGGTTGTTTGGGGGCCCTTCGCTCTGCGCAGGGGCCCCTAGCAGCCTGCCCAGCATGCTGAGCGCTCGTGAGGCCTGGGCAGGGTGCCCTGGGGACAGACCAAAGGCTTGCAGGGTGCTTGCAGCGAGCACCCGCCCGGCGTTGCCCACTGCTGCCGTAGAGTGCACATCAGCGCAGTCAAGGGGGGGAACTTGCACGCCAGGGGTGTTGTCCAGGGCCACACTCAGGGTGACGGTGGCTACGCAGGGGGGCTCCAGGATGCGCATAAAGGCTGGCGACAACTGTGCCCTGTACACGTGCCCCGCTGAGGTGTACCCCGACACCTTGCTCTCCAGGGGCTCCGAGGTGCCGCTGCCACTGTCGCTGCCCAGGGCGGGCAGGCTTGTCCGGGCCAGGCGCAACCCCTCCCAGGCCCCCGAGTCGCGCAGCACAGCGGGGGTGGGGCGGATATCACCCTGTAAGCACCCTGCTGCCTCCAGCCGACTCAAGTCTGCGCTGGGCAGAGCCTTGGCAGCTGCACGCAGGGCATCGGTCAACACCAGCGGCGCGGGGGCCAGGGTGCAGCTGCGTGCCCGAGCAACATCGTCACTGCATGCGGCTAATATGTCAAACAACGCGATGTGCTGCTGCACAAAGTCAACTGAGAACAAGCACAGGGTGCGCAGCATGCGTTCCAGGAACGCAGTCACCTCGTAGCCCATCAGAAGGTCAAAGCGCCGCAGCACAGGTGAGGACAACCCCACAAGGAACACTTCCCGGAACATGTCAAACGCTTCCGTCCAGTGGGCCATTCCTTTGGCTTCAGCCTCCAGGTCGCTGCCCCCGGAGATCTGACGTCCCCGCACCACATGCAGCTCGGCCTGCGCTAGGTGCGCCCACATACCGCCCATGCCGCTGCCGCCTGCACCAGTGATGGCGTCCAGCAGTGCACGGCAATGCCAGTCCACTTGGTACACCGAGGGCCCCGGCACCCACGCCTGCAGGAAGGGCGTCTGAAGCGCCGCAGGCCCAAGCCCCCAGGAGTACGCCACGTGCAGGGATGCGTACAACTGGGCAATGCCGCAGATGGGCCCATGCATGGCCTCCATGGCGCCATCACGGGAGCCCCTGCGTGCCGTGGGGGTAACAGGGGGGGATTCAGCCCCCCCTCCACTGCTCGCGCTGGGGGGGGTGGCTGCGCAGCGAGGCACGCCTGCCCCTGCCGGCAACAACTGCTGTCGCTGGCCCAGGGCCCAGTCCGTCTGGGCCAAGGCGCTTCCCCGGCGGCAGTCTTGGGCCTGTGCTTCCAATCCAAACGATGTGTACAGGACGGAAGCTGTGTTCAGAGAAGCAACTGCAGCCTGGAACACGTCCCACTGTGTTCCAAAAGCATCCCCAGCAAAGCTGTTTCTTGTGAGCAGGGCTCTGGCGCGGTCAACATCTCCACTAGGCGCTGGCAAGGAGCCTTCGGTGGCCACCTGGTGCCACGTGAGGCTGCACAGAGCGCGGTCCTGCAACAGCGCCGGCAGTTCCTTCAGCGGCAGCGTCGGCTGCACACCCCGCTGGCGCCCGCGACAGGCAGCTGCCAGGCACTCCCCCCGCAGTTTCAGGAAGCCTGCCGCTGCTTTTGCACGTATGACCGCTGCGGCGCCAGTCTCGGGGGGGGGCAGAGCCACAGGCTGGATGCAGCGGCTGTCGTGGAAGCGCGTGAGCACGTGCAACAAGAACGCGCAGGAGGAGGCGCCTGCCTCGAACATGCCTGAAGCCAGTTGTGCCCGCACCCACAGGCGACAGGCCAGCAGGGCAAGGGGGCTGGGCAGCAGCGCCGCCCCCCGGGCCCGAGCAGAGCCGGGAGGAGCAGGCACCGCCACCACCGTCGCCTTGCCCAGACACTGCACCTGCACCCCGCCCAAGCTGGCTTGCACTGGGAACACATGCAGGCGGTGCAGAACATAGGGCTGGCCGGCCCGCTGGACAGTGGATGCGCCGTGCCCGTGCACTGTGCTGGTGACACTGCCATCCGCGCAGTGCTCGTCTGACGCCAGCAGCGGCAGGAAGGGCAGCACCTGGCACAGCACAAAGCAGGCGTCCTCCAGGCGCCCAGCACACAAATACGACTTCGCCAGGTACACCATCCAGGGCAGCATGTCGGCACCCTGCTGCGTGCCAGCCTGCGCTGCCGCTGCTGCAGTCCGCAGATACGCCCTTGCGCTGACCGCCAGGCCTCTGTCCGACAGCTGCAGCGGCGGCCGGGGCGTCTCGGTGCCCAGCTTGGCATTGGTGGCGATGCCGCTGAGCAGCAGGCCGCATGCAAAGCCGTGCATGTGCAGTTGGCTGGCAGTCAGCGCCAGCTTCAGCACCAGCCCCCGCACAGCAGTGGCAGGGGGCAGGGTGCCCGTCACCGCCAGCTGCACTGGGGGCGCCCTGCGCACCCCCCAGGCTTCATGCTTTAAGTTCGCAGAGTCCAGAGCCATCTTGCGCTTCAAGGCGTTCACTGTGGCGATACTCCAGCCACGGGCGCTGCGGGTGCGGCTGGGTGCAGCTGCGCGCCCCGACCCCCACTTCTCCACGGCACCGCTGTCCAGAGTGCGCACTCGCACAGGCTGCAGGGACGACACGTAGTCCAGGGCACCAGTGACGGCCCCATTCCCAGCCACTCGCCCCAGCGCCATGCGCATGTTGTCGTCGTTCCCGGGGGTGGCGCTGTGCAGCTGCTGCAGGAGCAGCTGTGTGGCGGCGCCCAGCACCCCAGGCAGAAGGGGGTACCGCCTGCAGCTGCTGGCACGTAGCTCAGCCAGGGAAGTGGAGGTGGCCAAGCTGTCAGCCAGCACCGGCCAGGCAATGCGACTGCCGTCTAGACTCCAGTCAGCCACCCCCACTGCAATGTTGCGCTTGGAGTCGGCACAGCTGCCCAGCAGCAGCAGCGCAGTGTCCAGCAACACTTGCTGGGCAGTGGCAGCGTGGCCACACTTGAGCCACGCGTCGCTTGCCCGCATGGCTGTATTCAGCATCTCCGTCCTGTCCTGCATGCCTGTGAAATGCAGCCACAGGCCATGCAGGTACACAGCAGCCCGCCCCCACAAGCCGCTCTGCGCAAGCTGGCTGGCGGCTGCCCGCACATGCCGCAACACACCGCCGTCTGTGGACTGCAGGTGTGTCCACTCCTGCCCCATGTGCACCTGCAGCAGGTTGTTGTTGAACACTTGGGAGGCAAGCAGGTCCACCAGGGCGCCCTTGAGTACGCTAGCGGTGCGGCCTTCGTTGGCGCCGCCGCCACTGCAGCCCAGCTGCACCGTCAGCTGCTGCACCAGTGCACCCTGGTGGGCCTGTGAGAAGGGCTGGTCCAGCGAGTCAGCGGGCGATGGCAGGATGATGAAGCTCTCGTGGTCAGATGCGCCAAGCAGCGGCTCCGCCAGCGCCAAAATGGCCATGAACCCTCCAACAGGTGCAGCGCTGGCGGTGCGCACTGCATCCATCAGCAAGCCCTCAGCAGCCTTGGCAGCGACCCGGGACGCAGACAAGCCCCCCTCCACAGGAGCAGCGCCGCCCCCCCGTAGCGACGGCTGCAGCTGCTGACTGCTGAAGTTCAGCAGCCGCAGCAGCGCTGCACACCGCCGCAGTAGCCGCAGCCGGGCATGGGAATCCAGGCTGGGTACGGTGCCCTCTGCCCGGCTGGCGTCATGCTTGGCCTGCAGCTGGTCGATGCTGCTCCAGTCAAAGCCGGGGCGCCACTGGGGGCCGCTGCGGGAGCCCTGTACCCCCAGCACCAGCTGCTGCGCAGTGCTCTCCACCCAGGGCGACAGGCACAACCAGCGCTGCAGGGCGCCCAGCTGCAGGGCAGCGGCTTGCAGCGCTGCAGCTGTGAGCACGGTCATCCACCCCGCTGGATCCACCACCACTGTGACGTGGATGCCCAGCATGGAGCGGGAACGCACGTGCCCGGCGCCGGGGGGGGTGGAGGGGGGGGCTCCAGCAGCTCCAAGGGGGTTGCTGTCGCCCAAGGCTGCAGCATTCGCTGCATCTGCCAAGGCAGCGCTGTAGTCAATTTCCCCCGTGTACCGCGTGGGCTGCATGTCCGCCAGCTGGGGGATGGGCGCCGCAGCCACCCCCGCGCTGCGTGTGAGAAGGGAGGGCATCAAGGGGGGCACCACGCCAGCACTGGCCATGCCCCGCTGCGGCACCGGCAGTGTCGATGCGCCCCGTCCGTTCAGCGCAATGCCCGGTAGAGCATTGGTGACCAGTATGTTAGCCAGCACAGGGGCGCTGAGGGCATCGGACGCGCTCAGCAGGGTGGCCGCCAGCCACACATCGGACTCCTCCGGCAGCGCCAGCATGCTGCTCACGGTGTCGTGCAGGGCGCTGCGGGGGTGCATCACCACTGTGTTCCGCAGGAATGCCCCCCCCAGCGCCGTGCAGCTCACGGCGCCCCGCTGCGGGGGGCGCCCAGGCAACAGGGAGCACACGGGCATGGCAGACGCAGGCATGTCGTGTGCAGAAGCCGCAAAGACAGCAGCCAGTGTGCGGTGCAGCGCAGCGTCAAATGCGGCGGTGTCCCCCTGTTTCGCCCCTCGCTGGGGGGCCTCTGGGCGCACCCCCAGCATGCCCAGGGGGCTCAGACCCGCCTTCACCAGGGAGGCACTAGTGGCGAAACAGCCCGACAGCAACGCGAGGGCGTGCTGCCGTTCAGGCGTCAAATGCAGGGGTGACCTGTGCTCGCACTGCAGCCAGGAGTGTATGAGCCACGCGGCGCTGGTGGTGCCCTGCAGGCCGGAACTGCGCCCGTGGGCGTCAGGAAACGCGTCCTGTGTGCTGGCCGGCGCAGCCGCCAAGTGCGGCAGCGGCGCATGTAGCGCATCTGCCACGTGCTGCCTTGCTGCTATCTGCCACGCCACCAGCCGCACGTGGCGCTGCAGGCGATCGGAGGCTGCCTCCTCCTCCTCCACAGCGCAGAAGCCCCAGGGGAGGCTGGACAGCAACACCAAGTCATGCAAGGCACTGGACAGCAGGCGGTGCAGGGAACACACCTGTGCCGCCTGCACACAACCGTGTGCATCCAGCCTTGGCCCCTGTGTGGCCAGGACATGCAGAGGGGGTGAGTGCTCCCCCAGCCACTGCAGGAAATCGGGCCCGCGGGGTGCCCTTGTGCCAGCTGCAGATGGTGCAGTATCCATACCAGCCACTGGCGCCGTCAAGTGCAGCCCTGACATGCTGCGACGGCGCAGACCTGCCCGCTGCGCCAGACTCACCGCCAGCGGGGCCGCAGCGGGCACCGCGCTCATGGTGGGGGCGCGGCGCATGACAGGGGGGGGGGCATCCGCCGCCCCCCCCCCCGCGCTGCCAGCTGATTCGTGGCTGGAGGTGGCACCCGCCTCATCCAATTCACTGGCAAAGTGCGTGTATGCCTGCAGGAGCGCCTGCCGCCCCGCCAGCCACGTGGACAGCTCGGGGGGGAAGTGCGCCACGCGCAGCAGCTGCGTCAACACATCCATGCAGCCTTCAAACACGGCAGGCAGCCACAGTTGTTCAGCCAACTGGTGCCCGCTGCGTGCCGTCAGCAGGTCGTTTGTGTGCCCCAGGAGGCTTCCCGCCACAGCCAGTGCAAGCCCCACACCGGCGGCGCTCTGCACCCTGGCGGTCTCCCTATCGCAGCCGCCGCCACTGTCCGCAGCTGTCGCATGTGCCAGCGCATCTCGTGTCAGCACCACGTGCACAGTCATCCACATGGGGGAGAGGGGGGTCACAGCGGCACCGTTACCCCCCTCGACCACCCACATGCGGCCCACATCAGCAGCGGCTGCCTGGCTCGGAAGCGCACCCAGCCGCTCAGCCAGCACCGCCATACCTGCTCTCACAGCTGCAGCCACATCGCGCTGGAGGGCATCAGCAAGAGACCCCCCCTCAGCCCCCGCGACCCCCCCCATCGGGTCCTCCACGGCGCTGTGCACCGTTGAGCGCAGGGCAGCAGGCAGAGCAGTGGCGGAGCACACACCCCGCACCAGCTGTTGTGCCGTTGCCGTGAGCAGGCGGCCCTTCCCTGGTGCCTGTACGGCACTGTAGGCGACCCCCAAGGATGCTTGCCCCTCAAAAGCCGGGGAGCGCCACCTGCGGGAGCCACTCAGCACGCCGTCACGGGGGAGCATGGACAAGCCCCGCACGTGAGCGCCGGCAGACGGGATGTGTGCAGTGGGCACCGTGTCGCCCCCCTCTATGTCCCACGGGGGGGCAATTTCCCCTGACAGTGTCATGCGGTGCGCCACGGCAGTGGGGCAGGTGCCCCCTGCGTGGGGGGGCTGTGCGATGCCTGCTGGCGTCTGCAGTGCCGCGTCACACACCGCATGTACAATGGCACACAGGGCAGTACGGGGGGTGGTGGCGCCGCGGGCAGCCCTGCGCCGATCGGCGCCCCCCCCCCTCGCCACGTTGGAGGCAGGTCTGGGAGGCACCCAGTACCCGGCGGGGATGGGCTGCGCGTCTGCCAGCATGGGTGCACACAGCAAGCTGCGGTGCATGTCTCTATACACGCCGCCCCTGCCCAGACGCGCCACCAGGTCGTGGCTGCCAGCGAAGGGCTGTCCCAGGGCGGCAAAGGCGGAGCCCACGCCCTGGGGCAGATCCAGAGGGACAGAGAGCCCCCACGCAGAGCTGCAGTCCCCATCTTCACTGGACTGCAGGAAGGAAGGGGGTACAAGGGGGTCACTGCTACACGCCTGCGCTATGTGCTGTGCGTCAAAACTCAGGGCAGTCTCCAGACAGGCAGGCAGGACATTGCCTTGGGGGGCTGGCATGCCGGCCAGCGGGGCCCCTTCGCGCACATGTGCCCCACCCGGCTTTGCATACAAGGCGTACTGTGCTGCCTGCAGCTTGGCACTTTCCAGGGGGGACAGCTTGGCGCGGCCGCCGGCAGCTGACTCCATGGAGGCCACTGACCCAGCGTGCACCAGACGCATGGGGGAGGAGCCGCCACCATCGCTGGACACAGAGACGGTGGTGACGCTGTCGCTGTCCTCAAACAGTGCCGCGGTGATGGCTGCAGCGGTCACTGCGCCCTCCTCAAGGACAGACGCCAGGCGCGCGCTGGCGCTGCTGCCGGAGCCCCCCGGCGCCACGTACGAGCCACGGGCACCATGCTTGAACATGCCCCGGATGGCTTGCACACCTGAGGCACCACCTGCAGTGTCGCCCCACGCTGAGGGCATGGCGCCGCCGGCGGCTGCCTGCGCATCCAGCTGCTCATGCCGCAGCTGCTCGTCCCAGTCCTCGCTGGAGTCAGAGTCGCGATCACCGTCGAACTTTGGAGTTGCGCTGGAGGCAGCGCTCAATGTGGGTGATGCAGGCGCTGCTGCACCGCTGCTTGGCGTGTGGGGCTGCGATGCTGGGACTTGGTGGGTCCTGTGAGCGCCAAGGCCACCAGTTGGCAGCGAATCTGTTTCCAGCTGGATGTCTTCTTCTTCGTCGCTATCTGCCCAAGCGCTCAAATCTCGAACCTGCAATTGATTTCGTGATTCCTCAAAACGTGGCCACGGGTGGCATGGTGGGTACGCACTGCAGCAGAAGAATTCGCGGAAGTTGCTCCCAACGGTGCTTGCAGCTTGATGCTGCCATCGCTGTCGGAATCTGCCCACGCAGCCAATTCACCAGATGCAGCCATTGCACTATTGAGTCAAAATTGAGAGAGTCTTGACCTCAAAACTGTTTGATTGCAAACCAGAGACTTTGGCTGCAAGTCGCTGCGCACACGCAGTAGGAGTATACAGAGTTTCTCTATTTGGAAGCCCTTGACAGGGTGCTCACCAGAGGATGGTACAACAACAAAGCTGTGTAACATACACACGAAACGTAGGGCGAAAGCAGTGTGGGCTGCTTCCAACATGCAAAAGTGAGCGTCGGGGTGGATGCCAAATGCTGTCGAGGAGCCCCGCTGCTCAAGCTGATGAATGGAGTTGTGTTTATCCACACAATGCAGCGATGCAAGTTCATGGGAGTGTCATAATAGCATGTTACATCTTAGATACATTGCAAGACAATGACTCAGGTCACAACACGGTGCTGGTCTTTCCACTGCTGCGCGTGGATGTGGACAGCGGGGCGGCCGGCACGTAGCTGGTATTCAAGGCAGCTGCTGCACCATGCTCCGAGGGGACGGGCACTTGTGTCAGCACTGGTGCAGCCACGTTGGCCTCCGTGGAGTTGCTGCGTTGCACCGGCGAGGCCGTCTTGGAGGCGCTGCCGCTGCCGCTGCAGGCGGACAGGAAGTGCATGCACATGCCATCCAGGCTCTGGGGCCCTCGCCACTCAGCCCACTGCAGCGCCACCGCCTCTGTGCCGGTGAAGGGCTGGAAGGCCGTGGTGACGCTGGACTGCACGCTGCCTGCAGAGGGGTCGGTGCCGCCAGCTGGGTCAGACCAGGGGTTGCCTGTCCCCGAGCGGCGCATGGAGTCGCTGCCACTTCCACTGCCTTCGCTGCTGTACGCATTCTCGGTGCGGGTGGCACTTCCAGCCACTTGGCGCATGTATGTTCCACGGAACACATACGAGGAGCAGGTCTTCTGCACAGACTGCCTGACAGCCTTCATGCGTGGCATGACCATGAGGCCTGACATGTGCTGCAGAGCCACGTGGTGCTGCACCACTGGCGTCTCCTCCACACTGCTGTCGGAAGACGTGGATGTCTCCGAGGCGCCTGAGTGCGAGAAGCGCACGTTGCGGTGGGACATGAAGTGGCGCAGGGCCCGGGGGTTGCTGCCGTGCAGGCGCACGCCAAACATGGCGCCCAGGCTGCGACTGGCCGCCAGGGTGGCGCGGCAATGCGGGGTGGGCTTGGCCAGCGCCTGCCCTCGAGTGGTGCCCTCCGGCATGTTGGCCACGCCCCCCGCATCTGCGCTGGCGCCGGACGCGCCGTCGCCGCTGCTGCCGCCTACCCGCCCTTGCTGTGCATCTGAGCCGCCGTCCTGTGTGCGGTTGCTTTGCGCAGAGTCACTGTCTCGCAGGGCTGGTGCCTGCACTGCAGATTGCATGGCGCTAGTGCCGTCGTCGCTCGTGCTGAAAACCCCGCCGTGGCTGCCATTGCTGCCGGAGGCTGACGCCGCCGCTCCCCCCGTCGCCTCGTCACTGTCAGTGGGAGAGGTGGACACACCGCTGGGCTCATCCCCGCGGCCGTTAGTGTTGCCAGAGCCCCCCGTCACATTGGTGTTGGGCTGCAGAGCGTCCCAGCTGTCAGTGCGTCCCCGCACATTCCCCGGCTGCCCAGGCGAGGCGCCGCCCTCGTCGGGGTACGAGTACGCAACGTAGGCCACCGCATGCCGGCTGTGTGCTGCCACCTGCAGCAGCACGGCATGCCTGGCTGCCACACGCTGCTTGGGCTCCACCCGCAGGGCTTCATACAGCAGGGAGCGCAGCAGTGCCACAAAGGCGTGGGCACCCTCCGACAGGCGGTTGCCGGCGATATTGGCGTCCAGAGACTCGTCGTGCATCTGTACCAGCTGGTGCAGCAGCACCGGCGGCAGCGCCTGCACAGGGCCAGCCGTCGAGCAAAGGTCCACGTGCTTGAAGAAGCGCTTCAGGCCTCGGCGCAATTCGTGGCGGCGTTTCATGGAGCAGGCCAGGTCGCAGGCAGGCATGGCGGACAGGTACTCCACGTGCCCAGAGTCCAGCGTGGCAGCTGAGGACGCATCAGACATGTTGCTGTTGCTGCTGCAGGGCTCTGCCATCGTGCCTGCAAGGCCCTTTTCCACCTGGCGGCGGGCAGAGTCTGCCTTGCCACTGCCAGGCGTCGCCTGCAGGGCCATGGCGCCGGCAGCATGCGCGGTGGGCACTAATGCAGCGCGCTGGGGAAGCGTCACTGCACTGGAGGCATTTTTTGTGTTGTTTTTGTGTTGAATGTTTATGATTTTATGTTGTTTATTGGCTACCTGTGTGGTCGTCGTCAGAGTATTACCAAAAAAATGTTTGGGGCCCCCAGTCCCCGTGCGGGCAGAGTGGGCAGCGGAGGTGCGGGTCCGCATGCGGATGGGCAGGTGCGGGATTTGGCCCATCACTGAAGCGCGTCACCCAGTGCAGGTATTTTGTCGCCGAACTGCACCGGCGCGTGCCAAAAACAAGTAGCTACCCATGGACACCTCAGCAAACGCCGTGTATTTGAGCTGTGGCAGCTATTCTCCCTCTCTCGTCGGATGGGCGCCCCAGGCAGATGTGTCCATCGCAGTACGCATCGAACGCGGCCCGCATAGCACGTGACTAGGGCAGCCCATCTAAATGCAAAAAATGGTGACGTGGTCACTTGCCAGTGTGTGGGATGCTGCCTTGTCTCTCTCTCTTGAAAATTGGGGCCGGAATAGCCTCGGCGGTACGCTACACGTCACACTGCGTCACCCACAGGAGTGTGTGTGACACATACGTCACAGCGGGCGCTTGCGCTGCAGCATTGGTGTGACGCACTAGTCTACGGCCAGCGATCCGTGGTTGAACGCTGGACTTCTGCAATGACCAAACTTCAATGCGTACATTTTGTTGCTATTCGTGCCAGGGGGGGGCGCTCAGTCCTTGATGACTGCGCGGAAGCCGCCTCGCTTGGCAGGGGCAGCCTGGGAGGGGCAGCCTGCGAACAGCATGCCCATGCCCTCCAGGCTGGGCACGGAGCGCCACTTGGCCCAGTTCATGGACACCACCTCCGTAGCAGTAAAGGCCTCAAACACTTCCCGCTGTGGCACTGCGGCGGATGCGGGGCCAGCCCACCCCACATCCCCACTGGTGCTCAGCTTCTGGAAGCCCTGATTGGGAGCGCGGGCACCAGAGCGCTTGCGTTGAGGGGGGGACGCCGGCTTGGTCACAGACTTCCCTGCAGCGCTGCTCCCGGTGGTGGCGCTGCTGGCCGTGGTGTCCCCTGGAGGCGACACAGAGCTGTCCACCACAGAGGAGGGGTCGGCGGAGTGCGACACTGGCGCCTCCTGCCCCGCAGCTGAGAAGCCACTGCCTAAGCCCCCACGAGCACTGTTCGGCACTGAGCTGCCGCTGTCTGTGGGACTACAGCCTGTGCTCACCAGCTGCAAGCTGCCCCGTGTACCCTTGCTGCCTGCAGGCAGTCTGGCAGCGGGCTTGATGCTCAGGACGCCACGGGCACTGCCGTCTGGCGCAACGGGGTGCATGTACCGTCCGTGAAAAACAAACAGGCTGGCTGAGCACGCCACGGAGCGGGTGATGGCCTTCAAACGGGGCACCACGGTGGGCCCAGTGACACACCGCAGCGGGGGGTGATGGTGCACCACCAGCGCCGGCCCCTTGCCCTCCTGCCCCCCGTCGCTGCTGCTGCTACCTGTGCTGCCGCTGCCACTGCTGCTGCTGGTGCTGGAGTCATTGCGTGTACGTTTGTATGCGAGGCGGGGGTTCACTTGGGCGCGCTCCAAGAACGTCTCCAGCTGTTCCGAGTCGCCGTCCTTCCCCCCGTCCTTGCTGCAGCCCGCCAGACCAAACAACTGCATGAAGGTGTGGCTGGCCGCCACCCGCTCCCCCTTGGAGGTGACGGCCTGCAGGGGAGCCTTGCTGGTCAGGGAGCTGCTGCTGCTGGCACTGCCTGCGGGCTTGGGGGCGGCGCTGCTCACCACAGCCTCAACTGAGCCAGAGGTGGAGCTGGTGGCAAGCGCCGTGTTTGAGGCGCCGGTCTGCCCGTCGCTGCTGCCGTTGTGGCTTGAGGGCGCATGCCCCCCCTCGTCACTGCTGCCGCTGCTGGAGGTGGTGCGGGCGCTACCGCTGCTGCCATTGCCAACCAGGGAGGCCGCTGCAGCATTGCCCGTCTCCATGGCAATGGGGGACACGGAAGAGCCCCCCGCGCTGACAGGGCTGCCAATGGGTGCCTTGTCAGTGCCAGTCCCGGAGCTGGGGCTCGGGCCACCCGAGCTGCAACATGCTTGCTCGCAGGCCCGTTGCAGGGGGCCGCTGTGTCCTTCCTGTGCGCAGCTGCCGTCTGCCGAGGCGTGGTCATAGGCCACATACACCATGGGGTGCATGCTGAGCTGTGTGACCCGCAGCATGATGCTGCTGC
>Ga0307982_1001137_pt1 | contig 21372 bp, 21 predicted proteins | sample OrgLakmetagen989_FD_201847 | JGI IMG/M metagenome (GOLD analysis project Ga0307982, IMG submission 201847) | Saline water microbial communities from Organic Lake, Antarctica - #989 | ecosystem: Environmental > Aquatic > Non-marine Saline and Alkaline > Saline | place: Antarctica: Organic Lake... | reverse complement strand
TCACTCAATGATCCGGCGTCGAACATAGCTCGATTCACAGAGAAAGATGAGTCATGGCAGTTCTTGCGGCTGGGCTACAATCCGGCAATTTGGCAAACTCTGGGAACAAAAGCTGTACGCTGTAAACCGCGTGCTTGTGCCAGACTGTTTGCGATGGAATCTGCTCTATAACGGCTGGAACCTTTGCCAAGAAGTCCACGTGCTGGATTCGTTCGACTGTTGGCTATGCCGTGCACCGTCGTGCATGGACTGCTCTTCAGAAGCTCGGAAAATGCTCGATGGGTGAATCCGACCTTAGCATTGATAATTGGTTGCCGGGATTTTCGAAGATTTGCACGAACAGGTTACCTGTGCATTATCTCATTCCAGGTGTTCTCTATCAAAATGTATCCAGGGATACTTCAAAACGAGTGCACTCGCAGGCAATGGAAGGCTTTGCATCGAAGTGTGCTACTTCATTGGACCATTCTTCGACTAGAAACACATCAGCAGGACAATTGGCAGCGAATCACAGGTTTCCAAAAAGCGCAAGAAAAAACGAAAATAATAGAAAAGAAAAAGATAAGAAGAGAAATAGAATCCCCTTGTGAGCGAAATGGCAGATGCCGTTGAAGAAACTTTTCGATCGCGAAGGAATTGAGAAAGCTCTACCCTTTGTCCCATCTTGGGCCTCGTTGCTCGGGAAATGGCTCGCAAACACACGGCATCCTGCGGCATCGGCTGTTCGGAAGCCAAAGCCTTGTTCAGGCAGAAGCTTGCATGCAAATGGAGTCACGCCAAATTTCTCGGGGTTGGGCGGCCTTTCTTCTGGATCGCCTAGGAGATTTCGTACTGCAGTAGCCCCCTCCTTTATGGGTGGGTGTTTCATATGAAGCACTGGCCTCTGGCCTATACACATGGATATGAGCCAACTGGCAGATATCATTGCTGACTCAGATAACAGATGGGGTGGGTGGGTCTTCTGAAGGTCTTCTGGAATTCCACATTAAACATTAAACATCAATCTAGTATTGCCGGTAGTCAATCGTATAAACGACCATAGTATGTTCTATGTCCAAATCGGAAAAGAAAATCAAGGCGGGATTCTCCTTATCCTTCTTTTTAGATTTAGATATGGTTCTTAAAACGAAGCCCGCCTGCCCACCTTTCCTGTGATTCCGCTTGTATTCCTTAAGGGCGACTTCATTATGCAGTTATGCAATACCCATTTACTTTCCAGATTGCGGTATTCTAGTTCTCTTGAACTATTATTCATCCGGAGTGAATTTTAAACCCTCCCTCCTTTGCTGATTCGCCCCGTGCACACATAAATCTTCCGCGCGTGCCTTCAGTTGCCGTGGCCGAGCACGAATTGAGGGCAGCACATGAGGAGGCACGGGCACGTGTCTACGAGGGCGTTTTTGCCACCTGTTTCCTTGAGCTCCAGCATCGTGCCATTGGCTGCTTCTTCGTCGGAAACGCCGCCGTTGCGCACCGCCACTAAGAGCTGTACGGACAGATAAAAAGTTAGATACAGCAAAATGATGGGCAAGGCAAGGAGAACGAAAGAAGGTGAATAACACAGAGGAGACCAACGCAACCCAGACCAATGGAGCCAGGGGAGGAAGCAAGAAGACTGAAGAAACGAAAAGAATAAAACAGGAAATGGTGCAACTGCCCACATCCACACCTGTCGAGTGGTGGTGGTGTCAAAGTACAGCCATTGGTCTGGGACCGGGCACTGGTACTTGCGACGGAGCAGCTCCGCCACCTGCGCTAAACCCAGCGAGTCCACCCCCAAATCCACCAGGGCAGCGTCTGGGTTGAAGTCTGCTTCGTCCAGGTTCGTAGCCTGCTGTACATCTTGAATCAAAGACGCCAGCAGCTCATCGTCGGACCAGCCTTCCACGTCCACCGCAGCCACACGTTCGTCGTCTTCTTCGTCATCGCCTTCTCCGCCACCACCGCCGGAGCCTCTGCCTCCTTTAGCAGCACCACCGCCACCGCCACCGCCGTTGGCGTCACTTCCGTTCGCAGTATTTGGGTCCGCGCGCCACTCGTAAACCACTTGAAACGTGCCTTGGTCGTAAGCTCGCTTGCACCACCGCCGCGCGATCTTCCCCGAAGTGGTAATTGGCACCGTGCGGTCCTGGGATGAAGGACGCGCAATATAGGATGATCATGAACGGGGAATCGGTGGAAACACAAAAAAAAGTGTGCATCTCGCGAAGAAGGACAAATCGTTGAGCACACAACAACGGTAGCAAATCCTTTCATACACAACAAGGTACGACCACTTTTCTCTCTAGCAAAGACGGCACATAATATATATGCCAGCAACAGCCTCGAAAGTTTTTGCTTCACACGACATATGTGTGTGCACACGCTCTTTTACCTTGCAGAGGAGCACCGCCACCGGCTGAACCCCTTGCTCTTGCCAGCACGCTTGCTTGATCTTTGAGCACAAGGTTGCGCATTCAGAGCTGGGCAAAGGGTTGCGAAGTTCCGCCACCACCGCGACCGCCTCCTCCGATTCACCCGTAGAAAGGGGGGAATTCACGGAAAAGGCTGCGGACCGCCCCGCCCGCAGCAAATTGCCACCGCTCGCCTGCATTAACACATGTACAAAGCACGAGTGAGTGCGTGCATGCTCAAGTTTGTGAGAGCTCCAGCACAGATGAGAACCCACGAAGGAACGCTTTAGAACTGAAAAAGCAAAGCCAGAATATACTCCGCATTAGGCAGTCCTGAGGATCGCGAAAAGTACACAATCCAAATCGAAACAAAAATACTCCACAGACCTAGACGACCATCGTTCGACATACCTCGACGCAGCGCTCTAAGTCTTGCGGGTAATGGTTGCGGCCTCGGACAATGATCAAGTCTTTGAGCCGGCCACAAATAAACACCTCTCCGTTGTGCAGGAACCCTTGGTCCCCCGTCCTTAAGAACTCTTCCTTGGCTTCTTCCCTCTTGGCCTCGCCTCCTTTTTGCTCCTCTTGTCCTCCTTTGCTGCGTGCACCAGCACTGCCATCACTGCTGAAAGTCGCCTGAAAGTCTTCCTTGGTCTTGGCAGGGTTGCCCCAATAGCCGTTGGCCTTCGATGGTGACGTCACCCAAACCTCCCCCACCACATCTTCCCCACCCGGCACTAACGCTTCAACTTCGTCTACAACGCCGCTGCTGCTGCCGCCGCTGCTGCTGCCACTGCTCTTGTTGGTCTCGCCTGGGCCGGGGCTAGGCGACCGTTGTTGGGGAGGCTCTGACTTGCCATCGCCTGCACTTTTGCCCTTCAGTTCTTGTACTGTTTTCGGGTCGATGGCAATGACCACTTTCACGGGCGCTACTCCCTTCGGGCGAGGCCGCGCAGGATGCCCACAGCCCACGGTAACAGTCACTTGATCTGCGGGAGCGTCTGGAGGAGCTATCACCACTTTTCCTTCCACCTGTGACACGAAGACCATCCATGTCATGCCACCAAAGACACCTCAAGAGCTTGCTTTACCGAACTCGCCTCAAACCTAGCTCATCTACTTACCCAGTCACTGAAGCGCACTCAAGTATGTATCGGTAAACAGAGATTCATTGTATACCTCCAGCGCGCGCTTGTCAACGCGAAGTTTCTCGCCGCCCCCCGAGCTCACAAACACCGTGTGCTCTGCCAGGCCGTAAGTCGGAAACACCACTTTGGGGGGTAATTTGGCTTCCGTGCCAAAGGTGCGCTCAAAGGCCTCCAGGTCTTGCACGTCTACTGGCTCGGCCGCGTTGATCATGTGCTTCACGCACGACAAGTCCAGGGGCGGCGACAGCGGCTTCTGCAAAGCTTTGTAGCGCCGGGTGGCGAGCGCGTAACCGAAATTCGGGGCCTAGTATGCAGCGCATAGTTAAAACGCACGTGGAAAGAATTCACTCACATCTTTAAAAGAGGGCACAATGCACGTGTGCAAACCATTTTCTCCACAACCTCCAAATCAACCGTAGGATAAATCCAGAACAGGACAACTGTCTACCGCAAGCTGCTTTCTCTCGCGCCACCACTACCACTCCTACCTGCATATGGGTGCCGCGGTGCTCGCTGATGGCTTGCAGCCACACCAGGGGGTTCTTCAGAAACGCAAAGGGGGACAGATAAAAGCCCGACCCGCCGCAGTAAATAACCCCGAGGTAGGAGCCAATCAAACCCATGTCGTGGTACTGCGGCAGCCACGACACCACCACCTGCGGTTTGTTTTTTTATTTGAGGGATAAGAAAGAACAAATAGAAGGGTAATGGGAGGGCAGAGGCCACGGCACACAAAAAGACTTGGGAAGTGTGAAACGCGCGTGCAAGTTGCCACATAGCGTTTACGCACTTAAAATTCATTCTTTGGAGGCTTTGAAATTAAGCCCACCCCTTTCTCGCCCTTCCTTTCCAAATATCCCTAGCTATAGCCTTAGATTTGGCACTCAATCCAGTCGTCAATTTTAGTATTCTTTCTCGTCTCACCGTCTCCGTGCTCGCGCCCAGCTCATCGATGATGCACGCTAAGTTGTGGGCCAAATTCGCGTGCGAAATCATGACTCCTTTCGGCTCAGAAGTTGAGCCCGAGGTGTACTGCAAAAAGGCCAAGTCGGACGCCGCCACAGGTGTAGACGCCACAGCTGGCACGGCTGACCCTGGCACCCGCAGCTTCAGAGCCTTGTCCGCCTGTACCAGGAGAGAAGTATACGATGAGGAAGAAAAGGTATTTATCGGGAGGAGCTGAGTGAGGAGTTGGCGTTGGCGTGGCGGCTGCCTCATCTCCGCAAGCGTATATTCAAAGTATCAGTACACCTAATTTCGAACTCTGGTGCTTCGCGATAGGTGCAACGCAGAATTTAAGTACAGGAAATAGAAAATGCGCACTCGAAAGAGACTGCACTGATCCTATCCATCCCTGCACCTGCCACCTTCTTTCTCCTCGCATAAGACTCGTGTGCATTACCTGAACAATAGCCGGCAGCGTATCCACTGCACACCACGTCAGCACCGGCCACTTCGCGTCGTTGGAGAACAAATGCTTGAGGGCCGCCATTTTCGTGGCCGAGTCGTAGGTGGTTGAGGTGAGCGCAATCTTGGCTCCGCAGTCGCCCGCAATGGTGGCGAACATGAACATGTCTTTCTTCAGTTTGCGCGGGTCTGGTGGAAACACGGGCACCGCCACGAGGCCTGCGCGCACGCAAGCGATGAAGGCTACAATGTAGGTCAAGCTCGGCTCGAACACCAGCAGCACTCGGTCGCCCTTGGCACAACCCAACCCTCCTCCACTCCCACCGGCAGGCGCCACCAAGTGAGCAGCGAGCGCGCGCGATTTGAGCTCGACGGCAGCATAAGTCATAGAGGCCAGGGGCGTTCCGTCGTCTTTCAGGTAGTTGAACAGCACTTTGTCGGGCTGCTTCTCAACCCAGTAGGCCAGCGCCTCGAGCAACAGCTTAGGAGAGGAAGCGCTCTCTGCTGATGCCATGCTTATCAAAATATCTCGACCGCCAGTAGATTGAGGATTGAAGATGAAGCTGCAGTACACTTTCCCGATAAAATATCTTGCCTCCTACACTTTAAACAAGCACTATTAGCGATGATCGAAACGCACCAAGTCGACATATAACATCGCGGAGATATTACAAAAAAAACAAGCCACAAAACAGAATATGCCACAGCTCCCAAGTCCGTGTATCTTTCAGTCCCGTACATTTCAGTCTAAGAATTCTCACCTTAGAAGTCACTTAGAATTAAAGCTGCCTGAAATTTGGAGCTTTATAACACGTTTTGCCCATCAACGTAGTTTGATGTTTTACCGACCAGATCAAAAAGTGCCTACCAAGGATTTTTGTCCGTCACTCCGTCAGTCCGTCACATCACAACGACAAAAAACCCTTGCGTGCTTGTTCTGACACGTTGTCACTGACATCAACCATGTTCTGACACGTTGTCACGTCACTGAAATCAACTACGTTGATCGTGGCGCGGCGGCGCGCGCGCCGCTGCAGTTTGGAGCTTTATAACACGTTTTGCCCAGTGCCACTGTCGATTCGCGGTGCTGATACCAAGACGAGCAATGCCACACGAGCCACGATGCCACGAAGAGAAGCAGAGAGAGCTAAAATAAGCTTCCCAGAGTCCCAGAGTTGCTCTGATATAGTTTTAGTCAAATTCCGGTACGGAATTGTCAATTGTCAGATGTCAGATGTCAAAAATGCACTCTCAGAGCATGGAGGAGCGTGCCACTTAGGACCGCTACCATCACTTCCATGGCCACTCGGGCATGTGCGCCTGATTAGCTTCTTAGGTCTAGTTTGCGCTGCTTTGCTTTTCTTCTCTACCTGTTAGTCTTCTAATATCGGCCCTTCGGGGCCTGTCTCAAAAATGCAGCAAGTAACAGATAGCTGGGGGACTTCGATGGTACAGGAAGCACACTGAGTTAGACCCACATGCAGGGGCAAACCTATTCATCTCCCTACCTATCAAGCTACCTAATACGCTTGGGTATTTGGGGGGAGCGATAGCGATAGCTGAAGCTGAAGTGGCTCATTTGAGCCAATGAGCCTCACCCCACACCCATCCCGAAAAGATTAGAAGAAAAAATGCTTTCTCTGTCTCTTTCTTAGCGAGTGAGCAGTGCGCTTCCGCGATGGTTGCGCCATCAGTTCATCAGCAGTCTTCCGTCGTCTGTTCGGTTCTTGGGCATCCGTAAAGATCGCTGATTGGTCCGCGCGTGAGCAGAATCCTCGCCGTATTGCGGATCACCCTGTAGACGTCGCCCCGCAACCCGCAACACAGCTGCTCTTCTCCCCCTGCAGTGCCACTTGCTAGCACAGTACCTTTTGACGCACTCAGCAACTGAAGCCTACGAGGAAAGTGAAATTAGCCCCTCATCAAAGAGTGTGATGATCACACTGGGAGAGCACACCCCAGTGGAGCTTAAATCCATTTAGTGCTCTAAATAGCCAGCGCTAAATTCCACCACCAAGACGCGGCCGATCCAGAAAGCCCCGGGGGCTCAAATTTTTAGCCAATTTAAGCCCACTAAATCGGCTTTAAGCCCACTAAATTGGCACTAAATTCCACCACCAAGACGCGGCCGATCCAGAAAGCCCCGGGGGCTTAAATTCAACGTTAAATTTAGCGTTAAATTTAACGTTAAATTTAGCCAATTTAAGCCCACTAAATTGGCACTAAATTCCTCCACCAAGACGCAGCCGGCCCAGAAAGCCCCGAGGGCTTAAAAATAAAATAATTTGATTCTAATTTAAGGGCTAAAATTTGGTGCTAATTATGTACTAATTTAGTGCTTATTTAGGGGCTTAAATTTAAAGCTAATTTAGTGCTATTTTCGGGGCTTAAATTTAGTGCTAAATTTAACGTTAAATTTCACGTTAAATTTAAGCCCCCTCCCCTCCTCCTCCAAGGAGTTCACACAAGCAAAAACTCTTCTCGGCTAACATTCGTGCTAATTTAGTGCCTATTTCGAAGCCTAAATTTAGTGCTGATTTAATGCCCATTTAGGGGCTTGAATTTAGCGCTACTTTAGTGCTAATTTAGTGCTAATTTAGCGGCTTAAATTTAGTGCTAATTTAGGGGCTTAAATTTAGTGCTAACTTAGTGCCAATTTAGGCTCGATTAAACAAATTTAACGGCAAATTGCGCTAAATTGATTTAAGCTCGTCTGGGGTGTGTTATGCACACTGGTTAGAGGCAGCGCGAGGAAGATGGGAAACTTGGCCAGCTCCAAAGACGCCTATGCCAGTGTGCCGCACTTGAATCGGCATAGGCTACAATGCCTTTTTAATTAAAATTCTTCTCTTTGTTTGCCTTTGGCATAGACTTCAGGGCAAGAGCTATATGGCTAATAGAAAGCGAAGGAGCTAGGGAAGAGGAGTTAATCAGTTTATCAGGGGCGCATACTTATTTTTATATGTATAAATTGGAAGATAAGTAACTCTATTCCAACGCGGGCCCTCTATCCTCTATTCCCTTCAAAGTCAGCCACCTCTTGGAGTGAATTGAAGCAAAAAACTTCCACTCACTCCTTCATTAGCGTTCCACTGCCACCCCTATATTAAATATCACTTGGCACAAAGCACAGATATACAGCAGAGGATCAAAGGCCTAAGGAAGTAAGGGGTACAGAAACAGAATCGCATCCAGGGACCCCTCATTCGGCTCTTTGAGGCTTGTGCGCTAAAAAGATGCACATGTATCACGAGCACAACTCAAATGTATCTCTGGAACGTCGTTCTATTCGCAAAAGATAGCAGGAGCCCTTTTCTTCCATCGATGAAGCGTCCTTCTCAGCTATAAAGCGCTGGAGACCGAGAAATGTCTCCTGTCATTTCTCTGCCGTTGTCACCTTTCGAGATACCTTCATTGAAAAGTCTGCTTTTGATGAACTCCTGTCGTCTTAACTGAATTTTAACTCTCTCAGGGATAGCTGGAATCCATTGTTTTATGATGCTGACCAATACGTAGATTGTAGCGATTGCACCAAGGAAAAGCCTATTGATCAATTTTTGAGAAATGTCGTCGCCGAAGTAATTCTTCCGATCCGTAAAAAAAATGAGCCCAGTATTTGTGAGGATTGCCAGAGTTGCAACAATTTCGAAGCATACCTGAAAAGAGCCTATGTGTTGTGCGCTGACAGGAATATTACGCTGCTTCCGGAATAGCAGCGACGAGCCAAATTGCTGAATTTGGAGGATATTTGAAACGTATCCTAAAAAGGGTGCAACTGGAAAGGCACAGGCGAAGAGACACATGTAGCCGAACATTATCACTTGGTCCATGTATCGGTCTAAAATCTCACGTTTTATGTCATAAGGATCGAGGATAAATTGCGTCTCAGCCGGACTGAATTTGGAAGGATCTATTCCAGCGGTTTCACGCCGGAACCTTATTGCTGCATTAATCTGGGGTAAAACCTGATTCGCACACCAATCGTGTAATTAGACTTCAAAAAAGATGATTGACAAAAATTACTCAGACAAACGTATGCTTGTGTAAACAACTTCTTACATTGTCGAAGATAATTGTGAAGAAAACCCTCTCTATAAGAATCACGGCAACGAGCCTTGAAATTGCTGTCATGCAGCTGACACCGATACCACAATTTCCTTCGAAGTAATGCTCGTAAAAGGCGGTATACGATAAGCCACCAAAGGAACTGATCATTTGGACCAGAAACACTTTTGACTGGTCGCCAAAAGATACAAACGTTCAAAACGAGGTAAAATCTTGAGAAGAGTAGGCAAACACTAAACATTACGCACCACTTTGCTGTTCCAATACGAAGTCTCAGTTCGATGATTTTCGTACTCGCATATTTGCTCAGCTACCGTTGTGAAAGACACATTGATAGTGGATATACTTACAGCCAGGATAATGCTAAAGATTGTAGTCGCATATTCTCTCACGAAAGTGCTGCTTGAATTCAACATTCTAAACTTCAGCCAATACACGGCCATCATGATAGCCATGATAATAAGCAGCAATAATCCTGTAGTGCCTGCAGAAACAAAACGACGTCCGCACCTCTCTTTCATTCCAAGGTACTTGTAATCAAGTTTGCCTGTCACTACGTCGTGTTTCTTCTTGGGGTTCTTCTGCTTGAATTCGAGACGGATGCTCTCGTGACCTTCAAAAGTGCTCATACCCCATATTAGATTTAACCAGGCTTCACGCCTTTTCCAAAATTGAGTAAAGAGTGCACACCAAATGGCAACTGTAACAGCGAATGCGGCCACTATTGGATGCGAAGGATTGTTTTTGGCCATGATGATAATCTGTACAACGAGCCCCAACAGTCCGAGAACAAAGAGCCAACGGCAATGCGAACCGAGAAAAGCAAAATACAGGGATACTTTTTCACCGAAGTAATCTTTGAGGCTATATTGCAGACCAAACGAACGATCAAGCGGCTGCACCCACCCGAGCCAAATTTCCTTACGCTGCAACCAACACTTGTTTAGCGAGTCTCGCTCTTGTTCAGTGTGCAATGGAAATATACTCCAGCCGGCAGCATGCGAGACTGCATCATCAATACCACATCCACCGTCTGATTCAGGTCTTTGTAAGAGATCGTACAAAATTTTGAGGCGCTGCGTCGTCGTAAAGTAGGTGTCTCCTCTTGCATTGTCATCAGTGTACTTGCCTGCCGATTTGTGGTGCCGAACGTATAGATCGGTAAATCGTGGGTCTCTTTTGAAAGGCAGACAAATGTGCTCATATGGGGGCAACAAATTCAAAGTTGCTTGATTCTCTGCTTTCAGCAAGTCGAAATTGGGTATATTGAAATTCTCGACGCTAGCTCCTGGAAAGCGTGTCTTCATTTCACGGCTGTAGACCTCGAGCATCTCTGGGCGGCATTCCAACTCCATTTCATTATTTTCGGCTTCATACTCTAAAATACATTCGGGTAAACGAACCAGTACGTAAATTTCGTCGTTTTGGACGGAAAGATACCTATAGAAAGGTGAAGAGACATTCAATGGTACATACGTGATCATGTTGATATTTGAAGTTTTGAAGTGCATAATTAACAAATCAAAAGGCGTGGGTATTCCATAGCCAAATTCTTACTCTCTTGTCTCTAGCCCGACTTTGTTCATGCAGCGCTGGAGGGTAAGAGCTTCAGATGCTTTTACATCATGAGAAATTTCGCTGACAGACATGATGTGGCCAATTTCGAGCCGTTCCGCTACATCGCCCTCGATAGCATCTGCGAAGAGAGGGGCAGGAATTCAGCATCATGCGGCGACCGAAACAAAGCTTCAAAGTTATAGGTAGGTTGCAAAGCAACTATAAGAGAATTCACCATTCAAACGAAGAACGAAGCACATGTCCCAAGCCTCATTGGGTACGTCGAGATTTGAGCTGTGCCGGCTGATACGGCGATCGAGGGTCAGAACCAAGGTGTCGTCATTGCCATGTGGTGTGTGTTCATCATCGAACGCACTCAGCAGGTTTTCATTCATATTCAGAAAAAGTGTAGCGGGTAATTGCTAGGCTGTTGAAAGAAGAATATAGCTGCTTATTCAAGGCACATTGTCTACGCTCCACCAGTGATACACGCCACAACATACATCCTAAAAAAACTCTTTCGTGGAGTAATCCTGGCATCATGGCATCATGGCATCATCACTCGTGTTTGTGTGCGGTCACGTCATCACGTCATGCGTCATGCGGTCATATTGCGGTCGGTCGTCGTCGTCGGTCATCGTCATCGGAATCGGAACTGAATCCGACGTTCGGGTGTCGCAGGCAGGCGCAAGGCACCCTAGCTAGAGCTAGCTTGCTAGCTTGCTTGTAGGCGCTTTTACACGACGAAGAAACTGCGTATGACAGCTACATGAACCCCGAATCCGGCTTCCGAGCCGGACCAGGGGATTCCTATGATGCCGCCTAAATGGCACCCTTCCCCTGTACAGATACTAACACCAATCCTCCCCTCGGGGGAGGCGCGAAAAACGTAAAAAGTGTCAGTCAGACATGTCAGACTGCTGGGAGTGGGAGCTGGGAGCTGGGAGCTGGGAGCTGGGAGTAGAGATGGACTATGGATGATGTTGAAAGGGTCCTCTTGCCTCGTAGGGGATGTGATAGGATAAAGAATCCTTCATATTAGACTGAACAACGGAGAGAAATCAATGAAGAAGTGACTGAGCACTGCTCTAAGTAATACATCAAAGCAGCTGAATTATATAATTTTTAAAATTTAAATTTCTACGCATTACACATTGCCCAGAGCAAAAATTTGTGAAGTACTGTCGGCAGTAAGGCATTCCTTCTTTAGCTTACGTGAATTCCACGTTTAGCAACGATGGCGGACAGTGTGTTGGCTGCAAAAAACGATTTAAACCAAGCAAGGCAAAACCACGGTGTCTTCGCCTTCGCAACAGACCGGGACCGCAAGGACGGTGTAGGCACTATTTGGAACTTAGCGCATGATGCTGCTTATCGTGGCGACGTCCAAGCGTTGGAAAAGATTCTCGACGAGCCCGACGAGATGACCGGGGAAGTGCAGTACGACGCCAACGCCCAGCATCCGCATGACGGCCGCACTCTGCTGCATTCCTCGGTGACAGGGGTTCCGTCACCGCTGTACGAATACCTAGTCAACGATTGCGGTGCTAACGTAGATGCTAGAGACCACAAAGGTCGAACGCCTTTGCTGTACGCAGCGGCAAATGGTTCGCCTCGTGCTATCACGCGCCTTATAGCGCTCGGTGCGGATGAGCGAGCTGTAGACAACGAAGGCTGCGGCGCAGTGCTCATTGCCGCCCAGTCGGGCCACATTCGCACCGTGTTGTGGCTGTTTCAGGGTGGCGTTCCAGTGGTCCCGGCTAACGATGGGCGAACTGGTAAGTTCCATAGTAGTAATCGGTGATGCGTTCATTTCGGCAATTAATTTATTCTGTATTTCCGCCTACCTCACGCAGTCTAGTTCGCGCAACCTGCTTGCTCTCTTTCTCTCGATATCTTTGTATATTTATCTTACTCTTCACACTATCTCTTCGACTTTTCCACCCATTAGCACTTCACATGGCTGCATTTGCGGGCCAGTCCAGTGAAGTCTCAGCCGACTGCATGCTCGAGCGCCTCGTTGCCGTTGGCCTTAAACTTGAGGATACCACCTTCAACGGCTTTACGGCCATGCATTACGCTGCGCTTGGCGACAAAACCCATTGCATTCAAAAGCTGTTCGACTTAGGTGCGAGCCATTGCCTATGATTTCTCTATTCATCTTCTTCAAAATACCGATGACAGAAATAATTTAAATGCGGTAACGTGCCCATTTTGTTGTTTGCTTACCGTAGGTGGTCTTGTGAGTCCTCAGGACAGCAGAGGATTAACGCCACTGATGATCGCAGCTTCCTATGGCAGCATCCGAAGTGTGAAGCTTCTCATAGCCTTAGGTTCTTCTGTCAGCCTCCAGGATGCGCGCGGGTATTCCGCCTTTCATTTTGCTGCGGAGAAGGTGAGAGTTTACGAATTTTTTAGCCCTCCGACTTTAAAATATTTTGCCTATTGTTCTTGCCCTTTTACGTTCACCTTCACGGCACATCCGTGTTGTTGTGTTTTACAGGGGAGGCTTGAAGTGATCAACTTCATGTTTGGCCACGTGCCACTGCTCGCGCGCATTCACGACCCCAAGGGGCGGCGGCGGCGCCCGACGCTAGGGAGCCACCTGCGCGACATCGTGTCATGGACCACCAACGATCCGGGCACCACCCCTTACACCTTGGCAAGCCGCAACGACCACTGGGACGTGTTGGAGCGGTTGAATGGGGCTTTGCTCATGGCGAAAGTAAGCTTTTTTCTTCCTTTGCATGCACTTCTTTTGGAGTCGTGTTAAGCTATTTGACTACAATCGTTTTTCCTGAAGGCTATTTTTAGTTCACGTTCGATGACCAAAATGTGTGCTTTTGATGAATATTGGTGAACATAAACAGGTGCCACACATGCCCGATCATGAACTGGTGCTTCAGATGGAAATTTATGGGGCGTCCTTGGATGACGTCACAATAGATGAGGCTCGAGTGCACTTCATGGAGTACCTGAAACAAGAATTCGGGATGGCGAAAAACAAACTGCCTCTCCAAGACACTTAAAGAGTCCCCTGGTTCATTTTGAAACTAGACTTTTGATAAACTTCAGGTGGATATAATGGCTCTGATGTGGAAAATAGGAATTTCCCAGCAGTTGGAGAGGGGTGAATTGTATATAACCTAGATGAGCAGTTTTGGCTACAATCCAAAGTACCGGAAGTACCGAATTCATTATTATTCCTGATTCTAATGCACAATGCCCACAACCCAACCCACAATTGCAATATTTCACAGAAAAAACTCTACTTCAATCCGGTTCGTAGCGCGAGCTGGATAATTCGGAAATCTACTTGTCCTTATTTCTGGATTTATATTTACAAGAGGAGGGTGGGAAGTGCAGCCCGATGTGAGCCCCTGTGCAGGTGTTATGGTTTTCCGGGTCGCTATTTCTACTTAGTTGAGGTTGAGGTGGTGGTGATAAAAGCGAAGTGGTTCTGATCTTATTGCGCAGGTGAAGTGTGGACTTAGTATCCGCCTAGTAAGGAAGGCGAATAGGGCAGAGCCGAGAGCCGCCGAGCTGCTTAGATTCAAATGTACATCTGGCGGTCCGCTGGTATTGTGCATTTAGTTCGCAGGTCCTTTCGCAGTAAATCCGTACGCGTTCCTCTTCTCCCTCTACCTCTCAATGCATTTTTTTCTCTTGTGCGTGCGTGTACATACACTCGGCTAATTCTTGAAACTATTGGGTTTGCTCGCTTTGAGCGCGAGACTCGTCATTCTTCTTTGCTCTCCGCTGCCGCCGTGGATATGCCCCGCTTTTCGAGGTAGCCATGCTCGCCTCCATCGCGGACCCAATGGTCCATGGTCCCAAACAGCCAATCCATGTGCTCCGCCCCGAAACAACCCATGTTGACCTGAATTCGTGAGAAGAATTGTACGGCGTAATCATACAGAGCGGTGGCCAACAAGAGTTTGAAGAAATGGAGAAAGGGAAAAAAATCCATTTGCCAACGTGGGAGTGTCAACGAGGAACGAAAAAGGTAGCAGTGAGCGAAAATAATGCCAAGGTGCATGCAGCACATACCGAATGGTGGTGGTCGTGGAACGCTGCGCCGCAAGCAGCAATCCCCACTTTACCCGCCCAGGCACCATTGAACGCGTACCCACTGTGCACCTCATAAGTCTGCAACAGCCGCAGCGTCAGCCATGCCGCTTGCACCAGCGGGTGAAGGCCCAGGGCTAGCACTAGGCCCATCGTTGGCAGCTGGTTGGAGACCAGCACCTCTACAGGGTGGGCGTACTCAGCCGCGGCCCCCACGCTACCCCGAAAAGTGTGGTGCTGCTTGTGGAACCGCTTGTACAGAAGCTTGCTGTGCAGCATCCGGTGCGTGGCGTAGAAAAACACGTCGTTGAACCCGTGGGCTGCTGCGAAAAGAATCAACAGGGAAGGAAGCGGCGGGAGTGGCGCCGCGGCCGAGGGCGTGCCACAGAAAGCGGCCACGGAGTACAGGCCAAACGCCGCGATGGGGCTGGTGATGAAGTGGTTCACGAAGGCTTCTTTGTACAGCGCGGTAATTAGGGCAGGAGCAGGGACTTCCGCGCTCTTGCGCGTCATTTTGAATTGGTTGATCAGACCTACATTAATGAATAGAAAGGTATAACGGATTATTACTTTGCGAAGCAAAAGCGGAAGAAATTTCGCTCATTCTGTGCATGTGCATGTCAATCAAATGTTAGCGCCCTGTTGCTTCAGTGCCTGGTCACGTTGTATCTTCATAAATTGTATCGTATACCTTGTACTTCGAGCAGGTACACCCCGCCGTTGAAGAATAGCCAAGACCCGGAGTGCGCAATGGATATGGTTAGAGCGTAAAATTGCCGATCGGAGAGCCCGAGAGCTTGATCGAGAGCTTGGTATGGACGAAAAAATGCCAAGCAAAGCGTGACACCCAGCATGACATCTCGCGCGTATAACCACACCTAAGATGCCAAAAAGAATCAAGTCAAATCAATATTGCTTCCTAGTACCTTCACGCATCATAAGTACTGAAACGTTCTTTCGAAAAGTCTCAATACTCTTACTTTCGCACCATAGTCTTTAGGACGGAGGGCAACGAAGGATATTTGGGCCGAGGCTCGACCCTCGGTGAAAACGATGAGGTTTCAACGACCGACATCTTGATTGAGTCAGCTCACAAAGTGTATTGATAAAAGGTGAAAATATCCGAAATACTGTCGAATGCGTAAAGTCGCTGGCTCGTCTTTAGGGCAAAATGGCAGCCGCCTAAATGCTCACGACCTCACGAATCACCGATAAAATAAATGCCAGCACAACACAAAATCTTTAGTACAGTACCGCTGTACCGTAATGTACAGTACAACCGGCTAACCGACCAGACTTATCGACTAATACTACAGATAGCAAGGTAGAAGGGTCGAAGTCGAAGTAGCGAAGTAATGATGAAAGCGGAGTAAAGAGAAAAGAATAGTGAAGCCGTGATGTTGCCATGGTCGGATTTGGCCGGTGCATTGTCTAGCTAGCCTCTAATGTAGGGCATCAACTTCATCGTTCACACGCGCGTTGCTCGTTTCATCCTGTGACTACGTTACTATGATGACGGCAAGTACTACTCAAAGCAGGTAATTTTCTCGCTGGACGTTGCAAGCATGAGGGTATTTCTGGACAACGCTGTCTTTGCATTTCTTTTATGTAAGAACGACGCGTAAATCATTTGAAACGTGCGCTGATTCTGTGTAGGCTTATTAAGGGTTCACCCTACGCTGAATCGCCGGTGCCACCATCGAGCAGCCTCCTCCAAAGCGAGCATCGGCGTGGGCTTCCCGATGTCAGCAATAGTTCGCCAGAGTATGTGCAAACGATGCCACGCAGCACGCGGCCGCCATCAGCCGAAGAGCAACGCAGCCATCTTTTCAGCCAGACGGCGCCCAGTAATTCAGGTGAAATCTTAGGAGACAACTTTGCGCTTGAACCAGAGCGTTTCGAATACGAACCACAGCAACCTAGCACACTAAACGGCAATCGCAGTAGTAACGCGCGGCGGCGACAACAGCAGCTGTTGGATCCTCGACAATCTCAACGGCAGCCTATTGATGCTTTCTTGCCTACAGCATTTGCAGAGACACTTCAGTTCAGTAAAGAGGCTGATGGCGGCAACGGGGGCAGTAATGTGCTTTCCAATACTTCTCAAGAGAATTTGCCGCTCGATTTGAATGAAGTGGCTATTGATGGCGAGGTGGCGTCTCCAGCAGGAAGTAAGTTGTCAGGGCAAGGCAATGGTGTGGCTATGGCAGGTGTGCGGGATTTGCGTGCTCTTGTTCGGCAGCGCCACGCTGCAGGAGATTGCCCGAGTAGCGGCGTTGGCGAAGCCGACTACTCAATGCTTGGAGAAAACTTGCTTGCTCAGCCTCTGTCCGCTGATTCGCCGAGGCAACCTCTGAAATCGCGGAACCACCGCAGCTACGACCCGGGCAGTAGTAGTGGGACTCGAAAAGAAAGGTCCCCGCGCCAGCCCAACAATGACTCACACGGCAGCAAATCGAACCCAGCCTTGGGAAGCTTCTTGCCAGGCTTAGGACCAACCGCCCGTATTTCCGATGCAGTAGCACAGAACAGCGACGGTCGCAAGATGCTGTTTTCAAAGAGTTATAGCGATGGCTTTGGTGCCAGAAGTGGCGACATGCATAGCCATAATGGAAATTGCACAAACGGCAGTAATATGGGGGGTAATGGAAGTAGCAGCAGCAGCAGCAGCAGCAGCGATAGTGCTGGAGGGATGTTCGGTACCACAGCTAGGAAGGGCGCCGAGTTTCCAGCAGAAGCTCCTTTGTCCGCGAGCATGGAGCGCATCGTAGAACTGAGAAGAAGAAGGCATGAGGCGCAAGCAAACAACAACAACCACCACCATCACCACCACAATACTGTGGCTCCTATGCATCTTCACAGTAGTGCTACTGCAAGCACTAATGCTGCCAACATCAGCAATAATTACAACAATAACAGCAATAGAAATAGCAATGGGAATACCAGCAGCAACAGCATTACCACTGCCACCATGACGAGTACAGATACCACCTCTGCGGCTCCTTCAAGTGAAGGGCTTGTGGGCTTGTCTAACCTCGGCAACACCTGCTTCATGAACGCCGCGTTGCAGTGCCTCCTCGCGACCAAACCTTTGTTGGCGTACTTTGCTCCCGGGTCAGCCACCGCCACTGCAGTCATCAATCAGCACCCACCTCCACCAGTTACCCCGCGAAGAGGGGCACTCCGCAGTAGCAGTAGTAGCCGCTGCGATCCAGGCCGTGCGGGGGATGGCGTAGTGGCCGCAGCCTTTGGGCGCTTGGTGTCCGAAATGGCAAAGGAAGAAGCTTACGGCCACGTGGCCCCGCGAGAACTGAAAGCAGTGGTGGCGAGACAAGCGCCGTGGCTGGCGGGCTACCAACAGCAAGACTGCCAAGAATTCCTGCGCTTCTTGTTGGACGGTTTGTCGGAAGATTTGAAGCGAGCTCCTCGTGTGCCCATGGCAACAACAGCAACAACAGCAACAACAACAGCCACTCTTCCTTGTTCTTCTTCTTCTCCCGAACTTCACGACCCAGCAGATGGCTCCCCAGCTTCTTCTAACGATCCAGCAGGTAACGGCAACAACGTAAACATCGCTAATGGAAGCAATTCAGATTCGAATTCTCGTGCTGCCCGCCCAGCATTTACCGTAGAGGACGTGTTCGGCGGGCAGCTTCAAAGCAAGGTGCAGTGCACGGTGTGCGGTGCCGCCAGTACTTGCTTCGACCCTTTCCTCGACCTTTCGTTGCCCATTCCTGAACGAGAGGTGCCTGGGCAACAGGGGAGAAGAGGGCGCAGTGGAGGAGGAAGCGCGGTGTCGCTTGAAGCATGCCTTTCGGAGTTTTGCGCCACCGAAGAACTCACTGGTGTGAACTGCTCTACCTGCAACAAGAAGCAAACTTGCTTGAAGACGTTAACCATGCACACGTTACCACCGTATCTGGTGCTGCACCTCAAGCGTTTCGCGTACACCGTTCGAAGCCGGGAAAAACTCAATGCACCCGTGCGTTTTCCGATAAAAGGCCTGAACTTGGCTCCCTTCGTGACGCCGCCACCGTCGCCGAACAGGAATCGCTGCTTTAGCGACGGCGGCGATCACAGTGCCGCGAGCGACACTTCACCATCGCAAAAGCAGTCAATGCCAGAGGAAGCAAGATTGCGCGAAGATAAAGCAGTCGGAACAGCCGAGGCGGGAGAAGAAGGAGCAGCAGCTGTGCTCCCGCCTGTGCTATATGACTTGTACGGCGTGGCCAATCACATGGGAGCTTTGGGTGGGGGCCACTATACGGCCTCCTGCTTGCAGCGGGCACCACCACCTTCATCCTCTGCTGCTGCCGGTGAGGCCAACTCCCGCCTAGGCGCTACAGGCGGCGGTGGGCGTGGGGTAAACAAAGATAGCCATAGTGGGCCTGGTAGCACCACCACCACTAGCAGCAGCAGCAGCAGCAGCAGCAGCAACGACGACGACGACGGCCGGTGGTTTTCTTACAACGACACTAATGTGACCCCCATGAACGACCCTTTGCGTGACTTGAACCCCGAAATGGCTTACGTGCTGTTCTACCAGCGCCGCCAGCCGTAGATGAAAGGGAAGGAGCTCTTCTGTATTTTTGGCTTCGCCTTTGTTGCTTCCGGTTTATTTCGATGGAGTGGGGACACAATATTACCTAGCTCGGATAACTGAATGCCGAATGGGGCATGAAGCCGACTAATCACCCTTTATCTAGCAACCAGAATTGGGGTGCTTCCTGTTCTACTTGCACTGGTATTTTGATTTGTTAATCACGATTTAAAAAAAAAACCAAAACCGGATTCAGTCAATAAAAGAGCACAAATTTACCATGATTCCCGTTGTTGTTGTATTGGAAATAATTGACCAATGGGAGTGCGTATTGCTGCATTGCGCACTATGACACATAGGGCACAAGGTTCCTTGTGCCTTGGTTTCGCGATGCTCTATGGCTTATGGAAGTTTATGGTTTATGTGCAGCGCCATGCGCTATGTGCCGCATTTGAAATATGCCTAGTTTGGCTATTTAAGTAGTGGCAATGAGAGCGGGTAATTTATGTATAGTACTCTGGTTGAAGCTGAAGACCTCAGCTTGCTTGCCATACTTTCAATATTTTCCATCAGGTGAACTCCGCGCTCGTCGATTGTGAGTGTTCGAGTGCGCCAAAATACCACCAAAAGGAAACCGTTTTCTTGCTAAAAAGGGTCAGATTTGCCACTGTAGCCACAGTGCAACAAAAATTTGATTAGAAAGGCCTGCCCTCGGCTTTGAACCCTAAAAATTTTACTCGAAAGTGCGGTGGATGTAGCCGAGCAGCGTTTGCATGCCGAGCTTCTCGAGGGGGTCCATGCCTCGCGCAGCCACCCACGAGTTCTGGGCTTGCAGCTCTTCTTTCAAGGCCGCGTACTGGTCGTCGGGCATGGTAGGGGCTCCCTTGCGCGCGGCCGCCACCGCAAACAAAAACTGCGCTTCTTTGCCGCTCAAGTTCACCAGCGCGCTCCCGTCCCAAGTCAGGCTGCTCTTGAGCTCGTCGTAGTCGTCGTTGTTGAGAAGCACTTTCGGTGGCACGCTGTAACTCGCCTGTCAAATGAAAGCGCAATCACCCAAAATAAAAAGTTGAGAACTCAAAATTTATCTTCGTAGCTAACAAGTAAGTACTCCTCGTAGTGGTAGTGATAGTAGTAGTAGTAGTAGTAGTAGCGAATTTCTTGAGAGCTTCGAGCGCTAGGCATATCGAGCTGAGAAACTCACCTGCACGCAATCCAAATACATGAGCTCTTTCACCACCAGCTCGCCAGCTTCCGCCCAATACGTGTTCGACTTCAGCCGATCCACAAAGTCTTCCAAGTCGACCAACTCCTTGCCCTCGAAAGATTGCATGACTTCCGAGACTTCCTTTTCGAGCTCTGCGGCTGACACAGGCGGAAGCACCTCTCGCAACAACTGTCAAAATAGGAACACATTTAAAAAAAAACATCAGGGGAGTGAATGCCATCATACAAGAGGCTGAGGAGGCTGTCTAGTGAAAGCGCACATGATGTACGATCGAGCCAAACTTACCGTTGTGATGTCATTCCTGTCGCATACTGCGCGGCAATTGTCATCGTCTACGTTGCAGTTTTCGTACTTGCCCTGGAGGTAGCGTGAGGCAATGGCAGAGATGTCTGTATCCCACTCATCGATTTCCGCAACGCGCCATTCCTTGTTCGCCGCATTTGAAGCAGCAACACGGGACGCCGCCGGCCAAAGCATTGGTCGAGCTATAAACGACGACCCCGGGGTGACGAAGTAGGCTAGGCCAAGGAACGCAGCCTTCATCGTTAAAGTAACTTTTGAATGATAACGACGCGAATTTATCGACAAATTTGGGGACCTTAAGGCGACCGCGAGTGCCAACAAAGTCTGCCTTCTTATCCTTCACGTACGCTGTCAAGCAATTGATTTGAAGGTGAAGATGGGAAGATCCAATATTTCTACACAGTACTCGGTACTCGGTACTCGTTGTCGTCGGATCGGGCCATCGGAGTTCGTTCGGGATTCGGGATTCGGGATTCGTCAAATCTACAGGGTTGAGGTGTTTGGGAGGTCGGTTCAAGCCCTTCCGTGGTGCACGACTCACAACTCAAAACTAACACAGGAGAGCGATCCCTGAATATGGCCCTATTCTGAGGACATATCCGTAGGGTATACAGGGGGTGTATCTACCAGAATCCCCAGCTGAAACGCTGAAGAATGAAGCAGCTG